>TARA_R110001583_G_scaffold4844_2_pt1 | contig 10864 bp, 9 predicted proteins | sample TARA_R110001583 | Tara Oceans TARA_R110001583 (sample SAMEA4398432) | marine metagenome | biome: Polar Biome; feature: [MES] marine water layer (ENVO:01000295) within the mesopelagic zone...; material: water (ENVO:00002006), including particulate matter (ENVO:01000060) such as...... | reverse complement strand
TTTACGTCCACTGAAGAGTATGAAGAAGCGCATGGGTATTGGCTGGGCCGAGTGGGCAGAAATATAGGTTTGGTGCTGCAGCAGCACAGGTCGCGAATAGATCAGAAATAAACTACATATTGCTTGAGATGCTCGAAGAGTATTTTGGATTCATGGCAGGGCTGGCCTCATAAAGATGCAGTGCCCCATTTACCGCTTCAAGCTTCCTGAACTTGCGTGAATTGTAAAGCCGCAACACAACGCAAAGTACAGCGTAATACGGTATCAGAGCATCATCCCCTATAAACTTATTAAGTTTATAGGGCACACTTTTAAAGTTTATAACTACTTTTATTCCCATGCTGCTTTAATTTAGGTGCTTTTCATTTTCAAGTAGTGCCAAGTAGTGATATTGCTACTTGGCACTACTTGAAACGAATAAAATCAGTTCATTTTTGGAATAGCACCTTATCGTTATTTTTACTGGAAGCCTTAGCTAATTAGTAGTAATAATATTATTACTATACTAACAGTATTACAGTTAACCTCCTGTTACTACACGACTAATCATGTTGTTTGCTATCTCAGGTGTACAATACGGTGTCTTTTATCTGACTTCGGCTGACATTCTAAATCTATCCTAACATACGTTGTTTTAGCTTTTCATACGGCGTATTTCCCATGTGAGCCGAGTGAGGTCTTAGAAAATTATAATAATCTTCCCATAGGGCTAATTTCTTATGCAGATCGACATCATCGGTGTAATCTAGCATTTGGTAAAATTCACGCTTATCGGTTAAATGAGAGCGTTCTACTTTGCCATTTAAACGTGGCGTCCCAGGTTTGATATAAACATGTTCCATGCCCAAGTCCACAACGTGCCAATGAAATTTTGTTTGAAACTCATGACCGTTATCGGTACGAATCGTTTTTATTCTAAAAGGAAATTTTTTAACCACATAATTAATGAAATCAATCGAACTTGATTGCGAATGGGCTTCATAGATTTTAATTGCTCTAATACGCGTACAGTCATCAATAGCGGTGTATTGGAACTTCTTGATGCGATGGCCCTGTTTATCGTTAAAAAATAAAAACTTAACATCCACCTGAACATGATGACCAGGGACTTTCTTCTCATATCGTTTAAACTGAGTATACGAACGCTTTTTAATGTTTTCAGGGAGTCTATTGAGTTTATTTCTGAGTAATACACGATAACAGCCATTACGAGATATTTTAATGTCATGATAACGCTGTAAGTGCCAAACGATCATATCGGGTCCGAAATGATAGGTCGTCCTTAGATGTATTATTTTTTCTTCAATCGCTTGTGGTATGCGTAGCTTATGATTCTCAGGGCAGGGTCGACTAGCAATTAAGCCCTCATCGCCATCGGCTAAATAAGCCCTTTTCCACGAATAAAATGTTTCTCGACAAATTCCAAAATAACGGCACGTTTTTGAAATGTTGCCAATTTCTTTAGCGTAATTTAAAACCTTTAACTTTTTAGCTATATCACGTTGAGCTTGCTGATTCATAGTTCTCGACTCCTATGCATTTGAAAACAGTATAAACTGTCTACCGAAGTCGAGATTTTTATAATCCAGCTAGTCAGTGGTTACGCCAGAAAATTGAAGCAAATATCAGGCATATTATTGAGACGGAAAGACATTGAACCCCCGTGTTTTTCTCGCCTCTCCCAATTACTGAAAGCGGTATCGGCGTCCAGTACGATAACAACAGTTGGAAACACAGGCAGACTTACGACTTTATCAAGAATCAATAAATGGTTTAGAGTACTTTTATACGATTGGTTTAACGTGATGCACGTTAATCGATGAGAACAAAATATGGCTGGTTATCTTTAATGTCACTACTCATGCCTCGCTTTGGAAACTGAGAGTTAGCGGATGCGCTATTGCATTAGCTGCATCTAACATTCCTCTTTTGGCATAAAAATAGACTATTAAATTATATTGAAACAGGCATTCATACGTGTCTGTTCGAATACGAACCAGTGGGAAATGCCATTACGGCCCTCGCATTCTGTTTTATTTCTTCACTTAACGTCAGTGTTTTAATGATGATTTCAAGTTGCTCATTAAATATCTGCGAAGCGCCGATAGAGGTCATCGACAGTAGTTTTTAAATGTTTATTTGTTGGCTAGATGTTTGAAAGTTTATTTCACCAGAGAATACTTTGTATGTTCAATCTCGAGCCACCGTTACTAATTTTGTGTAGTAGACATAGACACTAACCCATCAAATCCAAGAGCACAAAGTTTTTCAGCAGTCTCCCATTTGTTGCCTTCATGTAACTCTGCCCAGAAAATAACAGAGAAAACCCCATCAATTAGAGACTGTATATAAAGTGTGGTCAGGTCAATATCGATATTTTGATTAAGCTCACCATCAATAACGGCTTCTCTAACGCACTCATCAATTACCTTCGCTCTGCTTTTTTCTAATTCTTGTCTAATTTTAATTAGCTCTGGCGTATCATCGGCACGTATATATAAGATGAGATAAGTCCGCTGTAGAGAACCAGGATCTGCATAACAATGAAGTTCGTTCAAACAGTATCTTTTAAGATAAGTTAGTGCTGATTCATTGTGTTCTTTTAGCAATAAAGTTGTACCTTCCATGGCACGGTTTACCATAGCAATAGCCAATTCGACCTTGCCTTTATAATGGCCATAAACCGCACCCCTAGACAAATTGCACGCTTCCGCGATATTAGCCATCGTAGTATTGCTCATACCCTTTTTGACAATGACGTGCTCCGCAGCATCTAAAATTAAATCTCGTGTTAGCTGAGAGTTTTCTTTCGTTTTCCGAGCCAAAACAATCTCCTAATTATTTATTCAAGGAATTAGTATACACTTTAATTAATTAATCAGTCACGGTTGATTAATTAATTAAAAGTAATTATCATTGCTGCCCACTACATCTTTGGAATCTTTTGTTATGCGTTTTAATTTAAAATTTTCACCTATCTTCACCTCATTTATCTTGGTTATAGTGTTAGTTGCATGTTCTAAGCAAAAATCAGAATATTCTGCACAAGAAGCTTCGGTGCTAACTGAAGTTCAGATTATTACAGCGGTAGAAGCACCTGCTTCAATACAAATTGAGGTTCCAGGTAGACTTGAGGCGTATCGCCAGGCAGAGGTGCGTGCCCGAGTAGCAGGAATTGTTACGGAAAGGCTATATCAAGAAGGTCAGGATGTTAAAAAAGGTACGGCCCTTTTTATGATTAATCCTGAGTTATTAGCGGCAGTTAGAGATGAAATGGCAGCGGCTCTTGCAGTTGCAGATGCTAATCATGTTAATGCTATGGATAAGCTAGAACGCTATAAAGACTTAGTCTCCGACCACTCGGTTAGCCAGCGTGACTACCAAGTAGCCGCGTCAGAAGAACTGGCAGCAAAAGCTGCGGTGTTATCCGCAAAAGCTAAACTTAACAAGGCTGAACTAGAGTTGGGCTATGCAACAGTAACTGCACCGATTAGCGGGGTGGCCAGGCGTGCGCTGGTGACTGAAGGTGCGTTTGTCGGGCAGGATGCATCAACACCCCTTACTAATATAGAACAAATAGATCCTATCTACGTTAACTTTTCTCAACCTGCATCGAATGTATTTTGGCTACAAAAGCAAATTAAATCAGGCGAGGTGACAGAGATTGAAAAAGAACAAGTGAATGTCAGGATGATAATGCCCGATGGAAGCGAATACCAACAAACAGGCAAACTTTCCTTCACTGATCTTTCCGTGAATCCCCATACCGATGCGGTAGAAATGCGTGCAATATTTAACAACCCTAATAGAGAGCTGTTGCCAGGCGCTTATGTTCAGGTGGCCTTAGAGCAAGCTATCGTTTCTAATTCAATATTAATTCCAAGAGATGCATTAATTAGAACATCAAAGTCCGCACAGGTCATGGTATTAGACAGTGACGATAAAGTAACCGTTGTGAATGTTGAAACAAAAATCATGAAAGGTAAAGAGTGGGTAGTAACCGAAGGTTTAACAGCTGGTGATCGTGTCATTGTCAGCGATCTATCTACCTTGGTGCCAGGAACAAAAGTCAAACCAGTGATGTTAACAAACAAGTAAGTCAAAATTTAACTAAGGAAATTTATGGCACGTTTTTTTATTGATCGCCCCGTGTTTGCGTGGGTAATATCACTACTTATCATCTTATTTGGTTTAATCTCGATTAAGGCTTTACCTATTGCGCAGTATCCTGACATTGCGCCTCCTGTTGTGAATGTGACAGTGGGTTATCCTGGAGCATCAGCGCGTGTAATAGAAGAAACCGTTACTTCGATCATTGAACGTGAAATGAACGGTGTTGCAGGATTAATGTATATATCAGCCAGCAGCAGTCAAGGAGCCGCGTCAATTAGCATGACGTTTAAGCAGGGTGTAAATCCAGATTTAGCGGCTGTTGATGTTCAAAATCGACTAAAAGTTGTAGAAGTAAGATTGCCTGAGGTTGTACGTCGAAATGGTATTTCAGTAGAAAAGTCTGCCGATAGCTTCCAGCTTATCGTTTCAGTTGCTTCAGATGATGGTCATTTAAGCGAAATTGATTTAGGTGAACTGGCATCGGCGCAGATCATACAAACGTTGCGACGAGTTGAAGGGGTTGGGAAAGTACAAGCCTTTAGCCCTGAATATGCGATGCGAATTTGGCCAGATCCCAAAAAAATGGCAGCGCTTAATGTTACTGCATCCGATATCGCAGCGGCCCTACGTAGCTATAATGCACGCATTACTGTTGGTGAAATTGGCACGGGTGACGTGCCTGATAATGCTCCTATCAGTACTTCAATCGTATCAGATTCTAATCTTACGACTCCTGAAGAATTTGGTGAAATTCCTCTTAGAACAAACAAAGATGGTTCATCGTTGTTGATTAAAGACTTGGCCAAAGTCGAACTGGGCAGCAGTGATTATTCGTTTGCTACCAAATTGAACAGTAAGAATACTGCTGCTATGGCCATTAAAATGGCGCCAGGTTCTAATGCTGTTGCAACCGTTAAACGGATAAGAGCATCACTCGATGAGCTTCAACAATATTTTCCAAAGGGTGTGAGTTATCAGATCTCATACGATAGCTCTGCATTCGTATCTATTTCTATTAAAAAAGTTATCACTACTTTAATTGAGGCGATTGCACTTGTATTTTTGGTGATGTATTTGTTCCTGCAAAACCTGCGGGCAACGCTAATTCCAACGATTGTTGTACCCATTGCATTACTGGGCACCTTTAGCGTGATGTATGCTTTAGGTTATTCTATTAACGTGCTCACTATGTTTGGTATGGTGCTGGCGATTGGCATTGTTGTGGATGATGCAATTGTTGTAGTAGAAAATGTTGAACGCATTATGGCCGAGGATGAAATTAGTCCTTACGAAGCCACAGTTAAAGCAATGAAGCAAATTAGTGGTGCTGTTGTAGGCATAACAGTCGTGCTTGTATCCGTTTTTATTCCAATGGCCTTTTTTAGTGGTGCAGTCGGTAATATCTATAGACAGTTTGCGATGTCATTATCCGTTTCAATCGCTTTCTCTGCTTTACTTGCACTATCACTTACGCCAGCTTTGTGTGCCACGCTATTGAAACCTATTAAGAATCATGCAGATGAGCAATGGAAATTCTTTAAATGGTTTAACCAGAAATTCACGAGGGTTACACATCATTATCAAAATAGAGTAGGAAAAATTCTACGTAGACCTATACGCTGGATGTTGGTGTATGGCGGTATATTAGCTGTAGTGGGTTACCTTTTTGTAAATTTACCTACCGCATTCCTGCCTGATGAAGATCAGGGGAATTTCATGGTTGTAGTGAGTCTTCCGCAAGGCTCAACGATGAGTGAGACTATGGATAAGTTAGGTGATGTTAGCGAGTATCTTCAACAAAATGAGCCTGTGGAATATGTCTTTGAAGTAGGCGGTTTTAGTATTTTTGGTAGTAGCTCGAGTAGTGGAATGCTATTTGTAACGCTGAAAGACTGGGGTGATAGAACGGCTGATAATCAGAATGTTCAAGCGATTGTTGATCGTGTTAACACTCAGTTTTATGGCATAACTAACTTGTCTGTTTATGCCATGAACTCACCGCCACTGCCTGAGTTAGGATCAACAAATGGGTTTGATTTACGACTACAAGATCGCGGAAACGTTGGCATAGAAGCGCTCGTTAAAGCAAGAGACACTTTATTAGAAGAGAGTGAAAAAAGCCCAATATTGGCCAATACTATCTTCGCAGGTTTACCTGAATCTCCTATGATTAAGCTCGACATCGATCGCCGAAAAGCAAACACTTTGGGGGTAAGCATGGATGAGATTAACAATACTTTAGCAATAATGTTTGGTTCTGACTATATCGGGGATTTTGTATATAAAAATCAAATTCGGCGCGTAGTGTTGCAAGCGCAAGGAGTCAGTCGTCAGTCTTTCGATGACCTGAAAGACTTAAAGGTACGCAGTAACAGCGGCCACTTAGTGACGCTATCATCATTTGTTGAAATGGAGTGGACAACAGGCGCACCTCAGTTATCGAGGTTTAATGGGTATCCAGCATTTACGATTAACGGCAATGCAGCACCTGGAAAAAGTAGCGGTGAGGCGATGAATGAAATTCAACGTTTGGCAGAAAAACTAGGTAGTGGCATTGGTTTTCAATGGGCAGGACAATCCTATGAAGAACAGAAATCAGGCAGCCAGGCATCGATACTTTTTGCTGTTTCAATTTTGATTGTATTCTTGGCCTTAGCGGCATTGTATGAAAGTTGGCTGATTCCTTTATCTGTCATTCTGGTTGTACCTTTAGGCATATTCGGTGCATTACTTGGTGTAACGTTGCGAGACATGCCGAATGATATCTATTTTAAGGTGGGCTTGATAGCAACTATTGGGCTTTCAGCGAAGAATGCAATTTTGATTGTAGAGTTTGCCAAAGATCTTTATGCCGATGGAATGGATATTGTCGAAGCGACGTTAATGGCCGCTAGGCAGCGTTTACGCCCAATCATTATGACGTCATTAGCATTCGGCGTTGGTGTGCTTCCCTTGGCGATGGCAACAGGCGCTGCTTCGGGAGCGCAATCTGCCATTGGAACAAGCGTATTAGGAGGCATTATTTCGGCAACTGTACTTGCCATTTTCTTTGTGCCGCTTTTCTTTGTCATTATTGGGCGTTATATCAAACGTGAAGATAAATCCATTGTGAAGGAAGAAAAATAATGAGTGACCACTTTAATCGTAGTCTCGTCATGGTTTTTATACTACTTAGTTTGAGTGCCTGTAGCTTGACTCCTGAATACATGCGACCAGTACCGCCGTTACCAGAAAAGTATACGCATGAAACAAAAGGCGAGGACTTAAGTTTAGCTGCGGGCTGGCGTGAATATTTTACGGATCCTGATTTACAATCATTAATAGAACAAACACTGCGTAATAATCGCGATTTAAGAATTGCAATGTTGCGGATTGAAGAAGCACGTTCAGTTTATGGCATTCAAAAAGCAAATAGACTTCCAACTGTTAATGGATCGTTGAGCTCTGAAAAAGGGCAATCCGCCATTGCAGAAGGACAGAAAACCAGAACGGAGTTTTACCAAATAGGTTTGGGACTCAGTGATTATGAATTAGATTTTTTTGGCAGGGTTAAGAGTCTTTCAAACGTAGCACTTGAGGAGTTTCTTTCTACTGAAGAAGCTCGAAATAATGTGCAAATTAGCCTGATTGCTGAATTAGCTAATTCTTATATCAGTGTGCTGGCTCTTAATGAAAGAAAGCAACTGACAATAGAAACGTTAAGATCTCGTCGCGAATCGTTAGGTCGAATTAAACGAAGATTGGATGTAGGGCTTGATAGCTTACTGGAATTTAAAACTGCTGAGATGCAAGTGGATACATCATTGGTTAGCTTATCTACAATCGAAAGAGAGTATGAACAAGGATTAAACGGGCTAAAATTGTTACTCGGTGATCAATCTAAAGAAATTTCTTTAGTGAAAAATATTGGAAACGTAGAAATAAGCACTGCAAAAGTAGGTATACCATCAGACTTATTACAAATGCGACCAGATGTTAGAGCTGCTGAGCATAAACTAATCGCGGCCAATGCCAATATTGGTGCAGCACGCGCGGCATTTTTTCCACGTATTCAGTTAACTACCAATGTTGGATTAGTCAATAATGATCTTTTAAATTTATTTGATGGAAATAGTAATGAAACATGGAGCTTTAACCCACAACTACTATTACCAATATTTAATAATGGGAGAAATCAAGCTAATCTAGACTTGGCTGAAGTACGCAAAGATGTTGCGATTGCTGAATACGAAAAAACAATTCAGATCGCATTTCGTGAGGTGGCCGATGTATTAGCGATTAAAGGGAAAATAGAGAACGAGGTGATTTTACAAACTAGGATTGCTGAATCTGATTATGTGCGGCTTAGATTAGTCACTCGGCGCTATGATCTCGGTGTTGCCAATTATTTAGAACTTATGGATGCACAACGCAATGTCTATGAGGTTGACCAGGAACTAGTTCAGCTCAAGAAGATGGAAATGGTGAACAAAATTAGTTTGTACAAAGCATTGGGTGGTAATTAGACATGTTCTTTGTTTAAGTGAGAGGTCAATCTAACGACTTTCGACCCATAGATCATTTAACATAGGAAAATTAACCGTTGGACTTATAAATCACGCTTTTGGCTTGATTGTTTGATTGTTTGATTAGAGGGAATTATAGTCACTATACTCTATGAGTATTACTGGGGATTTATATTCTCATTAGCAACAAGTTAGGCACTTGAAGTGAGGACGGCCTCACCACTCAAATTTCATTAGGGGACGGCCCCATAACTAATTGAGAGGTGTTTATGAGCTGGGTCATTTTATTTGTTGCGGGTTTCTTTGAAGTTTGCTGGGCTATTGGATTAAAGTACACGGAAGGCTTTACGAAACTTTGGCCTACCGTTGGAACAGTATTCGCACTTGTCGCAAGTTTTCTTTTGTTGGGTTGGGCGTTGAAAACATTACCTGTCGGGACGGCCTACGCAATATGGGTAGGTATTGGTGCTGTTGGTACAGCTGTTTTAGGTATATTTCTGTTTGGTGAATCCACTGATACTCTTAAGCTTGTGAGTTTGGGGCTAATTTGTGCAGGCATTGTTGGGCTTAAGTTAGCTCATGCCTAACAAGGCGCTGCACTCGGATAAATTACTCGCTGTGCTCACCATTTACCGATGAGCACGGCGTTAAACGAATGACCGCTTGTGGCACGTTAGCGACGAAGTGATCGAAGGTCGCTTCACAATCCACAACCCATAGCAGACATTTAGATTATTAGGCATCAGTAATAGAGTCCCTTGATAATTTACCAATTTCATGAGATTGTTAATAGTGATTATGCGTTAACTTATTGACTTTTGACGTGAAGTTTCAGAGAACATGACAACTCGGTGGCTCAAATGCAGTTATACCAGCTTATATATAAAAGTAATGTCTCTAAAGAATTTCATGAGTCCAAGATAGAGGAATTTCTATCTATTATTCAGGATGCTAATAAGCTACTAGATATAACCGGGTTGCTAATTTTCGATGGCGATCATTTTCTTCAGATTCTTGAAGGTAGATTTAGCGTTATATCTAAATTAATGACCTCCATACAACATGATATTCGGCACAGCGAAGTGGTTATTTTGCTAAAAGAACCGATTCCAAAGCGTGAGTATGAACATTGGTCCATGCAACTTCTTTTAAAAAGACCTCAATCGATGGCTAAAATAATCGACGAAGCAGAGCGTCTTGCTGAAGTTCTTGAGCAATACCACGAGGGAGGTTCTGTATCTAGATCAAGATTAATTGCGAAAGCCTTTATTGACGGAGCATGGGCGCTTAATAAAGAAAAATTAACAACAACCAAGAGAAATCCGCTACCAGTAAAAGCTAAGCAATTACACGTTCGTAAAAACTATCCCCACAACTTTGCATTTCAGCCGATCGTCGATCTTGAGTTAATGCAGATTACCTCTCTCGAGGCACTTATTCGCGGAGCTGATGGATGCTCCCCTTACGAAGTATTCGAGAGGCTTACTCCCTCTCAGTTACATCAACTCGATGTTGACTCAAAACTGACAGCACTTGAAATGTTCAGTGAAATGAAGTTCGATGGATTTATGTCGATCAACTTATTGCCAATATCTTTATTAGAATATCCTAATTCAGTGAAAATAATTAGCCAGCATGCCCAGTATTTGGGTTTGAATCCGGATAATGTGATTATTGAAATCACTGAGCAAGAAGCGATAGATAACCATAATGAGTTCAATAAATTAGCCAATTTGATTAGAGCAAATGGAATGAGGCTCGCTATAGATGATTTTGGAGCTGGTTATGCAGGTCTATCTCTATTAGCTGATTTTCAACCACATAAGCTTAAAATTGATAGAAGTATCATTCTCGGTGTGGCGAATCATGGCCCTCGTCAAGCAATAGTGGGGGCAATCATCTACGTAACATCCCGTCTAGGAATAGAAGTGATTGCTGAAGGTGTAGATAACGAACAAGATTTAAGATGGCTAATTTCTGCAGGTATTACACAAATTCAGGGTTTCTATTTCGCGGAACCAAAACTTAAGGGAATTCCAGACGTCACTTGGCCATCATTTTTAGTTAATGACTAGACTACTTTTAAGATAATCGCTGGGTTGCCCCTTTAACTGCAGATTGAATCCTACACACCTCACTTAACGTCTAATAAGCCCAAAAACTGCAGTATTTGAGGCTTCGACTTTTGTTGATACCTAAAGCAGGCATTCAATCCGCTGGATGGATGACCGCTGTTGGCACTTAGT
>TARA_R110001583_G_scaffold179067_5_pt1 | contig 10865 bp, 11 predicted proteins | sample TARA_R110001583 | Tara Oceans TARA_R110001583 (sample SAMEA4398432) | marine metagenome | biome: Polar Biome; feature: [MES] marine water layer (ENVO:01000295) within the mesopelagic zone...; material: water (ENVO:00002006), including particulate matter (ENVO:01000060) such... | reverse complement strand
AAGTATTATTAAATAAGCGTGTGTCACTTATTGCTGCAATCTAGGGATTATGTGGGGTTGAGATATATACTTATCAACTTGGTAAAAGCGATTGGAATTGTAAAGTTGAAGAGTTTTTTTCCGTTGTCAAGTAATTAAATAATATGAGGTTCTAGTGAACTTAACCACTAGTGGTTTCGATCTGGCTAGAAAATAGTATGGCGTGAAAAGTAATCACATTAAGTGCTTTAACTATCCAAATAATATATTGCCCAAGTTGAAAATACAACTATAAATATTATGGAAGGGAACTCAGCAGATCCAAGAAAATTACTTAGGAGTATTTGAAAAAACTGAATATTTAAAAAATAAAAAATTGAAATATTTACGCCCTGACCAACTGAAAATCGGATTATTCTAAAAAGTTATTGAGCAAGATAAACAACGTTTTGGCGGAAATTTTAATTCCTAAAAAATGTCATTTAAACAACAGTTAGAATTTCTTGGAAAGATTTATATGGCAATTTTTAATCACAGAAGACAACAAGCATTTGTGAATGTAATTATTTTATTAGGATTGGGTAAGAGAGTATATTTAAATCCAGAATCTACGGTTAATGGAGTATTTAAAGAGTTTGACGCAATGGCTTTTGATGTGGATGTTGATTAAATCAATATTGATGTGGAATATAAAAAATATTCATAAATTAAAACTGCATTTTCTAAAGAGTCTCTAATTAATAGTTTGGCTGAATGAATAAAGAGGTAAATATGAAGGAATCAATGATATTTCGCGTAGGAGAGAAAACTGAATTAGTTGCCTATAATTTGAAGATGCATCAGATAGTAGGAAACCTTAGATGAATAACCTTGACGAAGTGAAGAATTACTATAGTGAAAAAATAGTAGCTCATGGTGTATCTCCCAAAGGTGTAGATTGGAATGGTGAAGATAGTCAGGTCTTAAGGTTTGAACAGCTAACAAAAATAATCGACTTGGAAAAGCCTTTCACTATTAATGACTTTGGTTGCGGTTACGGTGCATTGTTTGATTTTTTTAAGGGTTGTGGGGTTGAGTTTAAATATTTTGGGAACGATATCTCACCAGAAATGATACAAGAAGCTTGTAAACGCATTACAAGTGAAAACGCTTCTTTTTTTGTTAGTGATAGGCCAGAAAAGCCTGCCGACTATACCTTGGCAAGCGGTATTTTTAATGTTGCATTGAATAGTAAGGAAGACATGTGGAAAAAATATATTTTTGAACAGCTGCATATATTAAATGAAAACACATCGAAAGGTTTTGCGTTTAATTGTTTGACCTCCTATTCAGATGAGGAAAAGAAAAGGGATTATCTTTACTACGCTGACCCATGTGAAATGTTTGATTTTTGCAAAAAATACTTCTCGAGAAATGTAGCACTTTTACATGACTATGATCTTTATGAATTCACAATCTTAGTGAGGAAGTAATGAAAAAACTAATAATTTTTGGTAATGGTGATATTGCAGAACTAGCTTATATCTATTTTACAAATGATTCTGAATATGAAGTTGTAGGGTTCACCGTAGACAGTGAATATTTACAGAAGGATAGTTTTTTAAACCTACCTAACCTTCCGTACGATAAATTATTAGAGGTATTTCCACCTGACGACTTTGTGGTTTTTGTTGCAATGAGTTATGCAAAGGTTAATGAGGTCAGAAAACATAAATACAATCAGCTGAAAGAATTAGGATATAACTTTGCATCCTACATCAGCAGCAAGGCATCAAATTACTCTGAAAGTATAGGCGAAAATTGTTTTATTCTTGAAGACAACACCATTCAACCATTTGTCAAAATTGGCAACAATGTTACATTATGGAGTGGCAACCACATTGGGCATCATACAGTCATTGCAGATCATTGCTTTATCACATCACAAGTAGTTATTTCTGGTGGTTGTAAAATTGGCCAATTAACGTTTATAGGTGTTAACTCTACTTTGCGTGACCATATTAATGTTGGTGAGTCTAACGTAATTGGTGCTGGTTGCCTGATTCTCGCTGACACGGATGATAGAAATGTATTTATGGAAAAAGGTACTGAGCTTTCAAAGGTACCGAGTAATAGATTAAGAGGAATATAAATGAAAAGCTGGTCTAAGCTGTGTTTAATTTATGCCCCAATAAATATCGATGAAATGATATCTACACATGCGTCAAATGCATTACCTATTTTAGTTTCTGATGATGTATACAGAATTTTTTTTTCAGGTCGAGATTCTGAGAATAAATCATCTGTAGGTTGGTTTGATTTTGATATTGTGAAAAAAGAAATTTTAAATGTATGTGATGAAACTTTCTTATCATGCAAGGAAAATAATAGAAAATACTATTCACATGGGATTAGTTTAGGTTGCTTTTTGAATGATGGTGTAGATATAAACGTTTACTTTATGGCTTGGCAAATAGAAGGGAATAACCACTGGCGTGGTGATGTAGGCCGCTTTAGTTTAGATTCGAGAAAAAAAATTAAAAATGTTGATGATACTCCTTATATGACTAGTGATAAGGAAGATCCTATAAGTCTATCATATCCTTTTATCTTAAAAGATAATGGTTTGTTTAGGATGTGGTATGGATCAACCATATCTTGGGATTCACCAAATGGCGAAATGGTGCATGTAATAAAATACGCTACTTCTATGGACGGAGTGACTTGGAATAAGCATGGGTTAGCTATACCATTTCAATTAGGCGTTGCACAGGCATTTTCAAGACCATGTGTACTTAAACGCTCTGGTACTTATCATATGTGGTTTTCTTATAGGTCTGGAGATGGTTCTACTTACCGAATAGGCTATGCAAGTAGTACTGATGCAATGAATTGGAAAATTGACTTAGATTCAGGTGTTGCCCCCTCAATAGAGGGTTGGGACTCTGAAATGGTATGTTATCCATATGTATTTGTTCATAAAGAAAAAGTTTATATGCTTTATAATGGTAATTCGCATGGGAAAACAGGAATTGGCTTAGCCGTATGTAATGAGGTGGAAGTTTGAATTCATATGGTGTAACTGAAATCGATCCCGACGAGTTAGATATTGATTATCATTTAAATAATTTATCAAGAAATGGTTTTACAATATTGAAATCTGGCTTCTCTGAAGCTGAGATTGAAAATATATCAAACATGGTAGAAAAAACGCATAATAAATATCTTAATAATTATGGCGAAGACTATCTGGTTTCTATTGATGAAAACAATACTGTGAGGGCTCCATTTCTATATGATCCGAACTTTTTAAAAATTAGTTTTAATGAAAATTTAATGGAGGTAGTTAGAAGCATATTAAATAATAATTTAATATTAAATCAACAAAATATAATTATAAATCCTGGCGGCGGTGAAAGATACAATCAATTGTTTTGGCATAGAGATCTTCCATATCAGCATTTTGTAACGAGTCGACCACTTGCTTTGAATGCTCTTTACTGTGTATGTGATTTTACTTTTGAGAATGGGGCAACTCAAGTGATACCAGGATCTCATAAGATGGAGAAGTTTCCTGGAAATAGATTTTTGGAGGAAAATAAAATCCAGTTTAATGTTTCTTCTGGCGATTATATTTTGATTGATTCTATGCTTTATCACTCAGGTAGTATTAATAAAACTAAGGAGAGAAGAATTGGTGTTAATAATGTATATTCAACTCCCATTTTAAGACGACAAATAGATTTTAACCATTCAGATTTTTTATATGATTTTGACCTTATAGAAAAGAAACACCAAGAATATCTAGGTTTAAAGTACATAGCGTATAGTAGCGTATCTGATTACTTGTTAAGTAGAAAAAAATGAATAAAATAGCTATTTTACAGTCAAATTATATTCCATGGAAAGGTTATTTTGACCTAATAAACATGGTTGATGAATTCGTACTGTATGATGATATGCAGTACACAAAGCGTGATTGGCGTAATCGCAATAAAGTTAAAACACCACAAGGGTTAAAGTGGTTGTCTATACCAGTTGAGGTGAAAGGTAAATATTTTCAAAAAATCAACGAGACTATGGTTTCGGATAAAGTTTGGTCTGTAACGCACTGGCAAACCATCAAGCAGTTTTATTCTAAAGCGCCATTCTTTAAAGACTATAAAGATATTTTTGAAGATTTTTATATGAATAATGAGGAAGTGCGTTTGAGTATAATCAATGCACGATTGATTGGACTTGTTAATTCTATTTTGGGTATTCAAACTAAAATAACATGGTCAAGCGACTACGATTTAGTTGAAGGGCAGTCTGAAAAACTCCTAAGTATTTGTCAGCAAGCTGGCGCTGATACTTATCTTAGTGGACCCTCAGCAAAAGATTATTTTGATGAATCATTGGCTAAAAAAATGGGGATCAAAGTGGAGTGGATGGATTATTCAGGTTATCCCGAATATCATCAGCTACATCAACTATTTGAGCATGGTGTGACTATCTTGGACTTAATTTTTAATGAAGGTCCAAATGCTATTAATTTTATGAAGAGCTTCAAATAATGCATATCGGATTCAACAAACCACCTCTAACTGGTAACGAACAGCAATATGTTTTGCAGGCGATGCAAAGTGATAAAATCTCTGGTGATGCGTACTTTGGTAAGAAGTGTCAGAAATGGTTTGAATCTAATTTGGGTTGCAAAAAAACACTTTTAACACCATCCTGCACTGCTGCTTTAGAGATGGCCGCTATTCTAATCGATATTCAGCCTGGCGATGAAGTGATCATGCCAAGCTATACATTCGTTAGTACGGCCAATGCCTTCGTGCTGCGTGGAGCAAAAATAGTTTTTGTCGATATTCGGCCAGATACCATGAATATTGATGAAACGCTAATTGAAGCCGCCATTACAAATAAAACAAGAGCGATAGTGCCTGTTCACTATGCGGGTGTAAGTTGCGAAATGGATACAATAATGTCTATCGCTGACCAACATGGCTTGTTTGTAATAGAAGATGCAGCACAGGGCGTGATGAGTACCTACAAAGGAAGAGCACTAGGCACACTTGGTCATTTAGCTGCCTATAGTTTTCATGAAACAAAAAATTATACCAGTGGCGGCGAAGGTGGCTTATTAATTATCAACGATGATAGGTTTTTACAAAGAGCTGAAATTATTCGTGAAAAAGGCACCAATAGAAGCATGTATTTTCAAGGTCAGGTTGATAAATACACTTGGGTTGATCTTGGTAGTAGTTTTTTACCAAGTGAATTACAAGCGGCTTATTTATGGGGGCAGTTAGAAAAAGCCGATATGATAAAGGAAGACCGCTTAGAAACATGGTCAACATATAATGATGCGTTTCAGTCTTTAAAATCTTTTGGTGTAGAATTGCCAACAGTACCAAACGACTGCCAACACAATGGCCATATGTTTTATTTGAAACTCCGAGATATTAAGCAACGTGAAGAGTTTATCAAATACCTAAAAACCAACCAGATAGTGGCAGTGTTTCACTATATACCACTGCACTCAGCCCCAGCAGCTAAAGACTTCACTGTTTTTACTGGTAACGACAACTACACAACAAGTGAAAGTGAACGCCTCGTTAGACTGCCTATGTACTATGGCATGGAGCGAGCTGATTTAGAGTCTACTATCAACCTGACATTAGCGTTTTTTAAGAATTCGGGAGTTAAGTAAACCGATGAAACTATCCATTGTTGCGACTTTATACAAATCCGAGCCCTATATTGATGAGTTTTATCGAAGAGCTAGTGATGCAGCGTCTAAGTTGTTTGGACAAGATTATGAAGTTATTTTGGTTAATGACGGTTCACCGGATAACAGTTTGGATAAGGCTGTCGAACTTTCTAAGCTCGATGAAAAAGTCAAAGTTGTCAATTTAAGTCGAAACTTTGGGCATCATAAAGCCATGATGACTGGGTTGATGCACGCTAAGGGCGGATTGGTTTTTTTGATTGATAGCGACTTAGAAGAGCAGCCAGAGTGGTTAGCTCTTTTCTATGAAAAAATGAACGTCACGCAAGCTGATGTGGTTTATGGTGTACAAGAGACTAGAAAAGGAAGCTGGTTTGAGAGGGAAAGTGGAAAAATTTTTTATAAGGTAGTGAATTTTTTAGGTAATGTAAAAATACCTGAAAACTTTATTACCACTAGATTAATGAGTATTGATTACGTAAAGTCTCTTTTAAATTATACAGAAAGAGAGTTTCAGTTCTCAGCCTTATGCGTTCTAACGGGGTTTGAACAAGAGCATTTAGTTGTAAAAAAACTTAATTCCAGCCCGACTTCTTATACAACTAAGCAAAAAATATCTTATTTGGTTAACGCTGTCACATCGTTTAGCAACTATCCATTGATTCTGATATTCTATTTTGGCCTAATTGTGTCATCTCTCTCTGTAACCTATATTTTATTTTTAATAGTTAATTGGTTAATTTACGATACTGCAATCCAAGGCTGGACATCATTAATAGCTTCGGTTTGGTTATTTGGTGGTTTAATTTTGGCGGCACTCGGTGTAATCGGTATCTATCTGGGAAAAGTGTTTATCGAAGTTAAGAGACGCCCCTACACCATTATCAAAGCCATCTATGAAAATGGTGAAAAACAGAAAGTAGAACATTTATGATGCGTTTACTTCGAAATAAAAAAATACTAACGCAGTTGTTTCTATATGGAATTACGGGGGGTGTATTAAATTTATTAGGCTTTGGGGTATATGTTGCGATAACGTGGTTTGGTGTTGAGCCAAAGTTAACGATGACTTTTTTATATAGCTTAGGCGCTCTGATTAGTTTTTTTGTTAATAAAAATTTAGTGTTTGGCGCTCAATACACTGGATATGGTGTGTTTGTAAAATTTATTTTGGCTCATATCGGCGGTTATATCGTTAACTTTTTACTCTTATATTATTTTTATAGTTCAATAGGGTATCCCCATATATTAGTTCAGTTAGCCGCTATATTTATCGTGGCGCTTTATTTGTTTATTGCTTTCAAGTTTTTTGTTTTTAAAAAGCCATCGTCCATATTGGAAAGGAGTATTTAGGTGAAGTTTTGTAATCATTGTAATTCACAGTATGATGCAGATGATTTTATTTGCTCTAAATGTAGTTCGGCGGCATTGGTAGAGGACGGTATTGTCATACATGCGCCTGAAATGGCCTATGTGGGCGGGGGCTTCAAAACGGAAGCCTTTGAAAATCTGGCAAAGCTTGAAGAGAAAAACTTTTGGTTTAGGTCAAGAAATCAACTCATTATTTGGTTTATGCAACGTTTTCTGTTGAAAAACCAACAGGGGCAATCTCTTGGTAAGTATTTAGAGATTGGCTGTGGAACGGGCTATGTGTTGAAAGGTGTTAAAACTGCGTTTAACAATACGGACGCATTTGGTTCAGAGATATTTTTAAATGGTTTGGAACAAGCCAAAGGCCGCTTAGACGATATAAATTTAATGCAAATGGATGCTAGAGCGATTCCATACCAAGATGAGTTTGATGTAGTTGGTGCATTCGATGTTCTAGAGCATATTAAAGAAGATGAAAAGGTCATTTCAGAAGTTTATCGGGCGTTAAAATTAGGCGGTTTTTTTATTGCTACCGTGCCTCAACATCATTGGTTATGGAGCCAAGTAGATGATTATGCCTGCCATCAAAGACGCTATGAAGCGAATGAACTTCAAGACAAAATGAAAGTTGCCGGTTTTAAAATTGTTGAGACAACATCTTTCGTGTCCTTGCTTGTGCCTTTGATGTATATTTCACGAAGTCAAAAAAGAGATGGCAGAGCTGAATTTAACCCTTCAGATGAGCTCGCCTTGAACCCAGTTCTAAATTTCATTCTTTACACTGCTATGAAACTTGAACTTGGGTTAATAAAGCTTGGCATTCGCTTTTCTATAGGTGGTTCACGGTTGGTGATAGGAAAAAAACAATAATTAATTTTTCATCAATTCAAGCTTAAAGAGTCCTAGCTTTTTTATTTCAAACAACTAGCTGTCATTTTTAATAACGATGACCGCTAGTTCCTTGAACCATATAAACTCTCTATAACCGTCCGCCATTACCATCTAGTTGTGTTTGATGTTTCATTGCAATAAGTCATCAAATCTCTCAGTGGGTTACATACCGTTTTAGCGGCTTCATGAGTCTGTAAAGCATGGCAATGGATCTTGCTCTATGCAAGAGGGAGTATCAATCAGGAAAGTAAGTATCCTAAATTATCGGCAGTCTTTATGTTAAGCTGTAATTTATATTTATATGTTGTTAGCTCTACCATTTTAGTATTTCTCAACAATGTAGTACGGTTTAAATGCAGTTCTCCGTGTTTTATAGGTTAGTTATTTAGGTAGGAAGGTATTTAGAAAAATAACTATTGATATTTATGTTATGCGAATAAAAAAATTGTTAAATATATACCTACTTAAGAAACGGGTATAGTTTGGCATATCTTAAAAAATTTTAGCGTTTTGGGTTTGATAATTAAATTAAAGGGTTGTAAGCAGGAATTAACTAATGTACAGATCAATAAATAATAATATAGGTTTTATAGATAGAACCATTGGTGGTTTTTTAGAAAGTAGATATTCTTTTTTAACAGTTATTTTTCTTACTTTATTTTTAACTAAATGGATGATCTTTAAGTATACAGGCTGGGATACTCACGATGTATTTTTTACTGAGTTTATTTTATTTGCAGATTCAATAAATAGCGGTTTTTTTCCTATTATTAATAATTTTATACAATCGGGCTCGTTTATTCCTGTCGGAAGTAAAAATTTTTTATATACAATTTATGCATTTCCATTTTTAATGTTGTCAAAATTCATTAATCCCATATATGCCTTTGAACTGTTTATATCTTTTTTGTTTTTAGTTTCAGCTAGCGGTATGTATTTATACATAGATAAGTTAGGTAGTGGAAAAAAAGTAGCAATATTAATATCTGTTGTTTATATGCTTAGTTTGCCGATGCCTATATCTGGACAATTGGGTTATGTCTATTCGTGGGCAGTAGCGCCATGGCTATTATATTTTTATCATCTTACTGCAGAAAAAGAGCGTATAAGTTTTTTATCGGCAATCCTTTTAGGTTTAGCACTTGGTTTGTTTATAGTTGGCGCAGGTCCTTGGCATTTGTTAGTGATTTATTCATTCTCAGCAGTTTACTCATTAGTAATTAAAGGTAAAATATTTAAGCCTAATGTTCAGTTTTTTTTAATATTAATTTTGTCATTTTTTATATATTTTATTATTAATTTTGAAGGCTTTAAAGATGTATATTTTAGCTATTTTTGGGTTGGCTCAGATTATGCTTCTCCAGAACCGAGATTAAGGTCTTTTTATGAGCAGCCACCACGGCTTGTTTTACAAAGTTTATATGCATCTTTTTTGAATTTAATTGATATAAATTTTTTAAGAGCTGCAGGTTTTTCTTCTTCCTCTTGGTATAATGGTTTGGGATATTTAGCGGCCTTATATTTTGTCTTTTCAATTTACTTTTACCGATCACAAGAAAAATACATCTATATAAATATTTTTTTAATAGTTCTTGTGGCTTTTTTTCTTGCCTATTCGTCATCACCATATTTAGGTATTTATGAATACTATAATATGATACCTGTATTTAGTTTACACCGTTGGCTAGGAGAAGGCGTAGGTTTTTCGATCTATTTTATTATGGTTTTTTGGGCAATAAGATTTTCCGGAGGGTTAATAAAAGAAGTGAATTTAGCGTCTTTATCAAGTTGGATTTTTATTTTGTTAATGCTTTTTATTCCTCTATACTTCAATGGAATGAAAATAACTTTTTCATTCTCACTGTTTTTAATTCCTGTTATAATTTTTTTAAGGTTGAAAAATTTCAATATTATATTTTTATTATTATTAGCTTTTTATGTGTATTTTTTTACTCTAACGCATCCAGTTTCTTCTATGACAAAAAATATTGATTTTGTGAACTCTATTGCTGAAAGAAACAAGACTGTAGAGATTAAAGAAAATAGTAGGATTCAATTTGACTCGAACGTTTATGAGTTTTATGTACCTCAAAATTTTTTAGAAAAAAAACTTACGACCCATGGATACAATATAGTAGGAGATCCTTTTTTTTGGTATGTCAAAAATCATGATTTAACCAAGACAGTTGTGAGTTTTTTTAACTGTTCTAGATATAGTAGCCTATCGCTAGATGCTAGTTCTAAAGGTGCATCTAATGATTTTATTGTTCATGCAGTAAGAGAAATTGAAGATGAGTACCCAGTTCTCATGGTTTATGACAAAAATGACGTTCGTGTGGCTGATGAATGTTATGTTGATTCAGATGCAGTTGAAGATTTTGTTATGACACCAAGTTCAATTAAATTTAATTACAATTCTGTTGAACCTGGTATTCTATTGATATCTACGCCTTACAGAGATGGTTGGCATGCGGTTGTTAATGGAAATGCACAGCCTATCATTAAGACTTCGGGTCGAATGTTGGGTATTAAAGTTAATAGTCAAGGTTTACATAACGTTGAGATTACTTATACCAATTATTTTTTTGTTAGTATCATTTTTATTTTTAATATAATATTTATTACACTGACTTTGTATTTATCAATACTCAAAATCTATATTAAAAATTAATACTTTGTATATGAATCTTAAGAAATGGCACTTAAATTTAGATATTTTAAGTGTCACTTAAACACCACATAATAATCTTTTGAAAAAAACCATATAGTCTTTTTTTGTAAGCGTCGGTTAAACCCCACATAGTAACCTTTTGTAAAACCCATAAAGTTTTTTGTTTTTGCCTACAGGAAAAAAACACTAATGTTTACCGCATCCTCTCAACTTCACGTCATTCTCATTTGTGGTCCGACGGATATGCGTAAAGCT
>TARA_R110001583_G_scaffold2170_7_pt1 | contig 10884 bp, 6 predicted proteins | sample TARA_R110001583 | Tara Oceans TARA_R110001583 (sample SAMEA4398432) | marine metagenome | biome: Polar Biome; feature: [MES] marine water layer (ENVO:01000295) within the mesopelagic zone...; material: water (ENVO:00002006), including particulate matter (ENVO:01000060) such as...... | reverse complement strand
CACCCGCTTTGACCTAGCTGTTCAGGCATTTGAACACACCGCCGCGTATGACGGTGCGATCGCCAATTACCTGGGCAACCGGATCGACCACGACAGTGATACCCCCTCGAACTTCCCGCGCACCTTTAACACCCAGTTTATCAAGGCGCAGGAGATGCGTTACGGCGAAAACCCGCACCAGCGTGCCGCCTTCTACGTCGAGAAAAACCCCGCCGAGCCTTCGGTATCAACCGCGCATCAACTGCAAGGCAAAGCGCTGTCGTTTAACAACGTCGCCGACACCGATGCCGCATTGGAATGCGTTAAACCCTTCCGCGAGCCTGCCTGCGTTATCGTTAAGCACGCCAACCCCTGTGGCGTCGCCATCGGTGACAATATTCTTGAAGCCTACAACCTCGCTTTCCAGACCGATCCGACCTCAGCGTTTGGCGGCATCATCGCCTTCAACCGCGAGCTGGATGAGGTTACAGCAGAGGCAATCGTTGCCCGCCAGTTTGTCGAAGTGATCATCGCTCCAAGCGTCTCTCAGGCGGCCTCCGATGTGATCGCGGCTAAGCCCAATGTGCGTCTGCTCGAATGCGGCGAATGGAGCGAGGAGCGTGCTACCTCGTTTGACTTCAAGCGGGTCAACGGCGGCTTACTGGTGCAGGACAACGATCTGGGCATGGTGGTAGCGAGCGAACTCAAAGTGGTGACCGAACGTGCCCCGACCGAACAGCAGCTTCGTGACCTACTGTTCGCCTGGCAGGTCGCCAAATATGTCAAATCCAACGCGATCGTCTATGTCAAAAATGGCCAGACTATCGGTGTCGGCGCAGGTCAGATGAGCCGTGTCTACAGCGCTAAAATCGCCGGTATCAAAGCGGCTGACGAAGGCCTGGAAGTCCCTGGATCGGTGATGGCATCGGATGCCTTCTTCCCCTTCCGTGACGGTATCGATGCCGCTGCTGCTGCGGGTATTGTGGCGGTTATCCAGCCCGGTGGTTCGATGCGCGATGACGAAGTGATCGCCGCTGCCAACGAAGCGGGCATTGCCATGGTGTTCACCGGGATGCGTCACTTCCGCCATTAAGCTTGTGCAAAGCGGCTGCGCTCGCTGAGGCGTCGTTGAAAGCCCGCTCAGGATGCTCATTTACAATTGTAAACTGCGCTCCTTCGTGGGCTTTCGCCTAACCTGACCTTCGCTCGCTGCACTTTGCCCTAACCTTAATCAAACACACAGATGTAGATTGATCAAACCCAGTCTGCTGATTTTAAGGAATAGCCATGAAAGTATTGGTACTCGGTAGCGGTGGTCGCGAACATGCGCTGGCATGGAAAGCGGCTCAAGATCCCCGTGTTAGCCAGGTATTTGTCGCCCCCGGTAACGCTGGCATAGCGCTGGAGCCTAAACTGGAAAATGTCGCCATCGAGGTCATGAATGTCGACGCCCAGATCGCTTTCGCCCAGGCGAATGCCATTGACCTGACCATCGTGGGCCCCGAAGCGCCGCTGGTTGCAGGCACTGTAGACAGGTTCCAGGCCGTAGGCTTGGCCGTCTTCGGTCCCCGTGCGGGCGCCGCGCAACTGGAAGGCTCTAAGGCATTCACCAAGGATTTCCTGGCACGGCATCAGATCCCGACCGGCTACTACCAGAACTTTACCGAAGTCGAGCCTGCTCTCGCCTACCTACGCAAAATGGGCGCGCCTATCGTGGTCAAGGCCGACGGTCTGGCTGCCGGCAAAGGCGTGATCGTGGCGATGACCCTGGAAGAGGCGGAAACCGCGGTACAGGATATGTTATCCGGCAACGCCTTCGGTGAAGCGGGCTGTCGCGTCGTCATTGAAGAGTTTCTCGATGGTGAAGAAGCCAGCTACATTGTGATAGCCGATGGCAGCAACGTGCTTTCCATGGCCACAAGTCAGGATCACAAGCGCGCTCTGGATGGCGATCAGGGGCCTAATACCGGCGGCATGGGTGCTTACTCCCCGGCTCCCGTCGTCACTCCCGAGATCGATGCTCGGGTGATGAACGAAGTGATCATGCCGACCATTCGCGGCATGGCCGCGGAAGGCAATAGCTACACTGGATTCCTCTATGCCGGTCTGATGGTCATGGCTGACGGCACTCCCAAGGTGATCGAATACAACTGCCGCTTTGGTGATCCCGAAACCCAACCGATCATGCTGCGCCTCAACTCCAGCCTGGTTGAACTCTGCGAAGCCGCGTTGGCGAAGAAGCTCGATCAGGCCCATGCCGATTGGGATCCACGCCCAGCCGTCGGTGTTGTCCTGGCCGCCAGCAACTACCCCGGCGACTACCCCAAGGGCGATGTGATCAGCCTGCCGCCCAGCGAAGCCGAAGGCAGCAAGCTATTTCATGCCGGTACCGCTAACCGAGAGGGCCAGATAGTAACTGCCGGTGGCCGGGTGCTCTGCGCTACCGCGCTGGGAAACTCGGTAACCGAAGCACAAGCCAACGCCTACGCATTACTTAAACAGGTGAGCTGGAAAGGAATGAGCTACCGCAGCGATATAGCTTACCGCGCCATCGCACGCGAGCAGAGCAAGGGCTAGAGTCCCTATAGAAAGGCTATCTACTATTTAACTGTTGCGACAATTATCCAGCCGCTTCGAAAAGGCATTGTGCAGGGGCAATCCCACGATGCCTTTCAAGCATGCGGCGCCTAAGCGGTAGATTAACCCCTCCTGTTTTGCGCTACGCTCTGTTCAGCTAATAAACGCTAACAGCAGGCCTTGCTATACTGCCCTCGCCGGTATCTACACCCCCTCTAGCCGGTGATGTCGAATGGCTCAAAGCGATGCTGCCGGAGCAGCGAGGTAGTTATGAACTGCCCGAGTCCACGAACGCTTGCTCGTGCTGCGGTAACACCGAACTGCGCTTCTAGTTAGAAAACCCCCTGCCTCAGGTACCCCCTAAGAGAGCACTGGGTCGGAATTCATTCCAACATCGGCTTAGCGATCATCGGGTTGAAACCCGACCCACGATCAGGCTATCCTTTTACTTATAATTGATCTTCATCAATCCCAACCCCTCTACTAAACTATAAACTTAGTTTGATCGCCTACCTCACTACTCAGGTTTGCACATCAGACCCAGGACCTATGAACCGCATCAAAACGTTTATCACCACCCTACTGTGCCTGCTGACCCTGCTAGCTGCAGTCAATACCTCTGCTATTGAGATCAGCGCCGCTAAACCCGCGCTGCCCTACATTCAGGCGGCTTTTCCAGAGACTGCCACGATCAGTGACAAGGCTCCAGCAGGCGTTGACGGGCCGCTGATTCGAACCATCAGCCAAGGCGACACAGTCCTCGGCTACGCCTTCGAAACCGAGGATATCCTGGATATACCCGCCTACTCCGGCGAACCGGTGAATGTGTTGGTCGCCATGGATACCGAGGGCAATTACCTCAGTGTCCAGGTACTCGAGCACCACGAGCCGATTCTGCTGGTGGGCATTCCCGAACAAAAACTGTTTGATTTTACCGACCAGTACCAGGGGCTGAATGTCACCAATCGGGTCCAGGTCGGCGGCGGCACCGACCCTGAGATCACCAACGTCGACGCCATCACCGGTGCCACGGTTACCGTGATGGTGATCAACGAGGCGCTGACGCGTTCGGCACTCAAAGTCGGGCGCGCGCTGGAGATCGCCGGACTCAGCGCTGTCGATGCCATGCCACCCGCCACCATTAAAGCGCAGCTGTACCGTCCCGCAGACTGGGCGACGCTCACCGGAGACGGTTCCATCCGTAGATTACTGCTCAACCGCGGTCGGGTAGATGAGGCTTTCGCCAATACCGCGGCCGCCGACGTCGACACGGCCAGCCTCAAGCAGAAAGAGGAGCTGTTTATCGACCTCTTCTATGCCCCGCTCAACGCCCCCACCATCGGCCGCAACCTGCTGGGGGAGTCAGAATTTAGCTGGCTGATGGAACAACTCCAGCCGGGTGATCAGGCGATCGCCCTGTTCGGCAAGGGGCGTTACTCGTTCAAGGGCAACGGTTATGTGCGTGGCGGCATCTTCGATCGCACCCAACTACAGCAGAACGGCAAGGCGATCATCTTCCACGACAGCGATTACTACCGGCTGAACGATGTCTATATCGAGGGCTTCCCGGATTTCGACGAGATGACGATCTTTATCGTCCGGGCCAGTTATCAGTTCGATCCCGGCTCTCCCTGGCAAGTGCAGCTGCTGGTGCGCCGCCAGATCGGTGCCCTGGAGAGCGTCTTCACCAGCTTCTACGGCGACTACCAGATTCCTGAGGCCTATATCGATCGGCCCGCCCCAGTTATCGAGAACGAACCTCAGCCGTTGTGGGTCTCGATATGGCTAAACAAACAGTTCCAAATCTCGGTACTGGTGATCAGCCTAGTGCTGCTGACGGTTATCATCTTCATGCAGGACTACCTGGTTCGCTTCCCCCGGTTTCTCAACAATCTGCGTCATCTGTTCCTGATCTATACGGTCGGATTTATCGGCTGGTACACCCTAGGTCAGCTGTCCATCGTCAACGTGTTCACCTTTGTCCATGCGCTCAAGGCCGACTTTCACTGGGAGCTGTTCCTGCTCGATCCGATCATCTTTATTCTCTGGGGCTACGTGGCGATGACCCTGCTGCTCTGGGGGCGCGGCATCTTCTGTGGCTGGCTGTGCCCATTCGGCGCATTGCAGGAGCTGATCAATGTAGTTGCCCGCAAGCTTAAGATCAAACAGTTTGAACCCTCCTGGGCGGTTCACGAGCGGCTCTGGGCGGTTAAGTACATCATCCTGCTGGCGCTATTCGCAGTCTCGCTCGAGTCCCTCAACGCCGCCGAGCACTACGCCGAAGTCGAACCCTTCAAGACCGCGATCATGCTCAAGTTCCAACGCGAATGGGGCTATGTACTCTACGCTGCGGTATTGCTGTTTATCTCGCTGTTTACCCGCAAGGTCTACTGTCGCTATCTCTGCCCGCTGGGTGCAGCACTGGTGATCCCGTCCAAGTTCCGGATCTTCGACTGGCTTAAGCGGCGCAAAGAGTGCGGTCAGCCCTGCCGGGTCTGTGCCAACGAATGTGAGATCCAGGCGATCGAACCCGATGGCCGGATCAATGCCAACGAATGCCATCACTGCCTTGACTGCCAGGTCACCTATCACAATCACGACAAGTGTCCGCCGCTGGTGTTGAAAAAACGCAAGAAGGCCAAAAATCAAATTCCAGCGGTTGAAATCAGTACCCCTGCATTATGAATGCGTTACTTTAAATAATGTCCATTTTAACGGCCCGATGCCGACACGTTAAAACCGAGCACGACCTACCCTAAGTTACGGAGAACCAAGAATGATTGATCCCAACGATAAAAACCTGCCTGCCGTCGATATTGATGATGACCAGGCAAGCGATCATGTAAAATTCAGCCGCCGCCTGTTCTTGGGCTCATCCGCCGCCTTGGTCGGCGCTGGCGTGGCGGGAATGAGCGCCTCCTTAATGTCCACCACTGCCGCCGCCTCAACCGGACAGACCGGTGCCGTGGCGCCCGGTGACCTCGATGAGTATTACGGTTTCTGGAGTGGCGGTCACTCGGGCGAGGTGCGTATTCTCGGGGTACCATCGATGCGTGAACTGATGCGCATTCCGGTCTTCAACCTCGACTGCGCCACCGGCTGGGGGCTGACCAACGAATCCAAAGAGATCCTCGGCAAGGACAACAAGTTCCTGGTGGGTGACGCTCACCACCCGCATATGAGCATGACCGACGGTCACTACGACGGCAAATACATCTTCATCAACGATAAGGGTAACAGCCGGGTTGCCCGGATCCGTTGCGATATCATGAAGACCGACAAGATCATCACCATCCCTAACGTCCAGGCGATCCACGGCCTGCGAGTGCAGAAGGTCCCCTATACCAAGTATGTGTTCTGCAACGCCGAGTTCCGCATTCCGCACCCCAACGATGGCAGTCTCGCCAGCATGAATGACGTCGAGGGCTACTACACCATGTTCAGCGCCGTCGATGCCGAGACCATGACGGTGGCATGGCAGGTGATTGTTGATGGCAACCTGGATAACACCGACGCCGACTACACGGGCAAATACGCCTTCTCCACCTGCTATAACTCCGAGAATGCTACTGACCTGGCTGGCACCATGCGTAACGAACGCGATCACGTGGTGATTTTCAACATCGCCCGGATCGAAGCTGCGGTAAAAGCGGGCAACTTTATCAAACTGCCCGGTTCCGATGTGCCGGTTGTTAACGGTCGTAAGGGCTCCAAGTTGACCCGTTATGTGCCGGTACCCAAGAGCCCACACGGTATGAATACTGCCCCGGACGGTCGCTACGCGGTCGCTAACGGCAAGTTGTCTCCAACCGTGACGGTACTCGACATCCACAAGTTCGACGCCCTGTTCGACGATAAGATCAAACCCCGTGACGTGGTCGCCGCCGAACCAGAGCTGGGCCTGGGACCGTTGCACACCGCCTTCGATGGCCGCGGCAACGCCTACACCACGGTGTTTATCGACAGCCAGATCGTCAAATGGGATCTGCAGAAAGCGATCGAAGCCTACCAGGGCAAGCAGGTTAACTACATCAAGCAGAAACTGGACGTGCAATATCAGCCCGGCCACAACCACACCACCATGGGCGAGACCCGTGATGCCGACGGCAAGTGGCTGGTCTCGCTGTGCAAGTTTTCCAAAGACCGCTTCCTCAATGTCGGCCCGCTGCATCCGGAAAACGATCAGCTGATCGATATCTCCGGCGATGAGATGAAGCTGGTCCACGATGGCCCCACCTATGCCGAACCGCACGATTGCATCATGGTCCACCGCAGCAAGGTGAAGCCTGACAAACTGTGGAAGCGTGATGATCCCTTCTTCGCCAAGACTGTAGAGATGGCCAAAAAAGACGGTATTACCCTGGAGATGGACAACAAGGTGATCCGCGACGGCAAAAAAGTGCGAGTCTACATGACCTCGGTCGCACCGGTTTATGGCATCGGTGAGTTCAATGTCAAGCTGGGGGACGAAGTCACCATTGTAGTGACTAACCTAGACAAGATCGAAGATGTGACCCACGGCTTCTGCATGATCAACCACGGGGTGCAGATGGAGATCGGACCCCAGGCAACGGCCTCAATCACCTTCATCGCCGACAAGCCCGGCGTCCAATGGTACTACTGCAACTGGTTCTGCCATGCCCTGCATATGGAGATGCGCGGACGGATGCTGGTAGAGGCGTAGCCCGCAAGTATGCCAAGTAGCGGTCAGGCGATGCAGCAGTTCGCCTGACCGCCCCACATTGGTAATCTGTTCGCAGCCCTCGCGCTGTGAAAATGGCCGTCATGGGCTCAATGTCGCGGGCGTTTCTGTTTGCTAGTGGTTCTCATTATTGGTGATGCTATCTCCCTTAAACACACGCGTCTTGCTAGCCCTTTTTCTGGATTTCCAGCGATAAAACGACCGCTGTTGATGATCCTGTTAATGCTGGGATGGATAGGGTCGAGCCTTAGTTTTTACGCATCTGCAGAGCAGATCAGAGTAACCCCGGAGCAATCCCTGCAGCGGGCCTTGGACAACGCCCAGCCCGCCGATCAGCTGCTGCTCCAGCCCGGCCTCTATCGGGGTAACTTCCACATCGACAAGGCGCTGACCCTCAGCGGCCAGCCGGGGGTGATACTCGATGGCGGTGGTCTCCACAGCACCCTGACCCTGAATGCGGCAAACATCCGTATCGAACAGCTGCGCATCAACAACTGGGGTGACAATCTCACCGATCTTGATGCCGGCATCTTTGTGACTCAGCAAGCCCAGGGCGCGGTCATCCAACACAACCGCTTTCAGGGTATCACCTCAGGAATCTGGGTCGATGCCACCCAAAATGTCCAGATCCTCAGCAACCTGATCGAAGGTGATCTAGGTACCCGCTCCCAGGATCGTGGCAACGGTATTCATCTGTATAATGTCGGTGGTGCACGGGTCAAGGGCAACGAGATCTGGCATACCCGCGACGGTATCTATATCGATACCAGCAACGGCAACGAATTGAATGGCAACTACCTGCACGACCTGCGTTACGGCGTGCACTACATGTATTCCTACAGCAATAAAGTGATCAACAATCACACCCGCAACACCCGTACCGGATACGCGTTGATGCAATCAAAATATCTGACGGTTACTAACAACCGCTCCGAAGATGATCAGAACTACGGCATGCTGATCAACTTCATCACCCACTCGACGATCGATGGCAACCGAATCACCGGGGTACAGACCGGCCGCAACCCCCACCTGTTGGGAAACGCCAGCCAGATCGAGGGAGCCGAAGGCAAGGCGCTGTTTATCTACAATTCGGTGTTTAACCGCATCACCAATAACCAGTTTAATCGCAGCGATCTGGGCATTCACATGACCGCCGGATCCGAAGACAATGTGATCTCCGGTAATAGCTTTATTCGCAACAGGGAGCAGGTTAAATACGTTTCCAACCGCAAGCAGGAGTGGTCAGAAGCGGGGAAGGGCAACTACTGGAGCGATTATCTGGGCTGGGATATGAATGACGACGGCATCGGCGACACCCTCTACGAACCCAACGATGGGATCGACAAGCTGCTGTGGAAATACCCCGCGGTCAAAGTGCTGCTCAACAGTCCAGCAGTTGAAACCCTGCGTTGGGTGCAGCGCCAGTTCCCTGTGTTAAAATCACCCGGAGTGGTCGATTCGGCTCCGCTGATGCACGCACCTTCCTCATCCGCTGACAGACTTGATGCGCAGCCCCTGCCCTCGTCAGCCATCCTGTCAGAGCGTCTTAAGCCCGAGGTACTGAGTCAACGATGAACATTGTAGAGCTTGAACAGGTTGAAAAACGCTACCGGGGGGTTCATGCCCTGACGGGCTTGAATCTGGCTCTCAAACAGGGCGAAATTCTCGGTCTGTTCGGCCATAACGGTGCCGGTAAAACCACCACCATTAAACTGATCCTGGGACTGATCGAAGCCAGCCAAGGCAAGGTAAGGGTCTTCGGTGCGGACCCGACCCGGTCAGAAGCGCGCAACCAGCGGCGCCAGCTCGGATTTCTGCAGGAGAACGTCAGTTTCTACGACCAGCTGACCGGACTCGAGGTGCTTAACTATTTTGCCCGCCTCAAGCAGATACCCAAAAAACAGTGTCTAGCACTGCTGGATCAGGTCGGACTGCAGCATGCCGAGAATCGCCGGGTGAAAACCTACTCCAAGGGGATGCGCCAGCGTCTTGGGCTCGCTCAGGCACTGCTCGGCGAACCCAAACTGCTGCTCTTGGATGAACCCACGGTAGGGCTTGATCCGCTCGCTACCCAGGATTTCTACCAGCGTTTGAAGCGCTTGCAAGAGCAAGGTTGCACGGTGATCATCTGCTCCCATGTGCTCCCCGGAGTAGAAAAGTATATCGATCGTGCCCTGATTATGGGCCGCGGCGAACTCCTCGCCGAAGGTAATTTGCACGACCTGCGCCAGCAAGCTAACCTGCCACTCACCCTGCAGCTACAGGGGGCTATCGAGCTACCGGAAGCACTCCGAGCCCATTCCACGCCAAACCCTACGGGCGTCAGCTTGCAGGTACGCCCACAGCAGAAGATGCAGGTACTCAAAACGGTGCTCGCGCTGCCCGGCCTGGAGAATCTTGATCTACACCTGCCCTCGCTGGAAGATCTCTACAGCCACTTCACCGGGACGATGCAGCTCGGCCCCATGGATCTGCAGGAGGCGCAACAGCGATGAATGCTATCTTCACAGTTGCGGCTAAAGAGTTCCGCGACGGCCTGCGCAACCGCTGGATCGTCGCGATCAGCATCATCTTCGCCATTTTGGCGATCGGTCTGGCCTACTTCGGCGCGGCAGCTGCCGGCCAGGTGGGCTTCACGTCACTCTCTACCACGCTCGTCAGCCTGGCCAGTCTGGCGGTCTTTATTATCCCCTTGATCGCTCTGATGCTGGCCTACGACGGCATTGTCGGCGAGGATGAAAACGGCACCCTGCTGCTGCTGCTGACTTACCCACTGTCCCGCTGGCAACTGCTGCTGGGCAAGATGGCGGGGCACGGTGCTATCCTGGCCTTTTCCACCCTGGTCGGTTTCGGTGCGGCGGCGCTGATGATGGGCAGTTTTTCAGACACTCCCTGGCCCGAGCTGCTCGCCGCCTTTGGCTTGTTTATCCTTTCCTCCGTGCTACTGGGCTGGGTGTTTATCGCTTTCGCCTACATCATCAGCTGCTCGGTGACCGAGAAATCCAAAGCGGCGGGCATCGCGCTGATCGTCTGGTTCCTGTTTGTGCTGGTGTTCGATCTGGGGCTGCTGGGGCTGTTGGTCGGCACCCAGGGCGATGTCGATACCCAGCTGTTACCCTATCTGTTGCTGCTCAATCCAACCGATATTTTTCGGCTGATCACGATCAGCTATTTTGCCAGCGAACAGATTAGCGGGTTGATGGCGATCGCCCAGCATGTGCGCTTTTCCACCGCCACGCTGCTCTTCGCACTGCTGGTCTGGCTGGCGGTGCCAATGGCGATCGCCCTGCTGAGCTTTAACCGGAGAAAGCTATGATTGCTAGCGCGCGTTGTTTTTCATTGGCCTCGATTCTATTGGCCGCGCTCTTAGTCTCGGCCTGCAGCGAAGACAGCCCCTCAACCCTGGCAGCCCAGCAGGCCGTTGCGATCGAAAGTGGCGATGAGTGCCACCTCTGTGGCATGCTGATCAGCGGTTTTCCAGGCCCCAAAGGCCAGCTGTTCGAACGGGGGCGCGAGCGCAGTCTGAAGTTCTGCTCCACCCGCGACCTGTTCGCCTATCTGCTCGACCCCGAGCACCAGCACAATATCCAGAGCGCTTTTGTGCATGATATGGCGATCTCCCC
>TARA_R110001583_G_scaffold195024_2_pt1 | contig 10885 bp, 6 predicted proteins | sample TARA_R110001583 | Tara Oceans TARA_R110001583 (sample SAMEA4398432) | marine metagenome | biome: Polar Biome; feature: [MES] marine water layer (ENVO:01000295) within the mesopelagic zone...; material: water (ENVO:00002006), including particulate matter (ENVO:01000060) such as...... | reverse complement strand
GCGTAAAAGTGGTTGGGCAGAACGTCTTAGAATGACCGGTTACTTCCAGCCAACATTATTGAACCAACCTTGCTTAACAACCAAGCACTTAAACTTAAACTTTTCGGAAGTCTTAGGTCGATCTAGAGAGAGCGAAAAATACAGGGGCTTATCAGTGATGACCCCGGTTAGCATTAAGTTGGCGTTAACATGGCCTCCGCTGAGCTGAATGTCGTTACGGCTAATAGCGTTGGTTTTCTCGGTAAACTTAATTTCATCGCTGTTAATTTTGCTACCGCTAAATCCGAGGCATAAATCGAAGTCGTCGCGGCCAGCATCAACTTCTAGTAAAATATGCCGTTCTCGCTGAGCGGATGCCGATTCGCTTTTAGTGCGCACTACTATCTTGGCTGAGGCGGAACTCTCGTTGGCAATGACCAATATCTGCTGACGATTACGTTCTTGTTCTTTGCTGTATTCATCAAAGCTAACCATTTTCCAACTATCAGGCTGGTCTTGATCAAAGTGTTTGGCTATAAAGCTGTCGCTGAAGTCTGGCAAGTGGTCGGATAGTTGATCGGAGTAATGCTCTACGACGTCTGCTATTTGATCAAATAGGGCCTTGTTTTGATCGAGACGCTTACGAACCTGCACTTTTTCGTTTTCTGTTGGCTTAGCGCCACCGCACATACTCAAAATGGCGGGGTCTTCTAAAAGATCAATTTCGTGGAATCGAATATCACCGTCAGCTATGGCTTCGTGCAGTGACTCGAAACCAAACATACTGCCCTTATCTTCGGTAATCAGGTCGTACTGGTAATCTAACAAGATCTTAGAGACCTCGCGCCCCTCTAAGGCATCTTTATCATCGATCAGCTCAGCCAATGATTCTTTGATTTTAGCGGGGGAAAAAATCCCATCTTCTGCAGTAATATCTTCAGCGCTGTTAATCAGGGTATCGAGCAAGCTGTTATGGATAATCAGGAGTGTGGTGCCTGCAAAATCACCTTGTTGCGAAGCGACTACATCGCGCAGGAAGGAGATAAAGTTTTCGGTGTAACCCGTTTCACTGCCATCTCTATGAATAACAGGGATCAACTTAAGTCCGGCACAATCGATATAAGTCAGGGCCGTATTCTTAACAGTTAAGGTACCCATGCCTTGCTGGGAATGAGTAAAGGCGTGATAAAGTTTCTGACTATTATCAGTATCCGGTGACTTAAATTGATAGCGATATCCGGCTTGAACATAGCCTTCGGCAAGCTTCAGGAAGTGGGGGACAATAAATTCTTCAAAGAATTTTACGGACATAAACGGCTTCTCCACTATCGCTCATACGCTCCACATTACCGACACGCTCGTAAAAACGAATAAGTGCCTGCTGACTTTGTTTGTCAAAATAAATCCCACGCGAGTTGAACTCAGTCAGCAGCTCGTGGAAACGCAGCTTGTCCTTGCTGCCAATGGCGATATTGGTGATCAAAGCTATATAGTCCTGGTTCATTACCAAAACTTTACCGACTTGACCGCGCGCTTTAACAAAGGTGCTACATAACTCGTCTTCTGTAGCCTTAACAAACTTACTTTGTGCAGCGGATCGTGTCGTGCCTTTATCAAATTGCTTAACAGCAAGCTCTAACAGGGCATCTAGCCAGTAGCGCGGTTCAGTATTGTCTTTATCGTAAGGGAAGTTAAAGAGAAGGCTTTCATTGCGGTTTTTGGCAAACTCCTCAGCATAATCCCTGAGCTTATTGCTGTCGTTTTCGGTCAGGCTCTGTGCCAATTTCCACAGAGGTAAACGATGCTCATTGTCCTCTCTGCTGACCTCTTGCAGGCCCTCTGACATCGATAAGTACGGAAAAATATTAACAAGTAGGCGGGACACCGTTTGATGGCCCTTACGAACCAAATCTGTCCGCTCGCGACTTGCCGTCTCGTTCTCCATGATAAAATACAACGGCTTAGCCGTTGGCTCGCAGTCTAAACCTTTAATATTCAGTGCTAGCTGTGCGGTATAGAGGTAGCCGTACAGTTTGAGTAAATTCTCTAATTGATCGATCAAGTGCTTAGGGTGGCTCGCCAGGAATTGTAGATCTGACCTGAAACGCTCCGTTAAAAATGGAAGGTAAGCCTTCTCATTCACACCTTTAGATAAGGTTTTCCTACCACCGTTAAAATCTGACAGAACCTCATCTGACCGTAACGACTTAACGACTTGCTGCTCTAGAAAGTTGCAGTCTTCTTCAACTGGTTTATCAATATAGAGACCACGCATTAAGCTCGAGAACATATCAGCTAACCGATGCTGAGGAGAGTTCCCAGTCAACGGTGCTAATTTGAACAGCAGGGCTTCTGGTGCAACGTCATAGATCGCCTCATCGGAAAAATACATCTCATCTAGGTATTCCCATAGCTTCGTTTCGTCTAGCCGTTCTTCAAAGTCGGTCCTACATATTTTACGAAAAGCGTTAATGGCGGATGACTCTTTGTTTCCAGGCTCTCCTGAAAGGTTCTTAGAGAACTTTGCATTTAGCTGCTTGCGGTAAAGATTCCTTACCACGACAGCTTTAGCAACTCCCCAATCGAAATCACCCTCGTTATTTCCCGTACGGGCAGGGAAATAGCTGGTCAGTACGTTGTTGCCTGGCTTTAGCGTAACTTTTAATATCGACATGATTACAGCCCGCTCACTCGAATATCACCATCGTTGTGGGCTTTAACTCTGATGCGCTGGCCCTCCCGATAGAGGTAAAGTACGTCGGTATTACCCACTTGAGACGTGATACGAGTGACTAGCTCGTCCAGTAATACAACACTATTTTTGTCATGCTTATTGGGGCGATAACCCGCCACGACATCGAGCATTAATGACAGCAGATTGACGTTTACAGGTAGGGGGGGCAGCGCATTATCATTAACCGACAAGTGGAGATTAAAAGCGTGGATATCCTTGCAAACATCCGTCTCAATAGACTTGTAGCAGACATTTAGCTCAATTTCAGACGCTAGGTCACAGGAGCCATGAGAAGATAGATAGAATTCATCTTTAGCCAGATACGGTGCGTTTCGGTTGGCATAGCGACCAGTTGCCGCAAAAACGACATCATCATAGAAACGACGCAGCCTTTTCTTATCTTCTTTATCACCGGCATAATTGCTATGAAGAGCCCAGACTTCCCGGTAGAGAAGTTCACCCTCTTCATGAAACGAAGCCTTAAAATTTTTATGGTAGCTATGCTCAAGAACAGTTCGTTTTAGTAGATAAAACAGGCGGATGGCTGAGTCCGGGTGCAGCTTTCCTGTAATGTAGAACTTAGTTTTGATTTCATCAATGAATAATTGGTAATCGGCGTCCTCGATGTCTAACGTTCGATTTAAAATAAATCGGTCGATATTCTGATTGCGGATTACGCGGGGATCAAACGCCACCATGGCCTGTAACAGCTCGTTATCGCTACCATTAAACAGGTTATCAAACAGATGCCCTGGGCCTGTTAGGATGCTATAGATAAAGTCGAGTAGCATTCGAGCGGTAACAAACTGATCTTTACGAATGCGCGCATTAAGTAACAATTCGACCACAACCTTTTGCACCGAACGGTCACGCAGCAATATAAAATTGGCAACTAGCTTTTTATCCTGCTTTGTAGCTAGCGCTTGATTAAAGTAATCGCGAAATTTATTGTTTTGATCATCTCTGACCACCCTATCCAATAGGGCACTAAAGAAAGCCGATGAAACCTCTTCTCCTTCGATCTTGAACTTAGGAAAGGCTTCAAAGTCGAGGAAGGTAAAACGATCACTTGATTGCTGATTGTCTAAGAACTGATTAATGGCCGTTTTGACCGTTTGGTGCTCACCAGCCCCTTCACGTTCAAAGTTAGCCAGCATGCCGATATTGATACCGATGACCAAAGGCCGACGGCTAGCTTTTTGCTGGGAAAAACGATCATTAAGGGTGTCAATTGCGGTGTGGGAAGGGTCAAAGCTGTGGGTTGCATCAAGGTGAAAATCGACCTGCGCATCGTGCTTTTCACTGTAACGAGTCAGTATTTCAGACTTACCATCACCGCTACTTCCACAAAGAAAGATGACGTCGTTTTCCTGGATGCTATCTAGCTTGTCCTTAAAGACAGTTTCTATCTCGGTTTCAACATAGAGATAGTTTTTGATAGCCCTCAACTCAGGATCAACAATCTCCCCGGCTGTCGTTACAGCAAAAGGCGACGACTTCGATAAAACGGCAAGAGCCTTCCTCAGATCCATATCAGCGTCCATGCATGCAGCTACAAAGCCCTCAAGATCGGGTGCGATAGTTCAGAGGGCATTACTTGTCTATGCACAATATCACAAATCCAAATAGCCTTAAGGTCATTTTGGTGGCGATGCGCTGGAGAGCTTTATATAGGAGGGCACAGGATGGGCACATTTTGGGCACAGAGAAATCCTATTGCCCTAAAACGGAAAAAGCAGATCAGTAAGTTACTGATCTGCTTCCCGAAAATTGGTAGCGGGGGCAGGATTTGAACCTACGACCTTCGGGTTATGAGTCTTAGTGCGATCTTGCTCATAATACGCCAATAATCTACTTTAATCCATATTCTGTCTGCGATCACGGTGATTCAGCTTGCACTTAAATATAATTTTTAAGTGCTTTAATCATCATTGGTATTACTACAAGCTGTCACAATCATAAAATTGAAATTCCCCCATTTTTTTGCAACTATGACCTTAAGGCATTACGTGGAGGTGAAATGTGGGATGGGTAAGGTCAAGCAGCAGGTTCTACTCTCCAAGATCCACCTTCCTGAAGGACCTCTTCGGGAGGTCTATCACGCTTACGAGCTGATCGATTATCTATCAGCTCCCACGAATTGGATCGAAGCCTCTTCCGTATCGCGGCTAATAAACCTGCACCCCATCACCGTCCGAGCTGTAGACCGACACTTTGAAGTTGTCGGTGGCTTTCGATCGTTTCAAATCGCTAGCTCATTGTGCCCTTCTACTCACTCGCTGGAAGTCATGCTCTCTCAAGACAATGATCTGATATTGGTTCAAGACGCTGTCTTTGAGTTGGTAAGCTGCCATCTGTTATACACCAGTGGCGGTAGCGGGATGGCCAGGCAGCTGTATCTTGTCTTGAAGAAGCTCCGGCAAAGTCAGTATCAGGAATTTAAACAGGTGCTTCCGGTACTCCGATCTATTAGTGACCTGAAAAGCGCACTGAATCTGACGAGTGATCAGACGAAAAGCCCAAAACTCAGACACTCTCCACTCAAGAAAGCGATAGAAAAAATCAAATGACGAATCGGGAGGATCTGACGCGACTGATCGCTCAAGCCTGCGAAGCAGATGCATCGAAGCTGGAACAACTATGGCAGAGCCTTCACGCTCCCGAAGACCTGACACGATTACGCATCGTACTGCTAAACCTCGAAAAGGTTATTGAAGCCACCCTTGGTTTTGAGTCACTGCTTACTGAGACTGACCTCCAAGGTTTGCTCGATGTATCGCTCGTTAAGCAAGTGCTCAAGGGCTTGGAAAATACAGCATACTTTTCTGACCAACCTAAGTTGATAAGCACATCCGATAAAGCCCGTGGCATCATCGATGATCACCCAGAGTGGGCGATGCTGATTATGTCGGAAAAGAATGTCGTATTTGATGATGTTACTTTTAGGCAAAACCAGTCAATGGTGCTTCGATGCTCTGTCATTCAGAGGCGGCGCCTACGCCAGCGGAAACTCATCTCCATTGGAACTGAGATTGATTGGAGTTGCCGTAACCTGAGATACCTAGCGGCCGGTAAGTCCGAGATAGATTTACTCCCTATCCTAGATCCTGAAATGTCGCTAAAAGGCTACTGGCGACTCTTGCTAGATGCGGAGAAGAAAGCGATTAAGCCCCTTGCCGGGATCGAGCTGTTAGTCAGGAAGGTTCGACGGCATAAAGGAAAGTCTCGTCAGCAAAGCGGCCACTCAGGTATTCGCGTTCTGACGAGAACGGAAGAAAAGCTCAATCAAGATGATCCTGAACATATAGGCCCCGAGGCAGAGGTGCATGTTTTCCAAGCTCGCCGACCAACTAAGGAGCTGGATAAAGCCCGGTCGCATGGACTGCATCCTGATGAGTTCCAAACTCACGCTGCAGTGGCTGTTCAATACAGCGAGGAAAAACCGACAGCGGGATTTGCATTGCAGGACCACTATCGCCGACAAGCGAGCCAGATCAAACATATCGCTAAGGGCAATCAGCGACTGCCGTTCCGATACGGCCAACTTACGCCGATTGAGCTGGCTTTAGCAGCCCAAGAGTCCTATCTGTTGTTCAAAGGGCAGAGCCCGTTCGCAAAGTCACTAGAATGCCCCAAACATGCTGCAGTGCTTCTGATGCTCACTCTGTGGCTCGGCCGCCCTGTTGAAGAGCTTCTAAATATTCGAATCTATGAGAATCAGACCCACCTACCAAAAAACCGAGAAAAACTCTTAGCCTACCTTTTGGAAGAGAAGGCCTTTGTTCTCCCCATCCCAACCCCTCAATGGAAAAACAACCTGCCTGAACTGTCCCAGAGCCTGCTCTACACTCAATTTGGCGGACGTCCGGTGCATTTTCATGATGTCCTGATCATATCCAGTCCGGTTAACATCGGGGAACGATTAGGAGAACTTTCCTTTTTAAACACGAGGAACGGTCGAGCCAAATATGTAAGCGCATTCCCTGAAGGGTTCAAATACCAGTCCCAAAAAGACGCTAAGGTGTTTCTATCAAAAATCAATCAGAAGGGTCGATACCGGCTGACGCTTGAGAGGCTTTCACAGGCTCTATTTGACGCCATTGTTGAGCACTCGACAGATTGGTCAGATGCCTACCTACTGACGGGGCACAAATTCACCACCACCGAGGTCACCAGTCACTACTACAGTGTTGACGGAGATAAGCTCCAAGAAGGCTTTCATGAATCAACTATAAAGTTGAGAAATCAGCTTTACCAACATCTGAATATCGACGAAAAGCGTTTCTATGGGTTTGAGCAGCAGGCAGACAACAGCAAAGAATTCGGTAGCCGACTGAACCTGAAGCCCTCGCTAGTCAAGGAACTTGTCCGCCATCTCAAGCTACAGCTAAGAGCTTCCAAACGTGGGCAGCCCGGAGATGCTCGTCTCATACTTGTCCACAATGCACTTACGCTTTATTTGTGCTTCTGGCTACTGTTTGAAACCGGTTACCGGGCAGTAAATGATCTGCTTTTCAGCTTGTCAGAAGCAGATCTGGAAACCGGATTTATCGTGATTTCAGACAAGGATGATAATGTTAACTCAAACTCGCGCATCATCTGGCTGGCCCCGCCCCTCCGACGACAGATAAAACTCTACTTGCTCCACCTTGAAAAACTGAGTCAGTCGGTCAGTGGTCATCCCACCATAGCTGCCAATCTAGACGATGTGCTGGGCAGTAAGAAACCTGAAAACCCCTTGCTTTTCTTGCTTAGCGAGACTTTTCAGTGGGTGTCAGTCACACCGGCCAAACTACGTGCTCTTACCCCGGAGTTTCCACTACCAGTGAATATCAATCGACATTATCTAAGAAGCATATTGCGCGATAAAGATTGTCCCGCCGAGTACGTCGATGCGTTCATGGGCCATTGGCAGCGCGGTCAGGAACCCTTCGGTCAGTTCTCTACTTTGTCACCCGAGGAAGTGTTTAGCGCGATTGCTCCAGTATTTGATGAACTACGAAGGGAAGCGGGCTGGACAGTTCAATCAGGCTTAGCTGATGGCTGACTTCCTCAAAAATAATAGCTGGAAAGGATGGCGGCTGGTTGAAGTTCCAACCGCTGCGGGTGGCGCCCAGGCAAGAGCAGCTAGACGAGTCAGAGAAAAACACAAACGCCAGCTTGAAGTGCTGGGGCTCATAGAAAAAAGTCGCCCTGACGTCCTTGTTGGGACACCTGGCGTTTCTATCAGCAATTCACAGGTAAATACATGGCAAGAACAGATAGAGGAAATTGATAGCGATAGTGTTTATGCGCTAAGGGACAGATTGAACTTCCTGACCCGCGGGTTAGCTCATGGCCAAAAAATGCTGAGATGGGATGTTTCTGTCCCTGCGCCGCTCACCATCACGCACAACGAAACCAGTCCGTTCACACCAGATAGTTTTGCGGCTCTGAAAGAGTTCAGGTCATGGCAGCAAAAAATCGGCGAACGCTTGGAATCCGGGGAGTTTTTAAGCTTCCTGGCCGCTGGAAATAACCTACAAGGGCACCGAAGGCTTGAAGCAGAGAGCATTAGCTGGGGGCTTGTTCTCTACTACAGCATCACTGTTGATGGTCTGCTAGATCAGAAAGCGGTGAATAGTCTGTCGATATTCTCTGGCACCCTGACACTCAGCGGTAATGATGCGTGGATCGAGCTATTTGATACTCTTCCTGAAGGATTAAAAAGGGTCCCTCCTCGCCGTCGCTGGATGCCTTCTGCACCGACCGTTGGCCTCATGCTTCGGCATGCCAGCCGTCATGGCTATCCAGCGGCAGATGACTATAAAGATGCTAAGATTTTTGTTCAGAGGGCGTGGCGGCAATTCCACCGAGCGTGCGGAATAGAACCGTATCCTATCTCTTCAGCGCTACAGGCGGCGGCGCTTGCATTAAGGCTTCATACCCCCTCCTACTTAGTCAATGATGCCCAAGGCCGGTCATCAGGTACCGCATTGTCTCCCGTTCGCTGGCAACAGTTGATCAGTGGCGGCGCAAGGAAGGTGACGCAGACGGAGGCAGAGAAAAAGGAGATCTCAGACGCCCCCCTGAGATCCAGGAAGAAGGAAATCAGTCTTTCTTTGAGGCAGAGTAGGCAAGTATTAAGCGACTTGAAAGACAAGCTCTACAAGAGAAAAAGCCAGCTGCGACTTACATTCTTAGAAAAATCACAGGCCATAAATTCGGCCATTGAAAAAGCAGCCGAGGCATCCCCTATCGTGGAGCTTGTCTGCCTCTGGATCAGGCTCCTCCATCGCAAAAAGTTAAAGCAGTCGACGCTGTACGCCTACCTGAATCGAATTGGATTTTGTTTGTTGCAGTCACTTGGCGATGAACAGGTGGATCCTGATCACATCGATTTACTTCGGAAGGCTTATGAGGAAATAATCGATTCAGCTGTTAGTCAGAAGGATCGATCGTACAAGCTCGGACTGCTACGCCAGTTTCATGATTTTCTTGCAGCAGAGCTAGGTATACCGCAGGTCTTAATGGACGAGTTTGGTCCAGAGGAATCAGCCAAGCAGCCACTCGCAGATGCCAATCTTATATCCGAAGTCGAGTTTGAGTGTATTGCTCAATCTTTGCTCTGCTCCGGACAAGGAGAATTGGCTAAAGCCCGGTATTGGATATTCGTACTTGGTTATCGGGCTGGGCTACGGGCAAGTGAAGCCTCATCGATTCAACTTCGTGATATACAGCTACCGGGTGTTGAGGTCCACGACAGCGTTTTTTTTCTATTTATTCGGCCTAATCGTTTTGTCGACACCAAGAGCTTCGATTCACGTCGCCAGCTTCCTCTTCATTTATTACTTTCCAGCCAGGAAAGGAATGACTTTGAGCGGTTTATACGAGAACGCTACGAGATGCTCCCAAATGTCTCTGCCATGCTGTTTTCTAGTCAAGGCGATGCAGTCCGTCCGATCGAGGACTCGGAAGTTTACCCCGCGATTCATCGTGCGATGCGGAGTATCACCGGCGATCCGACCTTGCGCTATCACCATCTAAGACACAGCCTGGCAAACCATCTACTCGTCATTTTTCACGGGATCTCGGTACCATATCCTACACCCTCTCATCTCAAGCCCCTGCTAAGTCATTTGAGCCAAGGGGTCACAAGAAAAGGGCTTTATTTCATCTCACAGGTGCTTGGACATGTAGCCCCGGATACAACGCTGCAAAGCTACGTCCATTGTCAAAGTCTATTGTTACAGCATTTTTTGAAGTCGGAAGAGAATATGTGCCAGTTGGAGATGATACCCAGTCGGCAATCCGAGGAGCAGCAACTAAAAAAAATCCTACCAATACTAAACCTCAAGGACTCGCGATTACGGCAGTGGAAGAGGCGTCACGGCCCACTACCCGTACTATGGATGGAGAAGAAATTTAAAGGTCTCGGCCTGTTCCAGACAGTCGAACTGCATCTGGAGCCTTACCCCAAAAAACAACTCATAGAAATTGATCCTAAGCGATCACTGGTAACCCTATCTCTGACAGAAATGGAAAGGGTTATTGCTGCAGCCAAGAAAGGCTGGGAGCCAGCGTTGATTGAGAAAGTATTCTGCCTGCATGAGGGGGCGTACGAGTCATTCGAATTAGCCTATGCCAGGATTGTAATGGTCAGGACGAAAGCAGCTAAGCCGAACCAATCCAAGGGAGCTAACGAAAAACAGTTAAGCTATCGCCACATACGCCCATACGCATATTCAGACTCAACAAAAGGGGGTTGGAATGGCCATTTTGTCGAGCGCATCATCTCAATGCCTCCTCCAGCACGTCCTGCTGAACAAGATTGTGCCAAGAAAGTTTTTGAACAGGTAAGCTCCCAACTTGCCGCCCCGTCAACCCGTCCAAACACACTGAAGCAATTACGTTTTTTCTACAAGAACCACCGAGCTAGCGAGAGCCAAATTTGGATTAGGGATGCTGAATCTGGCGTTGAATTTACCCGCTGGTTGGCATCGCTCAGAGGGGTTCAGTCCAACATTTGCCTTGAAATTAATCCCTGTCAGAAATCACCTTTGGAAATAGATGCCCAAATGGCCGGTTGGGGCGAGCTATTTGGCAACTCAGCAAAAAAAGTCCTACTCAAACAGGGAAAAGTAAGCCGGCGGTTCAAATGTCGGCTGGGAACCGCGCATATGAGTTTCCCAA
>TARA_R110001583_G_scaffold107221_1_pt1 | contig 10890 bp, 1 predicted proteins | sample TARA_R110001583 | Tara Oceans TARA_R110001583 (sample SAMEA4398432) | marine metagenome | biome: Polar Biome; feature: [MES] marine water layer (ENVO:01000295) within the mesopelagic zone...; material: water (ENVO:00002006), including particulate matter (ENVO:01000060) such as...... | reverse complement strand
CCCCCCGCCGTGTCTGGATCTGATGGGCCTGATAAGAGAAACCTTGGATACGCAGTACTGCCACATATATCCAGTGGTAGAGCCTGTGATCCCAGTGAAATTTCAATTTCACACTGGGAATTGTATAATGAAGATGGTACTTCGAAGGGTATAAATGGAGCTTTCAGAGAAATTGAAAGTTCTCCGTTTGATCTTATGAATTACATTGGTAGCCGACCATACGAGGGGTTACCAGCAATGAATTACATGATGATCAATGATAGGATGTGGTGGTGGAGAGATAACGAGTTTAATACACCGGAACAAAAGGCCGAGGTGTATGCACTCGGTAATCGCACAACATACTTTGGTCGTCCACACTGGTTCGACACTCCAGACACTTCGGTCAAGTGTGGATCAGATTTCTTTGCTCTTGATGGTGGTATTGTGGATGGGAGTGAACCTCTAACAAATAACACACTAGGGTTCGATGGTGGTAGACTTGTTGGTCCCTATAGGTATTGGAGTGATTCGCTCAATATCCGTGAAGTCGATGGCACTTTCACGCAAGGTGAGGGCATTGCAACGAAGCAGCACTTCTTGGTTCTTGATCCCGATGAACATTGGGACCAAACACTAAATGATGGCGCCGGTGGTTGGGATTGTGACCCAGATAATGAAATCTGTAAAACTTGTTTCCTAAATGATTATGGTAATGGTAGAGCAACGGTTCTTCTTGGTGAAGACGAGGATGGAAATTGGAATCAGCCAGCAACACCACCACTTGATGCTAAGTTCAATAATGCCGCTGCTGGTGATGACTATGTGATGAGAACCCGCAATAAATTCATCAATGCAGAGGGAACAAAGTATTTTGACTACAGCTCTGCACTCGCATATGAGGCAGAACATGATGAGTCCTGTGATGATGATCAAGCTGGTCCACACGGGTTAGGATGTTTCACATATCCACTCAAGTTTATCGCAGGTAAATCTGTCACTGGTCTTAACTATCTTAGCAACACTAGTTATAGAAATCTTGATGAAGATAATAGTCCACCAACAGGTATAACTGGTGCATATGATCAGACTATCACACATAGAGGAGTAGATGGAAATCCTCTTTATGGGAGCGTATTCCAAAGTGATGCTGAAGCAGCGAATTGGACGTATGATCCTACTGCCGAGGAAGTCTACGATGAAAATGGTTTGTCGTCATCCGTAGACGACAAGATATATAAAGCAAATCCACAATACTATGTCGATAGGGTTGTTTGTACTGGATCCATGAGTAGAACCGATACACTTCACAGACTGTTGTCCAATCAGTTAGACGACTCGGGCGATAACCCCGTCGATGCTGAATATGCAGCATGTACTGATCCGTGTGCTTGTTACAATCAATGTAGATGTTATACTTGGGGTAGTAACCCAGTAACCGGAATTTCTACAGATGGTTGTGACCAATACGTTGAACCGTTTATTCGAAGTGTAAATAACACTACGAGTAATGTTTTGACGAGCGATTGGAATTTTGCTAATAAATGTTCGGGGTTGGTGGAGTTGCAAAATGATACAGATCCAAACGACGGTCTAGTTGAGCCACTATCATACTTTGGAATTAATTGTTCTCCTGATTCTGACTGTTCATATGCGGTGGATGTTGATACCCGCTTTAGAGGATTTCCGGACCCTCTTTTTAATATTCACCAGTCGGGCAATCATGTGTTTAGTCTTCCAATCAATTTAGAATTGAGTGGTTTGGGTATTGCTGACGGTGGCCACTCAAGTTGGGGACCATATGCTCCACTTACAAAATATGCTGCAAAACATGGTACGTTCTACAATTGGTCAGGGCCCTCATGTATGCAGAATTTCCCATTAACCCCTAGCCACCTCGGCGAGGCTAATACTCAAGGTCCATTCTGGGAGTTCCACGAAGAAGAGTTTGGTATGAACGATGCAGGAGATCCATTCTATGTTGGTGCTTCTTGCCCGGCGTGTAAGGATAGGGTTGGCGTACTCACCGATATAACACAGTCGTTCGACGGTAATGTTTCTATATCTTCCAACTTCAGAAAAACTGATCACTTGATAATTAATCCAAATGAAGAACAATATCTACCAAGTAAAGATAGGTGGCCTACTAATATTTACTTGGGAGCAATCGGTGCTGGTGGACCTGCTGGAGCATGTCTTATTGGCGTTCCGGAATGTAATATTGATAATATAATTAACTTCCAGAGACTTTGCATGAATTCTTCTGGATTGTTTAACTCATGTTCTCGTCAGGGTGAGTCTGGTGCAGAAGGTTCAATCATTATTAATACCTGCAATAGAACGCCAACCTCACTCATCATCAAAGTAGAAAAGATGGGTAAGGGTGGGCTAGAAACATGGAAAGGTAGATCGGGAACTGATGTTGATGAAGATAGTGTGTTCCCAATAATCGATGATAGACACACAAAAATATCTGTGTACGAGGGAACCGAAGATGCAAATGCAATCGAAGAGAATCTTGTCATTTCCATTGAAGCTCAGGGTGGACGAGCAGTAAAGTTAAATGCTCAGAACCTCGATATTGCAGGATGTGGATCCTTACAAGTTGAAGAAGCTGCTGAACTAGTCAACTGGAAGTTAGATTCCCCTCTTCCCGGAAGAGTTGATTCTCGTGCGTGTGCGTTCTGTGATCCACCACCCCTTCGATTCGAAGATGATGGTGGTGGACCCGGTAGTCAGCCACCGGACACACCGAAAATATATATTGGATGTAGATGTATAGGCGTTCAGCAGAATACATGTCAAGAATGTCAAACGCGCAGTGGTGGCGGAGTTGGCACCCAACCAGATGACGATCCGTCATGTCGCCGATGCCCCGAATGCGGTTCCGTGGGCTCACCGTGCCCCGAGACTTGTGTGAACGCGTGCGCCGGTGGCGGCGGCGGTGGCGGCGGCGGTGGCGGCGGCGGTGGCGGTGGTGGATGTACTGATCCTGTTACTTGTGGATTTAGTACAATGCCTTGTTGCTTGGAACAACAAAATGGAATATTCACTTGTGAGGATCTATCTCCGGAGCGTTGTGCTGACATGGGTGGTGTAAGTAGGGGCATAGAAGACTGTATAAGTGGTACTTGTGATGATTGTACAGATAATGATCAGTGTCCTGATGGATTTTGGTGTCGTAATGGGTGTTGTAATCAGGAAACGTGTGAGTGTAGCGACTTAAGTAACGGAGGCAATGCTCCATGTTCAGACGAGGAATCGGAACAAACAAGCTGTTGCTATGTGGATATTGATAGCAATACTATATGTGAAACAATGACAGTTGCCGAATGTGCCGCACTAGACGGTGATGCTGAGGAATCATGTGCTGATTGTGGTGGCGGCGGAGCCTGTGATTGGTGTGAAGAAAACCCAGTCCTCCTGTATGATGAAATCTTCGATGCCCTAGTCCCCAACAAAGATCTACCAACGGTCACTATAACAGAAGGACCGAAGTGGTCCAATGGATATGTACGTAAATATAATTCTACTGAACAGGGTTCTGACAATGCCTTCGGTGTATTTGAAGATGAAGATCTGGGTATTACTGACGCACACACTTGGCACGAACTTGCCGGTAATATTGACACTGAACTAGTGCGCTATGATTCCATTGACGGTCAATACCAAGTTAAGTATGATGTTCGTGTTTCTGATGATGGAATATTACCAACTAACCTAGATGGTTGGTACTATAACTTCATTGACGAAAATAATTTTTCTCGGTCTCCGCATTCATTCACAGCAGATCCTTGGTCCGGAGAAGAAAATCCAAATGATACGAGCTTGAGTGGGTGGCATCCAACCGATTCAACACCCGAAGGTTTTGCACAAGGAATTATGTGGAGACTTGGTAAGACGTACATATTTGATCAATCCCCCACCCTCAGTGGAAATGGTACTCCAATAAATGGTGGACCACTTGAGGAACCAAGTTCGTTTGTTGGCTGTGGAACAAGAGCAATTTACTTCGGAGCAACCGAAGGTGGTGTTGGTAAAATTGCTGATGTTAATGGGAGTGATACTACTGTCGGAAAGGCTGGTTGTAGTGACATTCTTTTAGATTCTGGTGGTTCTCCCGTCATGTTACCAGCACCTTGGGTTGAATATGTGTGGGTTCTTAGAGATCCTGCCGGTGTTAATGAAGATAGAGAATATTGGGTCAGTAGACGTAATGGAGAAAGGGGTGGTCAAATTGTTATCACTAATGGGTATGATGCATTCCAGAAATATCAGATCAACTGGAATACATATGAAGGCAATCCTTCAGGGGACGTGGCTGATGACTTTGAGGATACTCGTACTGTTATCAGTAGGAAAGTAATATTCAATGTACCCGAAACATTAGATGAAACTTCGGATCCATACTCGACTAGTACTGTGCCCGCATTCATTAATCGTTTACATAGAAGAGCGATGATTGTTGATTCTGCCGGACAAATTCCTGATGACGGACCAACCATAGATGATATCGTCAGAGCAAACAGATATGCTAGAACCATGGACACAATCATCGGTGAGGATCCAGAAGATGTTGTGATCAACGCTGGGAATGCCGCCCAGAAGTTCCAATTGGGTTCCGCCGGTGCCGATGCGCGTCAAGGCTGGAAAGATGAGTCCAGTCACCAATATAGTCTCAAGGACGTTGAGGAATTCCTCCGAGGTACTGGAACATATTCCCTTGTTATCAAGATGGGCTTTGCTAATGGACCGCCGGAAAATGAGCAAGGTCTATGCGTTAATACATCACCATCGGATACATGTGATTGTGATGAGAATGCAGACTTGTGTGGAGGAGTTCAAGGTCAGACAGTTGATCGGGAATATCCGATAATTGGGCCCATCAGACCATCCAGATCCAAGAGAATTATCAAACCCGGTGTTGGTGGTTGTGGAAGTCTTAGGCTACTACAGAAGGATATTGATATCGTGCGGGATCACGAAGAAGGCGGTGGTGCAAACGGTGGTGGTGCATTTATATCATGGGGACAGACGGTTAATGATGCAGTAGCATCACTATAGCAAACGATTTGTGATCATACATAGGTAAAGGGATTATTATTTATGGGTAGCCTACCATCAATTATTGCTTCTTCTGCTGGATTTAGCAGCACCACTCCAGCACCTCCTGTACAGGGAGCTGCTACTTCATACGGACATTATGATACACCAATCGCTCGTTGGTTGACTTGTCCATATCAAGGAATTGGTACTGATGGTTTGGTTATTGGTATCGCTGCATATCATGTCAATGGTATACAGGAGGTTCGCTATCAAGCAAATGGTGGACCAGTAACAACAGTCACCGAAGCTACTTTCGATGAGAGAGGTGTAGAGGGTTTTTGGGCTAAATTAATTATTGATGATAGTGATTTAGCTGCAAATGATGGCAGACAAGGAGAAGTAAGAGCAACAATCATACCGGCCGGTGCTGGTACACCAGTTGTATATCAAGGAAATAATATTATATTTGGCCAATATACTCAAGCGCGAAATCAGGCTACATTTGCGTCGGAATATGGATTATGGTATTGCTCTGTCAAAGAACAAGCAACGTATTTGCTCGATCCATCAACTGATACATTTGAGAATGCTCTAAATGTGTTGTTGGAACAGCCTGGGCATGATGGAGTAGAGTGGCCTGCGGGATCAACACAGGCCCCTATTATTCTTGTTGACACAGATAACCTCACAAACGAAGAGACATTTTATGCTGACAACACACATATATCTCGACCATACACTAATGGGTTACTAACAATACAACCAGCCCGTGCAAATCAGCGTATTGGATTTATTGGAGATGGACCGCAGAAACTTGCGGCTGGTTCTCCTGTCGTATCAAATCAAGGAATAGCTGGTAATATTCAATTCGTTGATTGTGATTTCCATTGGACTGCTCGACTTAATATAACAGCCATAGAGGGCGGACCTCCTCTAGAGACAACAGACAATCCGGATGATGTATCATCCAGAAGAGTATTGCACTTTAAAGGATGTGACATCAATATGGGTATCGAGTACTATACTGATTACGAGGCAGATGCCGGTAATCTACTCGGTAGACCTGATGAGGGACTCACGGGTATGGCCTGGTTCTTTGATCCGGGAGGTGTTCGATCAACCAAAGAAACAGTACAACCAGATCAGGATTCGTATCCATTTATACAGGGAATTAATCCCGCAAGGAGCAGTCTGGTTAAGGCTGTTTTTGAAGACACATCATACAGGAATTTTAATACGTTTGTTCCTAAACCGGGAATGACGGATTTGATTAATTGTAGACTTGAAAATTTTGTTGGTGATGCAATGCCTGGGCTATGTGGAGTTTTTAAAACCACTGTTACTGGTCAGCTACTAGGTCTCACTGAATTTAACCAACACAAGATGATGATAGAATGCATTCAGTATGACGAAACTGCTGATATGGAAGATCCATTTCGACCAACAACTAGAGCATATAATCAGGGTGATTATATACGAACATACTCTACTATTGATCAAATATACCGAATAGCGCAAGCAAGAGAAGCTGTTCCCGTTGGAGCAAATCTATTTAATGATTCTTTGAACAGATTTAGTTCATACTGGGCAACTGGTGGTGCTATACTTGTGCATAGTGATATTTGGCAGTCAAGAAAAGATATAACAGGTAAAAATGTAATATTCGCTGATATGGATTGGGGACTTGCGGCCGCAACCAATCCAGATGCCCAAGGCCATACAAACAACGGGCAGACAATGATATGGGGCAATCCACATAGTTTTGATGACGCACAGTCGGGGCAGCCGGGATATCATAAAATTGAAAATATAGCATATATTCGGTGGTCGATGTTCCAAGGATTACCGCCAGGATTGAGTGCGCTTACAAGAATGAATTCTGGTGGTAATCAATTAATAACTAACTTTATTATGGATGGGTGTGTTCTCCGTGCGGCGAACCAACAATCACTTTCACTTCAAAGTGATCAGGGTGGAAATGAATTAGGAAATTTGCAGCAAACCCCTACTGCAAGTCAAGAGTGGAATGAGCTATTTACCAATAGTATTAAGTATTGGCCCAATGCACCAGAAAATTTGGACCGAGATTCTACCGCAGCAATACGCAATTGTGATTTTGATAATATACAAATAACGGTTAATGGTGTGAACAGTGATGGGGTGTATCCACCAGATAGCATAGATCCTCGTGTTGGTGTCGATGGTTCCCAATTACCATTTATTACAATGTGGAATATGTTTGGTATAACATACAGTAACAATATAAATCGACAACGAGCGTGGAAACAACCAAAAGAGGACGATGGGTCATATCCGGGACCATTGGGTTCTCCCGCAGTTGGATATGTTACTCCGGCAGCAAATTTGAAGGGCCCTTTCCCCTTTAGACTCGGAACTATTGAAATAACTGCTGAGTACAATAGAGATCATCAAACTCTTGATCAAACAAATCAGGGAACTCAAGAGGGGGATATTTTTCTTTCACTAAATGACAGGAATAAAGATATTCTTGGTGTTCGCGGAAATGATAATGGAATTTCACTTTATCTTGGAAGTGAACAATTTAATTGGCCGACACCAACGGAGGATGAAGATCGTATCGGTGCCATACACTTCTGGTTTGATGAATGTGATATTGCTGGTAGTTTCATGGATTCTAATTACTATACCAGACTAGAAGTCACATTTGGTACATATTTGACTACTGCTGGTACCCCAGTAGACTTTACTGGTGCTTGTTGTCAATGTGATGGCGAAACAGTAACTTGCACTGATAATGTTTTACAGAGCATATGTGATGCATCAGAGAATGGTAATTTTGCTGGAGCGAGTTCTGTTTGCGGTGCCGATGGTGTTGCTACGTGTGAAGATGCTATTGGTGGTAATTGTATTATAATCGGTGATCCACTTGGTGCTTGCTGTAAAGATGGTGAATGTACAGAAAAAACTGCACTGGATTGTGTCTCAGATGGTGGTGAGTATTCTGGAGACAATATTTCGTGTGGTGCTGTAGATTGTGTTCTGGGTAGCTGCTGTATATGCTTCACGAATAATACATCACAGTGCATTTCCAATAACGTTTCTGCGTGTGGCGCATTCAATGAGTTATCAAATGTGGAGAGCACCACATGGATTGATGACGGTGGTATATGTACTGATTGTGAAATATGCACTTCGCCACCACCATCTATTGGTGCTTGTTGTGGTGAATGTGACGAAGAAACAAACACCAGAACGTGTTCACAAACTACACAAGTTGATTGTGTAGGTGATTGGCTAGAGGCTGATCCGTGCTCAAGTTGTCTCCCATGTGATAATACTTTGTTTGATCCAACGGGTGCATGTTGTATTTGCAATCCCATCACCGGACTCGTTACATGTAATATATTGACCGAAGGATCATGTACTGTAGCTGGCGGTGACTGGAATGGACCAAGCACGATCTGTGAGGAGAATGTTACTTGTGCCACCCTAGAATGTGGTGATGAATCTTTAGTTGGTGCTTGCTGTAAGTGTACCAGTGATGGTGGTACACAGTGTGAACGAGTAACTGAGTCTGTATGTGAAACTATTGGTGGAGTCTACAATGGTGATGGCACTATTTGTAGTGTCGGAGTTTGTGATGCATTGGGATGTGGTGAGAGTAATGTTGGCCTTGATGGAACCCCCCCGTTGCGAATATTGGGTGGTGGGGTTGTGCACGAAGTTATTGTACAAAACATCCAATACGTTCCTGATAATATAACTGTTTCTCCGGGCGATACTGTTCGATTTATATGGGAAAGTGGTGAACATCCCACTATGTCTGGTACTTGTGGTGAACCCGATGGTGAATTCAGTCGAACTGTAGATGAGGAGTCTCCAGTGGTTGATTGGCTAATTTCTGATGATGCATCGGGAATCATAGATTATTATTGTGCAAACCACTGCGGCAGTGGTATGGTTGGTCAGATAAATGTTGCTGCTGGTGCCGAGGAAGATACTCGAATTTATAGTTCGAACTATTGGACAACAACACTACCAGTCATGACCTGTGATCATCCAAATGGTGGGCATCGAGTGAGGTTCACATATGGTAAAAACCAGAAGCACTTTGGAACCTGGCAAGAAGTATCAAACGATTTGGGCTCTTCTATAGTTAAATTCTCTATCCATGTGGATAGTTTCATAACCGTAAGTCAAACTTCTGGGGAATCAGATTTCAGTACAATTCAGTCTGCGATTGATGCAGCGAATGATGGTGACACCATTCTAGTCGGAGCCGGAACATATAATGAAGCAATTAATTTTCGGGGTAAAAAGATAATTGTCGAATCTACAAATGGTAGAGACAAAACCACAATAAACGGTTCTGGAGCACAGTCGGGTTGGTCGCGACCACTCACAGAACCTACCAAAATTTCTGTTGTTACCGTTGATACCAGAGAACCGGGAACCTGCTACACTGAGAGTTCAACTACCGATTGTGCTGCACCATTTGCAGATGGAACTCCATCTGATAGAGTTCTTAGAGGATTCAGAATCACTGGTGGTAGTGTTGGTACACGGTATCCATCAACGGAGCCCAACTGTGAAGATTGTAGTGTTTCGAGAGATGAGATTACAGAGATCGGTTCAAATGAGGGCTATCTTGGTGGTGGTATCTTCGTTTACAGAACACCATTTACAGTAGATGATTGTATTATTGCAGACAATTCTTCTGACGGTGGTGGTGGTATTTTCGTCCGAGAAGCAAGCGTAGTTATCACTAATTGCAAATTTACCAGCAACACTTCCGCTACTAATGGTGGGGGGATGCAATTAAATCATGCCGACGATGCTTTTGTGCAGAATTGTGAGTTTTCAAATAATATAACAGAGCTACATGGTGTCAATGAATACTCAGCTGGCGGGGGTGCTCATGTCTTTGGTGGTAACGTTAGCTTTGATGGTTGCATGTTTGTCTCAAATATATGTCGAGATGATCGGGGTGAAGGATCTGATTATGTGGGTTATGGTGGAGGACTGAATGTCTCTCTTACTGCTACTGGAAATATGGCAACCAAATATCAGCGTGATGCAACAATAACGAATTGTTCTTTTGTAACAAATGATATCATTCCATATAGCGTAACCTCACAGGGTGGTGGACTGAGAATGTCTAGTAATGGTAGTAACTCGATCACAGTGTCAGAATCTAATGCATGTAACAATACCCCTAATAATGTTATACCTGATATTGCGGATGCCGGGACTGAGGGTAATGAGTGGCTTATTGATGGTGGTTCAAATGAGTTCTGTTCCAATGAACTTCCCGGAGAGTGTACGGGTTGTGTTGATTGTGTGGACGGCACCTGTCTATAAAAACAAATAACTGTACTTTACTTTGGTATAAAGATACTATATAATCTTGTCTAATGAAGTTTTGGAGAACTATGCTTTATGTGTGAAACCCTTCCCTCGTTATATCAGTCTTTTATTCATCTCTCTCGATACTCTCGCTGGTTGCCAGATAAGGGTCGGAGAGAAACATGGTCAGAAACAGTAACTCGTTACTTTGATTTCTTTGAGGAACATCTCAAGGAGTATCATAACTATATCGTACCTAAAAAGGAAAGAGAAGAATTAGAAAAGGCAGTTCTCAACCTAGAGATCATGCCTTCTATGAGAGCACTCATGACGGCCGGTGATGCCCTCAAGAGGGATAATATCGCAGGATACAACTGCTCCTTTGTAAGTGCAGGGAGAGTTCGATCCTTTGATGAAATTCTATATGTTTTGATGTGTGGTACGGGGGTTGGGTTTAGTGTTGAACGCGATTTCCTAAAGAAGCTACCAACGATTGCAGAGGAGTTTGAGGACAGTGATACAACCATTGTTGTACAA
>TARA_R110001583_G_scaffold102654_1_pt1 | contig 10894 bp, 7 predicted proteins | sample TARA_R110001583 | Tara Oceans TARA_R110001583 (sample SAMEA4398432) | marine metagenome | biome: Polar Biome; feature: [MES] marine water layer (ENVO:01000295) within the mesopelagic zone...; material: water (ENVO:00002006), including particulate matter (ENVO:01000060) such as...... | reverse complement strand
TAAATGTAATTTAAAATACATGATGGAACCTTCATTTTACTATGGAGCAATGTATGTTACTTATGGGCTTACGGTTGGTATCTCAATTGTAACATTTATAATTGCCACACTGCTTTTTAATTTAAGTTTATTACAAAGTTTTATTCCAATTGTAGTAGTTTTGGTTTTAACAGCTCCTATTTCTCTTCGATTTTCTCGAATTATTTGGATCAATATTTTTGTTCATTACAAGCCAAATGCTATAAAAACTAATGAAAACGATCTATAGCTATTTCATTATCTAGCGCTATTCCTTTTTCTAAATAATTATATAATGCTATGGCTGCAATTGGAGCTATCATAACTCCACGAGTTCCCAAACCATTTAAAATAGCCAAATTTTGATGTTTTGGATGCTTTCCAACTAAAGGCCTTCTATCCTTAACCGTTGGTCTTATCCCAGCAATTTGTTCAACAATTTTATAAGGAACCGTAATAAAAGAATCTAATTTAGTAATCAGCTCTTTCTTCCCCTCTTCCGTTGGAAGTTTTGTTTTATCCTTCCAATTAAAAGTTGCTCCAACTTTATAATAATTATTTCCTAAAGGAAGCACAAAAACAGCTGCTTTAATAAGAAAATCAATATTTAAATTTGGTGCATGAATAATTAACAATTCACCTTTTGCCTCTTGCATTGGTAAATAATTGAAAAACGGATTGTTTTTAAGTCCAAAACCTTCACAAAAAATAACTTTTCTAGCTTCAACATCTCCATACTTCACTTTTTCACTATTAAGTTCTAATTTCGAATAATCGAAACTTTCATTTAGTAGTAAATTTTTAGCTAATAATTGTTTTCTATAATCCTCAAGTAAGGATTTTGTATCAATTCTACCTGTATTATTTAATTTTCCATAACCGTAATTAGCTATAATTCCTTGGTGTTTTTCGTGAGCTATTTTTGCATTCATATATTTTGAAAGCATTGGTTTATCAGAAGCTATAAACCAATTATTTTGTTCTTCAACGGACTTAAATATTCGATAAATATCAACTTTATAGTGGTATTTATTATTGCATTCTTTTTCCAATTCTTCATAAAATGGCAATGCAATTTTAAGCTGACTTTCAGCATTCCAAACTGGTGTAAATCTTTTTAAAATTACTGGATTGTACATTCCTCCGGCAACAATTGAAGAATTTTGAGAATTATCCTCAAACACAATATAAGTTTTATTATGGTTTTCTAATTCTTTGGCAAACGCCAAACCAGCCAGTCCTAATCCAACAATTATATAATCTACCTCCATAATTATATCAATATTTTTTTATACAAAAAAACTCCTGCAATTTGCAAGAGTTTTTTGTGTGTTATTTTATTTCTTAATTAGTAATTCCACATATCAAGTTCTTTATTTCTAATTTGATCTTTAATTTTATTAGATTCCATAACTTGAAATAATGAGTTTCCTTTTACATATTCAGATATATCTCTATCTCCATAAATATTCTCTTCCCTATAAATAATTGCACTAAATCGTCTTGCATTTAAAATATGGTCGAATGAAATTGGAAAAGCTGAATTTTTAGGATTAAAAACTTTCATTTCGTGTAACAAATTTCTTGCATCTGGAAACCAAACCCAAAACAACGGCAATTGTTCTGTAATATTCATATCTTCTCTTCCCATTGTTTGCACATCTGGTGCAATTGGAGCAATAGCCAACAGTCTATATTTTAATTCACCTTGGCGTTTATCAAAGTACCAATACCCTTTTATTTTAAACCCTTCAATATCTTGAGATGTCAAATTTATTTTATCAACATATTCATCAATATTAATTGCTCCAGCATTCATCTCATCAAAACCTGCATCTGTAGTGTCAACTCTAAATAATTTTTTATTTATTTCAGTCTTTGTGAGTTTCGCTGTAAAATAAGAATCATCATAAACCTCGGTAATATCACCATTTCTAATACCTTTTAACAATGTATCAAATAATGATCTTCTGTTTTTAGCAACATTAGTAGTATCAACGGGATAATATAACGGTAAATTAATCCGTTCATTCAAGTCTATATATTCCCAAACCACTTTAGACCATAAGATATCTCTATCATCTACATAACCATATTCTAATGGCTTGTCATTATCTACAGCCTGTTGCTCTACAGTTTTAATTCCAATATCAGAAGGTCTCTTTGCATTTAATAGATTCGATTGTGCAAATGCCGATTGAAACATTATAAATGTAAAAATTATTAATCCGATATTATTTTTATTCATCATTTAACTTAATTTTATTGAATTTCAACACTAACAGGCGAAGCATTCTTTATTTTATAAGAACTGTTTCCTACTAACGATGATTTAATATCAAATATTGTAATTACATCTCCCCTTCCTGCTTTTGCAATTGCTTTTTTAGCTGCTGCATCCATTTTATTTCCTCTTACAACCACAGCACCTTGCCCAGGAACTTTAACAGTAAACCCTGTAGTACTTAATTGTAAATCAAAATCAAAGTCTGGTAATTCTGTTCCAACAGTTGAGTTTTCTAAACTAGCTTTTGGCATTAATACATGACCAGATTCTTTTCTGATAGTTCCTTGCGGAGATGGTATTTGTTTAATTCTAAAATTTTGAGAAGAACTTACAGTTTGTCCATTTGGAAGTTTTCCTGAAACTCTAATTGAAACTTCTCTACCTGTTGAAGGTGTCATCATATATTTTCCAGACCCTGTCCCTCTTCTTAATCCGTCAGCTGTTGCAGTTACTAAATTATCTGGAATACCCGGAATTGAAATAGTCATTGGGTTTGCAACTCCCATATAAACAACATTCATTTTATCTGCTGAAATTACAGCACTATTAGGTTTTGGAATAACTGCATATGAACTTATAATTGGAATTTCAACTTTCTCACCGTTCTCAGTAAAAACAAATTTTCCTTTAATTTCATGCTCCCCAACATTTCCAGCTGGAAAATCTAATAATACCTGGCCTGCTTGAATGCTTGATGCAGGTAATGCGTTACCTCCAATTTCAACTAAATCGGCCTTTAAAGTTGGGTCTTTTTTACCTAAATAAATTTTACCTGTAAATTTTTCACCTTGAAAAAAAGCTGTTTTATCAGCAACTACAATTGCGTCATAATTTGTTAAAGAAACATCACTTTCTAACTGACCGCCTAATAAACTAGTATATATTTCTGATTCAGTAGTTTTAACGTCCATTTGCATAGAAGTTAAATTGGTAATTGTAGAAATTAAAGGGAATCCTTCATATCTATTATTTAACCAAGGCTGGGTTCCTACTCCCTTTTTTTGATCAGAAGTATCAAATCTCTTATTTATAACTCCAACTAATGGGTTTTTTTCTCCAATTAATTCAATAATACTATTTCTATAGCCATTAATATTATCTATATATTCTTGCCCATCTGCAGTAAATTTATCATTTTTAAAAAAATGCTCATCTACAATATTTGATTGATCCATAGCTTCATAGTTAGCCGGATCTTCTTGATTAGCAAGAAAAAGTTGTTTTTTCGTTTCCAAATAAGCACTAAAATCTTTCGATAATTGATTAACTTTATTTGCAACTTTTGATAGTTCACTATATTTTTCAGGCTGTTCTTGTGCCTTTGTAGCTAAATTAGCAAGTGTTCCATTATTTTTAAGTGAAGCTGTAGTATTATTTTCTACTAGCTTTTCATTCATAAAGCCAAAGGCTGATAAAACTTCTTTAGACATATTCATTGCCAACATGGCAATAAAAACTAAATACATTAAGTTAATCATCTTTTGCCTTGGTGATAGTGTACCTGAAGCCATTTAAATTAGTTTTTTTGTTAATAATAATCTATTCAAAATAATCAACTAATTATTTATTTGACATTGCAGACAACATACCGCCATAAACACCATTTAGTGAAGATAAGTTAGTTGCTAAAGATTCCATTTGCTCTTTTAATTTACCAGCATTAACTGTTACTTGTTCATTAATTTCAGCTTGCCTACTTGAACTATCTAATTGAACTTTGTATAAACTATTTAAAGATTCCATTTGAGCAGCAGCTAATGACAATTGTTCACTGTATTTTGTTGTTGCTGCCATAGAATTTACAGCAGGTCCAATATTTTCTGCTGCACCTTTAAAATTTTGAATGCTTTCACTTAAACTTTTCATTAATCCAGCATCTAATTTAGCTTCTTTAAGCATATTATCTAATTTTTGAGACAATAGGCTTTGAGATTCATTAACTTCCGCTCTTTCTTTATCTCGTAGATTACCTCCTGCTAATTCTGGATATACTAATGACCAATCTAAATCATTATCTACAGGTTCAAATGCGGAAATCGCAAAAATTACGGCCTCTGTAATTAATCCAATTGCCAACATTACCCCACCAGTTAATGGTCCAATATGAAAATGTGTCAATTTAAAAAGAGCTCCAATAATTACAACTGATGCTCCAAGACCATAGGCCATATTAAATAATTTTTTTGTATTTTTTGATTGTGCCATAATTTAGTTAAATATAAAGTTTATAATAAATAAGTAGTTGATTTATGTTTTTAATTTCCATCTATTTCTGTTCCTAAAAAGTCTTGCGCGGTTCTAAATCCAATATAACTTCTTGCAGAATCTGCATACTCATAATCACGAGTACTCACCTCTAAAAAATAAGCTACATCTTTCCAAGAACCTCCTCTTATCACTTTTCTATGATTTTTATCTATTTCTACATTAGGATTCATTGTTGATCCAATATAATAAGATGCCTCACTATAGGCTGTATTTGTCCATTCCGACACATTTCCAGCCATATTATACAATCCATAATCGTTTGGAGGAAATGATTTTGCCTCAACAGTATATAAAGCTCCATCAACAGCGTAATTACCTCTACTTGGTTTAAAATTGGCTAAAAAACACCCTCTATCACTTGTTGTATAAGGATTTCCCCAAGGATAGGTTCCGTTTTCTAAACCTCCTCGTGCTGCATATTCCCATTCAGCTTCGGTCGCCAATCTAAATTGAGGTACTTGAGTTGGGTTTCTTTTTGAACTTAAAAAGTCATTTTTCTTTTTAGTACGCCATTTACAAAATGCTTTGGCTTGAATCCAAGAAACTCCTACAACCGGATAATCATTATACGCTTGATGATAAAAATAATCTTGATGCATCGGATCGTTATAAGAATAGTTAAAATCTCTTACCCAAACAGTTGTATCAGGATAAACCTTAATAGTTTCTTCCTTTATAAAATCTCTTCTACTTCCTTTATTTCTTGCTGCAGCTTCTTGATCTAACCAATAATATTTAAACTTTAGTTTATTAACATCAACCATTCTTTTACCCTCAAAACTATCTTCCATTGGTGTAAAAATTGAATCAACCATAACTTCTGCATATTCTTCACTTGGAAATTCATTTACATTCCAAATAATTTCTGATTCCCAATTAAGCATTTTACCTTGAGTTGGAGAATTAATATCCCCTAAACTACCATAAGTATTCATCATATATTTTTGATAAGGAGTCATATTAGATTCGTCAATGTTTAAAAATTGAAAATCCTCTAATCCTGGTGCTGCATTTCCATCGGGTGACATTAATTCTGAATACAATGCTAACTGGGTTCTAACAATTGAATCTCTTACCCATTGAACAAATTCTTTATATTCACTATTTGTAATTTCTGTTTCATCCATAAAGAAGGGACGTACAGTAACAGTTCTAGCTGGGGAATTTAAGGAACCTGCAACATCTTCACTTTGTTTACCCATTGTAAATGATCCTCCAGGGATTAAAGTCATACCTAAAGGTCTTTCTGAGTGCCAACTACTTGAAGATCTGACTCCAACTAATTCTCCTTGCTCATTTGACCCGCAGCTTAATATAACCAACGCTAGTGAAATATACAATGATACTTTCTTCATATTAATTTTTTATTCTATTAGAGCAAACCTATTACTTATTATTTTAAAATACAATATTTAATTTAATGAGGTTAAAACTTAAAAAATTGAATTTTATTATAATTTTATTTAATTATTATTCTAATTTCTTTAATGTTCTAATCCATCTTTCAGGAATTTCCTGATTACTTGCACTTATATAATCTTGATAGGTACATGGTATTAACGCATGTCTTTTATATTTATTACTCTCGTTCAATCCAATTTCCATCCACCATCTGCCACTTTTATTGCTTTTGTAAAAATTCAACAACTGATTTTCAATTGGAACAATAAATTTTTTGTAATTATCTTTCAACCCAAATGGATAATCATTTGCTCTATAATTAACACCTTCTATAAAATACCAAATCATTTGTGAAATTAATTGAGCTGTTTGATTTTTAGTATCAAATTCTGGGTTGTATTCAAAAATACCAAAAGAGGTAACTTTATCACTAATTCCTGCATACCTTGAAATTGCGCAAATCTCTGCTCCTGAAAGCCCGTTTGGTGATGCATTATTATTTGCTGGCGCATCTGCATTTTTTACACTAGACAAATCTATACTAACAATATCAGCGTCTCTTAAAATTGGTTCTACTATTTGAATGGAATTTGAAACCTCGCCTAATCTATAAGAATCAAAATACAAGCTTTCTAAGAGGTCTATTTCATCTTGAGAATTAAAGTACGTTTGATAACCAATATTGCAAAAATTAAATAAATTATTTGGTAAATTCATAACAACCTTACTTAAATAAGACTGAGAAGATAATTCATCTTCAATAGATCCTAAATCAAATTTACTGTCAACAGCAACAATATTTACAGTTTGTTCTAATTTATCGTAAGCTCTGTAATTTGCATATGTTAAATCTTGTCCTCCACCAATAATAATTGGGATCACTTTATTTTTAATTAAATAACTTAATATTTCACTTAAAGCAAAGTAAGTATCTTCTATGGTATTTCCGGCTTCAATATTCCCTAAATCCGCAACATTTATTGGCCAGTTCCCTGGAAATAATTTGTACAATTCTTTTCTAATTTCATCTAGATTAGAACCTGTTCCATAATTCTCTACAGAGGCTCTGCCTTCAAGAACGCCTATAATTGCAATTTTCTTATTTGTAAGATCTGGAAAATTATTTAAAGTAGCATAAATATCAATACATTGCCCAATTGACCTATTGCCTTGCATTTTAGCATAAGTTAATACTATTTCATCTATAGGTTTAAGGAAATCGAAATTCATTCTTAGGGGTTAATAAATAACAATATGATGTGCAATATAACTAAAAAAATTATTTTTTTGTTGTTTTCTTTTTGGGAGTTTTCTTTTTTGGAGTTTTCTTTTCAATGATGTCTTTTACCTCGTCTAAAGTTAGTTTGCTTGCATCTACAGTTTTAGGCAATTCTATTTTTAGTTTTCCTTTTAAAATATTTGATCTACCCCAACGTGCTTTTTCAACTCTAATTCCTTCTTCTTTCCAATTATGCAGCACTTTCTCAATCTCTTTTCTTTTTTTATCTTCAATTAATTCCGTTAAATCTGAATATGACAAATTATCAAAATCATATTTTTTATTAACGTTTATAAAAATGTTATTCCATTTGATAAAAGGTCCAAATCTTCCAACGCCTTTTTGAATTGGCATATCTTCATAAGTCCCAATTGGTGCATCTGCTTCTTGTTTTTCTTGAATTAATTCTATTGCTCTTTTTAGATCCATTGACATTGGATTTTCATCCTTTGGTATAGATACAAACATTGTGTCATACTTAATATAGGGTCCAAAACGACCACTCGCTACAATTACATCTTCCCCTTCAAAACTACCAATTTTTTTAGGAAGTTTAAATAAATCCATTGCTTCTTCATAAGTAATAGATGATAATGTTTGGTCTGGCAATAAACTTGCAAACTTTGGTTTTTCTTCATCAGTTGCCTCCCCAATTTGAACCATTACTCCAAATCTACCTAAACGTGCATATACATTTTTACCACTTTCTGGATCAACACCTAATAATCTTTCTCCTTTTGCTCTTTCTGCATTTTCAGACACATCTTCAACAATTGGGTGAAACTTATTATAAAAATCCTTAATCATAGAAATCCAATCTTCTTTTCCTTCTGCAATATCATCAAATTCCGACTCTACTTTAGCAGTAAACCCAAAATCTAAAATGTTTGAAAAATTCTCAACTAAAAAGTCATTTACAATATTCCCGATATCGGTAGGAACCAATTTACCTTTATCCGACCCAACTTTTTCAGTTAAAAGTTTAGCTTCTACTTTTCCACCTTTTAATTTTATTTGAGTATATTCTCTATCAACACCTTCAATTGTACCTTTCTCTACATATTCTCTTCTTTGAATTGTTGAAATTGTTGGTGCATAAGTGGACGGACGACCAATGCCTAATTCTTCTAATCTTTTTACCAATGCTGCCTCCGTATATCTATAAGGCGGTCTTGAGTAACGCTGCGTAGCAACAATATTTTTATTATTTAAAACATCTCCTCTTGTTAAATTTGGAAGCATTCCTTCTTGCTCTTCATCTTCATTATCAGTTCCTTCTAAATAAACCTTCAAAAAACCTTCAAATTTTATCATTTCACCATTTGCAGTGAAAATATTGCTATTATTTGAATTAGCTACTCTAACATTTGTGCGCTCTAACTCTGCTTCACTCATTTGTGATGCAATTGTTCTTTTCCATATTAAATCGTACAATCTATCTTGGTCATAATCAACAGAAACTGAAGATTGACTCATTGTTGTAGGTCTAATTGCTTCGTGAGCTTCCTGAGCTCCTTTTGTTTTATTACTAAAATTTCTTGGCTTGCTATATGCTTTACCGTATGAAGAAATTATTTCTTCTTGAGCTTCATTTTTAGCGTCTTCTGATAAGTTAACACTATCGGTTCTCATATAAGTTATAAGTCCTGCTTCATATAAACGTTGCGCAATCATCATTGTTTTTGCTACAGGAAAATACAATTTTCTTGATGCTTCTTGTTGTAAAGTTGATGTTGTAAACGGAGCTGCTGGAGATTTTTTTGCAGGTTTTTTCTGTAAATCATCAACCTTAAAAGTTGCACCAATACATGAATTTAAAAAAGAGGTAGCCTCTTCTTTGGTTTCAAAGTTTTTTGGCAAGTTTGCTTTAAATTTTTTTCCTTCTGAATTAGTAAATTCAGCAACTACTTTATAGGATGCTTCTGGATTAAAATCTATTATTTCACGTTCTCTTTCTACTATTAATCTAACAGAAACTGATTGCACTCTCCCTGCAGATAAGCCTCCTTTTATTTTTCTCCATAAAACTGGAGATAATTCGTACCCAACTAATCTATCTAAAACTCTACGTGCTTGTTGCGCATTTACTAAATTATAATCAATACTTCTCGGATTTTCAACTGCTTTTAAAATTGCTTTTTGAGTAATCTCATGAAAAACGATCCGTTTTGTATTAGCGTCTTTTAATTTTAATTGCTCAAATAAATGCCAAGCAATTGCTTCTCCTTCTCTATCCTCATCCGAAGCCAACCAAACAGTATCTGCTTTTTTTGCTAAATCTTTTAATTTTTTTACTAAGGCCTTTTTATCGGAAGGCACTTTATAATTTGGCATAAAATCACCATCAACATTAATTCCTATTTCTTTAGAAGGTAAATCTGCAATATGACCAAAACTTGATTCAACTTGAAAATCTTTTCCTAAAAATTTCTCAATTGTTTTTGCTTTTGCAGGTGACTCAACTATTACTAAATTCTTTGCCATAAATCTTTTTTTAACGAAAACCACACCATATATATATAGGTGATTTGGGTTTGCAAATGTATATAAGATTTTTAATACTTATCAAAAACTATTTAAAAAAAAACAAAAAAACAGGCTGAAGAGCCTGTTTTTATTGTAAAAAAGTATTTCTAATTAAGATGATATTCGCTCAATAAATCTATACCTTTGCTAGAATAGCTATATTGAAATAAGATATTATCTCCAATTAACAACAAATTATCATCCATTGGAATTACATCAAAAGCAGTAATATTTTTAAATGTATTTAAGAGTTCTAAATTTTTAACATCTGTTTTATTATAAACTTTTAAACCTGATGTACCGTCGCAAATAAAAAGCAAATTATCCTTTATTCCTAAACCATAAGGATTATCCATATTATATGATTTTACAAGTTCTAATTTATAAATATTGGAAATATCAATAATTTCTAAACTGCTTTCAAAAGCACCACAAAAATTCCCAGCCCGTAACGTTACATATGCATAATTATCATCTACAACAACAGGATCACAAGCAGTACCGTGTTTAAATTCAGAAATATATTTAGGAGTAGAAGGTGATGAAATATCGTAAATATACATTCCACTCATACTCCCTAAAAACAATAAATTCCCTTTATTAAAAATAGTTTCAATATCAAAACCAGCGTTTACATCTGCTAGTTCAACTGGAGCTTCTAAATTATCAATATTAAAAACATTAATATTGTGGCTATCTACCGCATATAAATAATCATTTACAATTTTAAATCGCGCCAAAGAACCTCCTTGCCCAGTTGATTCAGCCGATGCAAATGCCATATCATTAAAAACAACGCCGCCATTTCTATAATCAGGTATATCTTCTATTCTTCTTCGTTCTTCTGTAATTGTCCAACCAACAATTATTTCACCTGAATTGTATCCATTTTCACCATAATCAACTACTAAATTATCAATAAAAGGTAACGTTATATATCCCGGAAAAACATCTTTTAATCTAGCAACTTCCTTAATATCATTAATATTAGAGATGTCAAAAACCAGTAGATCCATTAAACTATCAGCGTATAAATAGTCACCTTTTATTTCCATATCTTTATTAGCAATAATTTTAATAAAAGCAGTTTTAATTGGATTTTCCGGATTGGAATT
>TARA_R110001583_G_scaffold46435_1_pt1 | contig 10898 bp, 11 predicted proteins | sample TARA_R110001583 | Tara Oceans TARA_R110001583 (sample SAMEA4398432) | marine metagenome | biome: Polar Biome; feature: [MES] marine water layer (ENVO:01000295) within the mesopelagic zone...; material: water (ENVO:00002006), including particulate matter (ENVO:01000060) such as...... | reverse complement strand
TTTACAAGAAATAAAAGACCTGACCGTATTTTAGTAGAAGCTAAAGCCAGTGGTCAATCACTTTTACAAGATTTAAGAATGGCAAATGTTCCTGCTATAGGATACAATCCAGGAAATGCTGACAAAATCAGCCGCGCCCATCAAGCTGCTCCAACTTTAGAATTAGGGTTATGTTGGATACCTGAAAGTAAAAAGACACCAGGACATCCCGTAAACTGGGCATCGGGATTTATAAAACAGTTAGCTAAATTTCCTGTAGCCACCCATGATGATTATGTAGATACGTTTACTCAAGCTATTATATATTTTAAGAATGACGGATTCTTTGATCTCCCTGTAGCACGAGATTATGACGATCCACAACTTAAAGTTGTGGTAGATAATGTAAACCCATACGCGGCATAAAAGAGAGAGGTGATTATGCCCTTAGTTAAAGGAAAAAGTGATAAAGCAGTATCCCGTAACATTGAAATTTTAACAGCTGAAGGAAAACCTCGCAAACAAGCTGTTGCTATTGCATTAGATATAAAAAGAAAAGCATCTAAAAAAGATGGTGGAAAAGCTAAAAGAAAAGCTAAAAGAAAGAACTTCAAATGGTAGAATATTCTCCTCTACAAGAATCTTTTAGAACACTAGCTAAAGGAGCAACTTTAGATTGGCAAGATGAAGCTGAAGCATGGTTACGATCTCAAGCTGGTGAAGGAGATCGTGAAGAAATACTCGGTGATTTACGAGCAAAAAATAGAGCTTTTACAGCGAAAAACCGAAACATAGCGGCTTTGTTAGAAACAATAGGTTCTATTCCTACTATGTTGTTGCCTGTTGGGAGGGTTTTCCCAAAGGGTTTAGCAAAGAGTATACCAAAAGCAGGTGCTTCTCCGCTCAACAAAATAGCACAAAATCCCTATGTTAAAGGCGCAGGTGTGGGTGTACCATTAGGAGCGATTTATGGTGCAGGGAAAGCAGAAAAAGATAAATTAACAGGAGCTGCCACAGGCGCAATGGTAGGCGCAGGCGCAGGTATAGCAGGTGTAGGTGCAGCGAAAGCATTAAATAAAGCTACTCCTTTTATTAGTGCTTTATATTCACCTGGTAGTCAACGTGCTGCTCAACGTAAGGGGACACAGGGTGCTGCTACACCTCAAGCCTTGATTGCACAAGCAGCACGTCAAATCCCTGAAGACTCTGCTTATAATGCCCTACGCTCTCGTCTCGTGCAGAGATATCCAGGAATTATGATGCAAATGTCAGATGAGGAAGGTTCTGTCTCAGGGGGAAGAAAAGAACCTGATATTCAATATTTAGATGAGAGTTGGGATCGTTATCTATCTCGATGGGGTGGCTACGCACAAGAGAATTATCCTGAAGAAGGTGGGGGTCCTGAGATTTCGCAATGGATAACTAGGAATTTTAAAAATTATCTTAAAAACCCCAAATTTAGAAAACGTTCCCCGAGGGTGACGAGCTCGTCAGCAGCTCATGAAGAGGCAACAGCCAGAAGGGAGAGAAAAGAGGATACGGGGTGGTTTACGTTTCAAGATGAAGAAAATCTTCCTAATGCTCACTTAATGGATACTATTCTAGGTTCAAAAGTAGAAGGTATAATAAACGCTCCTTATTACCAAGATGCATATCCGTGGCTGAAAGACGCCTATGATAAAGGACGAATCACCGACGATACTATTATGATGGAATTGGTAGACACATCTGATGAGCAGGCAGATGATCCCCAGCGAGAAAGTCTGTTTAATTTGGGTCATATTTCATCTATGTTGAATGTAGCCATGACTAATCCGAACTTACCTGAACATTTAAAGATAAAGAAAGAAGATTTAAAAAATATGTCTGTTGATAAGGTTTTTCAGAGGATAAAAGAGTTAGAAAGAGGTTACGATTCTGAGGGACCGGCGAGTAACAAATACATGTCAAATTTGCGTCTTGCCACTGATGAGAGGACAATTTTACGTGATGATACTTTAAATCTTAAGAGTTTACCTGAGGGAAGCCAGATTTTTTCTGTTGAGGGAAAACCTCAAGAAAAAGGGGGAACTTGGATAGAAATTGATTATGATAGTTTCACTGGTCGAAGATCGGACGGCGGCAAGTGGATGGAGGACTGTTTTAAAATTAATGAAGACGGAGGATGGTGTATAAGATCTCCTCAGGTAGCGCAGCAATATTTAGCTCCTGACTCGGTCCAGCAGTCACTTTATACTAAGAGACAAAATGGTCGATTACCTTTTCTTAATACGAGAAACCCTAAAGTTCCCGCAACAACAGGAGATATGCCTGCTCCTCTTTGGGATTTAAAATTAACCACAGACATATTATTAGATACAACAGGTCGACCACACCTTCAAATACATACACTAAAAGATGAAGACGGTTATGTAAGAGAAATTTTTGAAATAGCTCCTGTTGGAAATAGTTTCAAATATACGGCGAGTTCCACTAAGAATAAAAGTCGCCAAGAAAAATATCAAAAAAGTGATCCTGAGTATGTAGAAAAAGTTTCAAAATCATTAAAAAATTATCTAAATGACCCCCGTATTATGGGTAGATATAATGGTTACCTTCAAAATAAACAGAAACCAAAAATTAACAGACCCATGAAAGCGAAAGATATGGGGTTGGTATCAGTATTTGTAGATTTTCCATATATGGGAGAAGAGCATCACGCTGGGAAAGACGGACTCTACGAAATGGAGATAGAGTCAGGAATAATAGACGCTGGCACTTATTTGATAGAGCCCCAAACTCTTTATAAACTTAATATAAAGGATCTTGCGAAATATGCTGCAGAGGGGGGTAAAGAAGGAAACCTAGAACCTTTAGATAAAAATAAACCCTTCCCTTCTTTAGATTATTTTTATAATGATAAAGATTTAACAACACTCCAGACGAATCGAGGAGGGTTGAAAGCAGAAGAAATGAGGAATCGTGATTTAGACCAATTAGATGTACTCACTGAGAAGTTTGGTGAAGACTGGACAAAATGGCCTGAATTTCTTACCAGGACTGAGGCTCAGGAGCTCCTGCGGGAAGAGATTCCTAATTATCTTCAATATAAACATGGAGGTAGAGTTATGAACAACAGACGTAGAAGAGGCGTTCCTAAAAACTTATTTGATCTTCACGCACGTTACTATCAAGAAGGCACTGACGACGAATCTGTAGATGCCGAGACATCTGGTTTAGGCAGTCCAGGAGATGTGGATGCTGTAGATGCCGAAACATCTGGTTTAGGGAGCCCAGATAGTGGTTACGGTGATACTTGGGGTGATATAGATGATTTAGACGCTATGGAGGTAGCTATTTCTATAGCTGAACAAGCTGCAAAAGAACAATCTATTGAAGATTCTGTAGGAGAAGATCAAGGAATTGCTACAGCTATTGGGCAAGATATAAGTGAGGTAGAATCTTTTAAATCTCATATGCAACCAGGATATAGTTATGAAGGAATGATTGACATGCCCTTTATTGGTAAAGTTCATTATTCTACCATAACTGACGCAGGGCAAGCTATGGCTGATGCTGAAGATGAGCAATCAGGAATGACCAGTATTGGCGGTGACACACCTTTAGATAACACGTTGATAAAAGAAAAACTATTTACAAGCCCTAAAGATTCAAGTTCTTCTTTGTTTAACATGACAGAAATAGATACTTTTTTATATAATATGACAGCTGCAGAGTTAGAAGCCTATTTAAATGGGCAGGTAGCGCAAGGTCTTTCTCCTATACGAGGCTACAATACTCCTCAAGGTACCTATGTGGATCTTACTATACAGTTTCCTGAAATTTATGCTCCACGTATGCAAACAGGAGGGGAAGTAGAAATAAAAAACTTCATATACGATCCTGGAGAGATAGCTAGTTTATCTATAGAACTTCAAAAGGAAGCAATTGATGTCTGATGAAAGCAACACTGAAGTAGAAATTGAACAGGAAATGATGATAGATCTTCCCCTGGAAGATTTAGGGGTAGAAGATACTTCTGACGGCGGTGCGGTTATATTTTTACAAGAAAATATAACTATACAGAAAGATACCCCCTGGTTTGAAAACATTTTAGAAAATGTTGACACATCAATGTTAAAAACATGTGTAAGCGATCTATTAACTAAAATTGATAGAGATAAAGAAGCGCGTCAAAAACGAGATAAACAATACGAAGAAGGATTACGTAGGACAGGGTTAGGCGATGATGCTCCTGGTGGAGCCCAGTTTAGTGGTGCAAATAAAGTGGTTCACCCCATGCTTGTTGAAGCGTGCGTAGACTTTAGTGCAAGATTTATTAAAGAAGTATTTCCTCCTACAGGTCCTGTAAAGAGTAAAATATTAGGGGAAGCGGACAAAGCAAAAGTAAGCAAAGCACAAAGAAAAACTGAATTTATGAACTGGCAAACTACTGAGCAAATGATTGAGTTTCGTTCAGAGCTTGAACAGTTAAGTACCCAGCTACCATTAGGTGGCGGTCAATATATGAAGTATATGTGGAACGCGCAATTCAATCGTCCTACCTCAGAGTTTGTTCCCATTGATGACGTTTATTTGCCATTTTCTGCTACTAATTTTTATACAGCAGAACGTAAAACGCATGTACAATACATCACGCACATGGAATATGAAAAACGTGTTGCTGCAGGCATGTATACTGATATAGATTTAAATAGCCCTAACCAGCCTGAATTTAGTGCTGCTGAAAAAGCTAACGAAAAAATTGAAGGCAAGCAAGACACCTCTTATAATGAAGATGGACTCCGCACCATTTTTGAAATATACACTTCTCTTGATATTGAAGAAGATTATGGACTTGCTCCTTATATTTTAAGCATTGATAAATCCAGTAGTAAATGTCTTTCTTTATATCGAAACTGGGAAGAAGCTGATCAGTTAAAAAATGAATTGCAATGGATGGTAGAGTTTCCATTTGTACCTTGGCGTGGTGCTTACCCCATTGGTTTAACGCACATGATTGGTGGTTTGAGTGGAGCAGCAACAGGCGCATTACGAGCTTTATTAGATTCAGCTTATATCCAAAATGTACCCACCCTTCTTAAACTTAAAGGAGGACCCAATGGGCAGACTTTAAATGTTCAGCCCACTGAAATAGTAGAAATGGAAGGTGGCGCATTAATTGATGATGTAAGAAAATTAGCGATGCCTTTACCTTTTGCGGGTCCTAGCCCTACGTTATTTCAATTATTGGGTTTTTTAGTTAATGCAGGTAAAAGTGTTGTTCAAACTAGTTTTGAGAAATTTAGTGACCAAAATCCAAACGCTCCTGTTGGTACAACTATGGCTATTATTGAACAGGGGATGGTGGTCTTTAGTTCTATTCATTCACGTTTGCATGCTGCGATGGCAAGAAGTTTCAATATTTTGCATCGTATCAACAGTATGTATTACACCCAAGAAGATTTAGATGCTTTAGAAGTTGGCTTAGAAATTAGCATAGAAGATTTTGATGGTCCATCTGATGTTGTTCCTATAAGCAACCCTGCAATCTTTAGTGAGGCTCAACGGTTTGCTCAAATTCAAGCTATTATGAATAGAGCCACAGCAGTTCCTGGGATGTATGATGTTCGGGCAGTTGAAGAAATGTTTTTACAAACATTAAAGATACCTCCTGCAGAAGTTCTTAATCCCACACCTGGATCTGAAGATAGAGACCCAGCTAGTGAAAATGTAGCTGCTTCAATGGGTTCAGCTATTTATGTTTTACCGCAGCAAGATCATTTAGCCCATCTTCAAGTCCATTTACCATTTTTAAAATCTCCGCTATTTGGTTCTAATCCTAGTATATCTACTACTTTTTTATATCCTATGGCTCTTCACTTACGGGATCATTTATTAAATTATTATCTCAAAGAAACTCATAATGCTATTGATGTAGCACAGAGTGAACAACTTGTTCCTGAAGAAGTTGAAGAACAAGTTGCTATAATTCTTAAAGTACAACAATTTATAGAAGAGCAGTTAGGATCGTTTGGTCCTGAATTAGCACAAATAACTGAGGCTGCACAACAATTTAAACCTACAGACCCTGCACTTCAAGGTAATGATTCAATGAAAATTGCTGAATTAGGAGCGCAAATAAAACAAGGCGAACTACAGCAAAGAGCACAACAAGATAATTCTCAACTTCAATTTGATAATCTTAAACTTCAAACCAATAATGAGTTGAATCAAGTGAAAATGCAACAAGCTGCTGATATAGAAAGAGCTAAATTAGCAGAAAAAGAAGAAGATAGAAAAGAAAAAACAGAATTACAAAATTTACGTGAATTATCAGAAACTGAACGTAATAATATTCGCCAGTTGGCTGAAACTGAAAGACAGACGATGAGAGAAGAAAATGAAAATGCACGTAAAGCTGCTGATTTAGCAGCAAGAGAGCGCATGAATGATGCTGATAACCGTACAGCTAAAGAAATAGCAACTGCAGAAATAGAAGGCGCAGAAAAAACCTCTTATTCAACTGGAGAAGGAATCAACCCCAATCCTTAATTGGAGAAAATAATGGCAAAAGATAGTAGCAAAAACAAAAGTCTAGCGAAAGCGAAGAAAAGAGCACGTACTGCCAAAGGTAGGTTCAAGGCAGATAATCCGAAAACTCCTAATGTAAATGAGGCTTATGAAAATAAATCTATTTTAACTAAAAATTGGAAAACCTTACTAGGTGTTATAATAATTATTGCAATCGGCCTTATAATAGGACATTACAACCAATAGTGGAAAAAACTTATTATTCAACTGGAGATGGAATTAATCCTGATCCCACACCCTAAAGGAGACACGCATGCCCACAGTAAAAGGAAAAAAATTCCCTTACACTAAAAAGGGAATAACGGCAGCCAAGAAAGCTGCAGGTTATGAACACGGGGGGTCTGTTAACATGGACTCTCCTGCTGTACCTCAAAGAAAAAGACTGGCGGCTGGGTATAAAATCACCTAAATGGCTAGAGAATCTCAATTTTTAAATCTTTTGAAGAAGCATCAAGCGGATTTTGCGCTTGATGCTCTTAAAAGACCCATAGATCGTGATAATTTTGAATATGGGTATCGTGTTGGAATGGTGGCTGGTTATGAAGAAGCCATCAATTTATTACTTAATCATTTTAATGAGGAGGAATATGGTGAAGAGAATTTATGAGGATGCTTTAGCAGAGGCTTTCCCAGCAGTAGATGCAGGAATACAGCCTTTTGGAAGCCGCGTTCTGGTTCAAATACGAACAGCAAAAACAAAAACTAGTGGGGGTATTATTTTAACATCTGATACCTCTGATACAGAAAAATGGAACACACAGATAGGGAAAGTTATAAGTGTAGGACCCTTAGCATTTAAAAACCGAAATAATATGGAAAGCTGGCCTGAAGGCGACTGGTGCAAAGAAGGTGAGTATGTGCGTGTTGCTAAATATGGTGGTGATAGATGGGAAGTTCCATTAGAAGACGGAGCGGCTTTATTTGTAATTTTTAATGATCTTGATATAATCGGAAGTGTAACAGGTGATCCGTTGAAAATCAAGGCTTTCATCTGAAAAAGGAGATGAGTGATGGCTGAAAACCTAAATGAAGACACATTAGTTGAAATAGATGAAGAACTACAGGAGGAAGAAAATACAGAAGATGTGATAATTGTAGAAGAGCCTCTTGAAAAAGAAGAACCCGAGGAAGAATCCGAAGAAGAAAAACCCATAGCAGCTCAAGAAAATGATGTAGACATTGAAAGAAAAAATATAAGAGAACGTAGAAGAAAAGAAAAAATAGAAAGAAAAGAGCGGCGTGACACCGCTATTAAACGTGATAAAACTGAGCTAGATTTCTTACGAAATAGAAATGAAAATTTAGAAAGGAGGTTATCCGCTCAAGAACAAAAATCTCAAATAAATGATATAAATAGTATTGATCAGGCAATAGCACAGGCTTCTAAAGAAGTACAAATGTCTGAAAGAGTTATTGCCAAGGCTGTAGAAGAAAATAACGGTAAAGATGTCACCCAAGCTATGAAATATCGCGATCAAGCGATGCAAAAAGTCCAAAATCTTCAATATAATAAACATGAAGCATCAAAAACATTAGAAAATCCTCCTGTTGATGATCAAACTATGCATTATGCACAACAGTTTATAGCCGAAAATCAATGGTATGATTCCCAGGGTAGAGATGAAGATTCAGCGATTGTATTAGCAATTGATCAGGGACTGGCTAAGGATGGGTATAACCCGCAGACCGAAGAATACTGGAATGAGTTGCGTCTTAGATCTGCCCGTAGACTTCCCGAAAGGTTTGAAGATATTGATAATCCACCTGTTTCTAAATCTAAAAGGGTCGCTAGAGGGGGTCCTGCTGTAGGGTCTGGACGAGAACATGCTCCAGCTTCTACTCGTCAAGAAGTTTATATTAGTCCTGAGAGGAAAGAAGCCATGCAAGAAGCAGGGGTATGGGATGATCCCGTATTAAGGGTAAAGTATGTGAAAAGGTATGCACAGTATGATAAAGAAAATGGGCTTTAAAGTAAAGGTAAAAAACCCCTTTACTTTTTTCATTATCTACCCTATAGTAACATAATCGCTGAAAGGAGCGATAACATGACAGACGAACGCTTAAAGAAATCTGCAGACGAAGGACGTGCGAACCGTGCGATGGTAGACCGTACCACCACTGAAAATCGGGAAGTCACTGAAGACGAGCGGGTAGAAATGTTCCGTCAAAATTTATTTCAGTCAAGTTTACCAGACTTACCAGAAATTCCTGGCTGGCATTTATGCTGGCTAACTACTACGAACCCACGTGATTCAATTCAACAGCGTATCCGTCTAGGGTATGAACCTGTTACAGCTGCAGATGTTCCTGGATGGGAATATGCAACTTTAAAAACAGGCGACTGGGAAGGTTTCATTGGGGTTAATGAAATGCTAGCTTTTAAACTGCCAATTTCAATCTATGAGAAGTTTATGATGGAAGCACATCATCATGCTCCTATGAGAGAGGAAAGTAAACTGCAGGATACAGCAGATTTTCTAGAAGAACAAGCACAAGCATCTGGAAGTAAAATAACACAGGGTGATGGAAGTCAGAATCTTGGAAAAGATAGGGAGGGTTCTTTTGACCTTGCCTGACGAGAAACAATCTATTAACCAAAGGAGCAGCTTATGTCATCGACAAGCGCACCGTTTGGCTTCCGCCCGAGTTACCATAATAGTGGTCGTATAACGGCGAAAGCCTACGTTATTGCTACGGGATATGCTCAAAACATATTTCAAGGCGATCCCGTCAAATTGACGGATGATGGTGTTATTCAATTAGGAACATCTGATGGTACACGTTCAGGTACCGTTGATGGAATAAATCTATTGGGTATATTTGCAGGTGTTCAGTATGATGATTCTACTGGAAAACCTTCACTATCACCTTTCTGGCCAGCCAGTACGGCAGCAACTAATATTGTTGCTTTTGTATATGATGACCCAGAAATAATTTTTGATGTTCAATATGATAATCCAGCCTCAGGAACTACGGTGCAAACCGCAGTTGGTGAGGAATGTGATTGGAGTGTTGCATCTCCTGGAGGTTCAACATCAGTTGGACTTTCTGAGACTAAACTTACGGCCATTCAAGCTACTTCTGGACAATTCCAGATAACAGGTATTGCGGGTGGGGTCGACAACGCATTAACAGACGCTTATGTAGAGGTTACAGTTCGTATTAACGAGCACCAATACAAAGCTGCTGTTAATTCAGTATAAGGAGGTTTGAGCTATGGCTACTCCAATGCGAAGTACCGACTTCCGATCTGTCGTTGAGCCTATACTCAATGAAGTGTTTGATGGAGTCTATGAACAGAGGGCTGATGAATGGAAAGAAGTCTTTCGTGAGCAAACAGGTATTCCACGTAACTATCATGAAGAACCAGTTCTTTATGGTTTTGGCGCAGCACCTGAATTGCCTGACGGAATGGCGGTAACTTATCAGTCTGGTGGTATTCTCTTTGTGCAGCGTTATCTATACAGTGTCTATGGTCTAGCATTTGCGCTAACCAAAGTTCTTGTTGAAGATGGCGATCATATCCGTATCGGTCAAACATATGCTAAACATTTAGCACAATCTTTGATTGAAACTAAGGAGACTTTAACTGCCAATATTTTAAACCGAGCATTCAACGCCTCTTATACAGGTGGTGATGGAGTGTCTCTAAGTAATGCATCTCATCCTCTTGTAAGTGGTACTTTTAGTAATATTCTTACAACTGCAGCTGCTTTATCACAGACATCTCTTGAGCAAATGCTTATTCAAATTCGTAACGCAGTTGACAACAACGGTAAGCGAATTCGATTAACACCTACACAGATAGTTACTGGTCCTAGTAATATATTCCAAGCGGAAACATTATTAAAATCAGTTTTGAAAACTGGTACGGCTGACAACGATATTAACCCTGTAAAATCAATGGGGTTACTTTCCGATGGTCAAGCTAACCTTTCACGTATTACTTCCACTACAGCGTGGTGGGTTCAAACTGATGCACCTGAAGGGTTAAAACTTCTAATGCGTCGTGGTTTGGAAAAATCAATGGAAGGTGACTTTGCAACCGACTCGATGCGTTATAAAGCTACCGAAAGATACACAGTAGGTTGGACAGATCCTCGTGGGGTCTTTGGAACCGCTGGCGTCTAAGCGTCTAATCCCCCCTGAGTTTTCTCAGGGGGGATTATTTGGATTACATAGGTATATTAGACAGGCCAAACTGACTGCATGTAGACTAATATACCCAACTCACATGCGAGGAATTTAAAATGGGAACGACGACTTTTTCAGGACCAGTTAAAGCTGGTACCATAGCTGCAACAACAGGCACAACTCTCGGCACAGATGTAAAAAACACTGGTCAA
>TARA_R110001583_G_scaffold52147_6_pt1 | contig 10902 bp, 17 predicted proteins | sample TARA_R110001583 | Tara Oceans TARA_R110001583 (sample SAMEA4398432) | marine metagenome | biome: Polar Biome; feature: [MES] marine water layer (ENVO:01000295) within the mesopelagic zone...; material: water (ENVO:00002006), including particulate matter (ENVO:01000060) such as...... | reverse complement strand
TTTACGCAAAGAAACGCCGTATGCAATCGCATCGACGTTTGCTAGCTCACCTTCATAAACTTTAAATACTTCACTCATGGCGCAATCCCTCGCCGCGCTCTTAAACGCCGCACAACATAAAAACAAACACACACCAAAATGATTAACGGCAACAGAAACTTGATAACACCTATCAGGTACCATACAACTAAAATCGAGAACAATAGCGCAGCTATCGTTAACTTTGTCTTAAATTTCATACCACTACACCCCCACAACAAGAGAGACTTCACCTGATGGACATTTGGCCGCATCTTCGACTGAAAAACACACTGCTAGATAATGCGACATAAGCGCCTCAGGTGAGTTGTTCTACTAATTTTATCAGGTTTCACTGTATTACCAACGTGACTAAGCTCTTTGAACTAAAACGGTAACCATGAATTTCGAGATGCTTGTCTTTTGCCTTACCGAGAGAAAATATGCCGTGCTTAGCTATAGCTATCATCAACGTGAATTTAAATACTTTTTTAATGGCTGTGCGCTTCATGCGTGTGTTGCTCCAAGTTAAATCTAAAGGTTGATTGCTATGTACTTTCGGTCATATCGCACAAGTTTTTTGCGGATGTGATCCACCGATCAGATTGAAGGTAACTAAAACCTGTATAATGGTGCTCCACCAGCTCGGTTGATAAGAATTCTTTCCCTTTAGGGCACTTTGAACTGATGGTAGACATCCAATCACTGTGAATGCCATAAATGGTAGATTCAGTGTCCATTTGCGCTTCGGTCATGGGCTGAGGTACACGACTGCCATAAGCGTAACGCTGCAAATTTTGCATCATCAACTCAGGATCTACTATCACTGTAACTGACTTTATTTTGTCGGTTGCGCTATAGGCTTGAGCTTCAATGGTGCCATTACGGATCTTCGCGACATTCTGTGCGATGCGCTCCCCCAAATCAACTTTAGGGATGGACGCGGCGACAATTGCGCCGAATAATGTGAAGCCTAGAAAAAAATATTTCATAATGATTACCCCGAACGTTTAAGCTGAGGTAATATTACTTCATTATGATAATTTTGTCAATCTTTTATTTCATATTGGGAGGGTAGAGCCTACAACATAGACTCTACTAATGGTGATTCATCTTTAATCGCTTCAACGGCGATTGTTAAGCGGTCGCTTTCAAAATCATGGTGCTTGTCGTCCAGCTCTGGTAGCGTTTTGACAACCTTTGCAGATAGCGTTTTAAATCGGTCTACCTTGCCATACAGCCCTTGATTTCCCGTGAGCGCAGTCACAGTACTATTATAGTGATTAGACGCGCTGGCAAGCGTGTTGCCCAGCTTCTGGATGCGCTCAGACACCGTACACACACTATTGAAGATATCCCCTGCACTTTCGCTGATGGCTCGCGCTTCTTTATTGCTTCGGTCTATCATCCATAAATTAGACACGGTTCTTAAGATAGGGATAAGCGTAGTATGGGATACTAGTACAACACCCTTCTTATAGGCGTGATCAAATATGTCTTTTTGTGATTTCAGTGCATCAATATAAGCTGGCTCTATTGGCATGAACATCAAGACAAAACTAGGACTCTCCATACCTATCAGATTCGTGTAATCTTTGGAGGCCAAATCATCTACGTGGCTGCGAACGGCTTTAATATGCTCAAGCATAGCAATATTAGCCAACTCTTCTGTTTCGGCGCTCACCATTCGCTCATAGGCCACCATAGTCACCTTGGAATCGATAATAATATGCTTGTTGTCAGGCAGTTTTACTAGGTAATCCGTTTGTTTTCTGCGGCCTTCATTGTCTTTGAATGCTGTTTGCTTATCGAAGTGCTCGCCTTGAATTAAGCCGCTCATTTCTAGCGTGCGCTCTAACTGTGCCTCACCCCAGGCACCGCGCTGTTGAGAGTCGCCTTTTAGTGCTTTTGCTAGGTTTGTTGCTTCATCGCTCATCTTAAGACCGATATCCAAAACCTTCTTTATCTCAGCATTCAAATTACCATTGTCACGTAAAGATGAATCATGAATATCATTAACGCGTTTCTGAAAACCATCAATCTGATCTCTGAAGGGTTTCAACATGGTGTTAATACTCTGCTCACTACTTGACGCAAATGATTTACCTTTATCTTCAAATATTCGGTTGGCCAAATTCTCAAACTCAACCTTCATTGTATCTTTCGTTTCTTGGAATTGTTGGCGCTGAACATCGAAGTTCTCGCGATCACTTTCCATTTTGGTCTCCAACTTTGCAAAATCAGTCGATATGCGCTCATTCTTAATGCGCAAAGCCTCAATGTCGCGCTGGCCGCTCTCAACCAGCAACCCACTTTCAAAAAGTTTGCCTTTCAGGTTTTCTTCATTCGTTGCGGATACCGTGGCCAAATCTTTAATTTGTGCCAGCTCGTCTTGTAGCAAGGCTATCTTCGACTTTTCTTTAAATAGTAAAACACCAACAGGAATAGATGCTAGTACGCCTATTGCGAACGCGATAAATACTTCGATATACACAATCTCACCTCATGTAAAATTTGCTGAGCAATATTGCTCGATTCAATGAACAACCTTCATGGCTACACGTCATGTGCATTCAAAGGCTGTTTTATGTATGGTTACCCTGTTACCGCCCTAAAGCTGATAGGAAGCTTGCTATTTCTTTTTCAATACTTATCAATGGAATCGATATTTGGTCAAGTTCGGTTTCTGTAAGACGCTCGCCTTTAATGTTCGCACAAGACTCGATGTATTTTTTCAAAAATAGTTTAAATTCACCAATGTGATGGATATTTAGACGGTCTACGGAATCTTTACTTGGAACGGCTTTAATTGAAGATAATTGGATAGGCGTAACTTTCACTTGCCCTAAACTATCTTCGTGATGCAACACGCCACCATTAACATTAGACAGAGCGGTAAGTGATGAACACAGCACCGTTGCCACCTGAGCAGCACCGTGCTCACTTACGGCGGTCGCAATGCTATCTGACAACTCGTTTAAATTCATGATAACCCCTTAATAATTAATTATCAAAATGATAACACAACAAGAGGTTCTGTCAATCATTTTTGATTTATAGGCATGGGCAGTGGTGAATGCTTAGGCTTAGTGAGCTGCTTTGCGCGGATCGCGTCTATCTTCGTCCAGATCCGCTCCAACTCGACATCACCAGCTTCATGCATATCTATCTCAGCGGATAAGCATAGACACGCGAGTGTAACCATCACACCACCCACTTCCTGCTCAGGCTCACCTACAGGTCGATTAAATACATAATCCACTAAGGTTAGCGCATCTTCTTTCGTGCAACCTTGCGCCTGAACCAACTCTAAGGACTCTTCCAAGAAACGATGATTTCGCTCAGTCTTATCGGACGCAATTTCATCACCAAAACATGTTTGCACCCAGGGGCTTACTCGCGCTTGGAAAGATGCTTCGCTTTTCTTCTCTGATTGGTTCTCTTCCATACATACCTCTTAATTAGTTTAAACGCCTTATGGGCGCGAATCGGCGAACGTTATACCGCCTTATAGTACTCTAAAGACCTACATCCAAACTTCCTGCTTTTGATCACGACACTCAAAAATATAATGTCGTCATAAAAATCAGAAAGCTGCTATCAAATTATCATACAACGCTGCATAGTCAGCTAAAACAAGCATTTATAATAAACAGCAATCCAAAAAAATCAGGAGTGTGCGGCTTTCGCCGCAACATGAGCTTAAGCTAACTCAAATGACACCAATCCGTTATTGTTGGCTTTAGCATTCATAAGTAATGGCTTTTCTAGCTTGGCAAGGCATGGTGAATAAGTGAAACCTTTTTTATCCCCATAGATCTCTCTATCCGTGCCCTCTGGGACGAAGTAGTAATCTTTCGAACGAACATGCAATACACCAAATTCTTCAGCGCGCAACTTGGGTATCATCCAAAAAGCAGTACCGATGGAAAATTTCATTTCATCTTCATCTAAATCTTCTGGCGTCAGGTTCTGCTTGGCAAGCATATCTTTATTTAACTCAAGCATAGCCTTGATTTCATCGCGCATCTTATCGAGTGTTTCAACAGTATGCACACCGGATACACGCTTAACAACACGTTTTCCATTTAGATTAGATAGGGTTTTTGCTACTGACATAATATCGGCCTTGTGTGTGATTAATTAACACTAAGTGTATCATTATGAATGCGTTTGTCAATCTTTTATTTTTAACGCGAAGGGTTTTGACTTCTAAACTGAAGGGTCACTAAGTTATAACGGGTTAGCCCAAAAGTGTGGCGAACTAACTCATCAAGCTAAAAATGAAGGTTAAGACTTCTTGCTGTCAACGTCAAAGACGAACATTTCTCGGGCATGCTTAGTCGCGTTATCTATTGGTTTTAGCATTTCAACGATGGCGTTTTTCTGCTCTAGCGTAAAATCTTCACTTTGATACAAATCCACCATAACTCGCCCTTGTGCAACACCTATACCGGCAACAGCTTCACATGCTTCTTCCAACATTTGGGTAATATGTAACATATATGCTCCCTTTAATTAAGAGTGATTTCAAAAACTAAGGGAATCGTATCGTTATGAAATATTTTGTCAATCATTATATTCACACTTACAGCATGTTTGCTGGTACTCGTCCATTAAGCATATATGAGTGTAATATACAGTTAAAATCAACCCCCATACGGATCACTGCATCAGCCGTCTCAGGGCAACTAGCCTCTTTATTATCGTTAATAATATTTTGGAAAAAGCTTTTCACGCCAATAAGAACCTTTGTATCAAACACATCCATTGAAACCGGTGTTTTAGTAGACTGTTTTGCCACATGTTCAACATGCAGCTTAAAGCTCTCAATTACATCACTCGCCAAATTCAATCTAAACTGAGTTTGTTCGCAAGACAGCATGTTCTCAAGAGCAGATATCTTGTCTAACTGGCGATAAGCTACATTTAATAAGCTCACATACACAGTTGAGCTTTTAAAGTTGCGCTGGACTAAGTTGGGTATATTTCTCATAAAACCACCTTGATAGTTAAACCACACTTATTACTGCCCAAAACATGGACTGCAATTTCCTTAACTTGCCCCACGCACTGGACTGCAACATTACGCTTTAATACATCAACCGTATTGGTCTTAACACCGTTATCTTCTGCATCGACCGCTCTTGTTATCAATAATGCCGTGACAACGACTACAAGAGCTTTCCCAGGCTTAAGGTTTATCGTTTACAACGCCAGCCATTAACTTGGTAGGCACCAAACAAGTTGCTTGGCATAAGGGTTGTACTTCTTCGGCGAATGCTCAACTCGCCCCTCTTTTTCTAGCGCCTTCAAGCAGTACAGGATGCGTGGCGTTTTCACGAAGCCGCTCTTACCCTGCCTATGTAAATCTGAATTAACCATGTTAGTCAAAACATACGTTGGACGATGATTCCACTCTTTTAAGCTTTTCAAAATCATCGATTTCAATTCATCAACACTCATATGAAACACCACCTTTAGTTAAAGCAGATAAAAAGCGTTTAACCTTCTCAATATACTCCGCTTCAGTTGTCGTATTGTATATAACGATATCAGCATCATCTTTAGTGAGCTTCATTGATCCTGACCCCTCAGCCTGAACCCTGTCGCCAGCGTCAATCCAAATAACCAAATCAATCAGACCCTCTGCCTTTATTGCATTTAATTCCAAGTCATCTCGACATCCGTCGTAAATGTCATGCAAATTGTAGATGGCTCGGCCAACGGCTGACTTATTAGGATCACACAAGTCGCAAATGCCTTGATACCAAAGCTCACGCTTACTATGCCGATCGTTGTAACACTCTTCCATGTCTGCATAACCAAACATGTCTTTGAACTTTTCATACAACCCCATCTCGCAACCCATGCGAGATGATGATTTTGAAGTCAAACCGAATGAGTTAAGAGCCACCTTGCAAAACGTGCCCTTACCAGCTCGGCCATTGCCAATTAACATTAGATTCATAATAATTCCTTATGTGAATAACTCATTTTAAGTTCATTATGATAATTTGTCAATCTTTTTTGCCTTTGCTAGCAAGTCTTCCTTGTAAAATTCGCATTTCGTCCTAAAGTTACTTAAGCTGAATATGTAGTTTTCACGGACTTGAACAAGTAAATCACGCATATCCACCACTCGGATCGGGTCATCTTCATCCATGGAGTTTAGATTATTAATAATGCTCGCTATAGCTTGGTCAAATTGCTCGTGCTTTGTCTCTCTATTAATTCTCACAACAATAAAGCAAACAAAGCAAACTAAAAGAGACATCAAAAAAACAAGGGAGATGATACCCACCCATTCTAGCAATGAAAAATCTGACATACACCACCATAAACTAATATTTTCTATATCGGAATATTATCATAATAAAACAATTTACATTCGCAAGATCTAGCAATCAACATCAACAACTGTAACTGTACAGTTTGGCTCAGCAAAAGAGTCATATAACACATAGCAACCTTTCACTACAGATCTATCAGCTGGGATTTCATAGCCTATTGCAGCATACTGATTATCCACCTCAGTTATAATATCGTCACCTACGCTCAAATTCATAAACTCGAAAAATGATACTTCCTGATTAAGCTCAGAAGAACTTTCAGGGCAAAGGTTGCCATAATACACTTCTGTTTTAGCGAAGCCAAAATCAATTATATAATCTTCTTGTCTGCCCTCAGGGTTTACTGACGTTTTCTTCAGCCCCTTAAGCACTGCTTTCATCTCCACCGTTTTAACGGTCGCCTTGATGCTTGCTGAAAGCCCATTCAAAGCTCCAATTTTTGCATCTGCTGAGATACCTAAAAGTTTGGGCGTCGCCGTTACAGCTAATATTCCTAAAATAACTATAACAATGATAAGTTCGATCAGGGTAAATCCCTTTGCTTTGTTCATACCTTCACCTCATGTGATTGTGGTCATCAATGATACACGTACAATGATTATAATAAAGGTCAAAATTGAATCATTTTGACTCGTTTTTTTCAGTTTCATAATTGGTAATGGACACTACGGCCAGCTCATTTTGAGTTGCCATATCATTCACCATGCATAGGTTGTTCAATGGCCGAAGTGAGAGCGTTAACCACCGTGGAACGCAATACCTCGCTTGCACCTAAGAACAGCTCGCTTTCATCTACTTCGACTTGCTCTTTTAACTTGATTAGCATAGCTGTCACTTGCTGTGGAGTAAGGACATCTAACATGTCTGTCAAAATTTGATTTAACACGCGGCGTTCTTCTTCAAGATCACTTGTCATATCGACTGAAATTGTCTGGCTAGCATCACTTAATAGCGCCAATCTTTTTTGATGTGTATCGTAAATTTTATGCATGGTAATATCCATCCTCTTCACTAAAACGTCTTAGACTTTGTTGAATGACCGTGTAACCAAGAGACGTCATCGAATCATCATCCCCTAGCACTTCGTCTGACATTGCGAGCAACACCGCTTCGTCATCATCAGGGATCTCGCCAATATATTCGAAGTCAGCATCAGCCGCACCAATGATGCACATCAATCCGGTGTCATCGTTTTCCAGCCAATGCGCCTCCATCACTTCTTGCATAAAGATATGTTTACTGGTCTCGTTATCGTAAGGTCCCATCTTGGGCAACTCCTATGTTTTTAATTATAATGAGTATACCTTAAATACAATAAAAAGCAATAAATGATTGACAAATTATCATATTAAATTGCCTTGTTTAATATATTTCCTCTCATCAATAAATACGCTAGCATTAAGCTAATTGTTAGTTCGGCTAAGGTAATTAATAGGCATAATGGATATTAAACTCGCAGCATCACTTATTAATCATTTCGGTATGATAAATAACCCAAACTGCCAAAACTGTAATGGCAGCGGTAAAACCCGAAAGAATCGTTCTAAGGATGGAAAGTACATCTTTGGAAAGGCAACATGCACTGAGTGCTTAGGCTCTGGCATCAAGATATGGTACTCAGCGGTAAAGCGAGCACACTAAGCATCCTGACGAAAACTGCTGGGCTAACACGCACTCTTCCTGTAAAGCAGTAATTGACGTGCCCACCAACTTATTTATGGGCTGGTGGCTCCCAAATACAATCAAGTCTAATTGGTACTACCCACTCTTTAAACCCATACCCTTCAGCATCAACATTCTTTCGTGCAACGTCTTGAGACATTACCTCAAGTAGCATTTTAGCCAAGTAGCGTGGACTAAAACCATCACAATCGAAATAGTCAAACTTGTCACCCCCAAGATCAATGCTACGATACTCGTTAAATTCAGGGCGGGCGTAGAATGCAAAAAAATCATCACTTGTTTCAACACATTCAGCAATAGGTAAATGCTCATCGTAAAACGCAGATCTAGTCTGTTCGTAACGCTCGCCAACCTTGCTTAAATCACATCTATAAGCTTTGGCACTAATATCTCTCAACTTGGACTGCAATAAAGGCTGGCAAGAAAGTATATTGAATGAACTTGTTTTAGAGTCACCATTAAATTCTGCTGGTCGGCGACTATCATCCCCCAGCACACACTTGAAGCAAGGGTCGATAATCAAAGCCTTTCTAAAAACTGGCTGGTAACCACTGCCAAGCCACACTTTAACACCGTCTGCATCATAGCTTTTTGTCAGCCAAGCATTATTTTCACCTTGGCCTATTTCGAAATCAACCTCGTACTCTAAAACCCACTCTCGATAAGACATACCTTCGCGCTCGACATTATCACTGGCTAGCATCCCCAATGATACAACTCTTAAAAAGTTAGCTACGTCATCCTCTTTATTTTGCCCTTTAGCACAGCCAAACACAGCATCCAAATCAGGGTGGAATTCCGTTTGTACAAACCGGTTGTTAGGGATCGCCTCATCGTACAGTTTGGAGATCGCGTTATAGAAGCATAACTCATTGTTAACAAACTCATCATAATTGGGCTTGTATGTTCTGACTAACTTACCCCACATGTCTTGGAAAAGTGCGGGGGAATTAAGCCCCTTAAAAAAGATTTTAGCGTTCATTACACATAATGAACCCTCACCTTCACGCCAATCACTGAAATTCCAAAGACGCTTTTCCAACAACTGCCCTTGGTCGTCATACAATTTGATGTCCTCTCGAACAGGCTTAGCACCAAACCATACCTGGCACTCTTGAAACCCTCTCGACACGAACGTCATAGGGCATGGTTTTGTAATATAAATCATCATCTTAGAGTTCGCCGAATAAAGGTTTTTTGAATGTGATAACGATAGCATTTATGGGGTTTATGTCAATCATTTATTATTATTTATCACCGGCAAGTATCATCTGCGATAAATATACGATGCTACAAATATCAAAAGCGATAAATATACAATGCGACAAATATCAAAAGCGACAAATCTCATCGTCGCTTTTGATATTCTCAACTTATTGTTTTGATTGTAAATTACCGTTTAAATTTCGGCGTTTCACGCTCATTTTCCATCGACACGCTCTGAACGTTTTCTACCTCGTCAATATCATTCGAAGGGGGAGCCGGTCTTGCATCAACTGCACTGAAAGACTTCCACGGCTTGGGGTGATCTGCGCTAAAACTATTTGTCGCTTCAAGCACATCTTCAGTTAGCACCGGATGTTCTGCATTTGGCTCTTGAGTGACCTCAATGACAATCTTCTGCAAGTAAGCATCGTTACCATTAGCAACCTCTTTATCTTCGCTGCTGAGCACATCCAGCTTAACTGACTTAACAGCTTTAAGCGTCAAGTCAGTGAGCTGTTCTGCATCAAGAATGTTCTTTTGTTTAAGCGAGGCGTAAATTGCATCAAACAATGCTGAGCGCATACCGTTCTTAATATCATCCACTGCGGCTGTGTAAGGCGTAGATGAGGTAGAAACACCCTCCACTTTGACCTTACTTAAGTAAATGGCGCTTTCAGTCGGTTCGGGCGGCATCACCGTAATCTCAGGAGGCGTGTCCAAGTCATAAGAGAACACAAACTTAGGGTTTGCAACAACATATTCTTTACCACCTTTAGAGTGATCCATTCTGAAAGGGTCATAATTTTCATTAATAACTACGCTTGTTACAATTCTGCCTGCACTTTCTTTAACACTTACTTGAGGCAACGATTTCTCTTGCTCGTACCCGATGGGGTTTTCACGGTCATAACTGTGGATCACGGCCATATCATCTTTAATTTCATAACCCATCGTCCACACGGAGTCGATAAGTCGCTTGGTTGCATATTTCATGAGATTTCCCTATTGATAGTGTATGGTGTTGTTTAAATAATTTTATCACAGCACTACGATTGTCGATAAATTAATATCAAAATGATAAAATATCGTGAAGCTTATTTTTACTTACTTTATGTTAACATCGTTAATCAGCACGAAGCTGACTCTCGTTATAAAAAGGAATTAACCATGCGAAAAATTGTACTCTTTAACTTCATTGTCTTTAGCGTTCTTATGATTGCTGTTTTACTTGCAGGTGACCACAATGAACTTATTAAACTTACCTTAGGTTGTATCTTTATTACTGGCACGCTAGCAGGGATTCTGGTTTGTTATGAATTTCTACGTTTTTCGCGTACCGGCAAATCTATTTTAATTGACGCTTAAACATGGAGGGGTATCATACTCCTCATGCGTCGCCATAAGGTATATTTCACCTTTAGCACTTAATACATCACCTTGCAGCAACCCCATACGATTAATTATACGCATCGCCAACTCTCCCTTGTGATCCTTAGCCTGTAGCTTGTGCTCTTTCGATTTAACAAGCAGGACGCCCATCTCTGCGGCAACATCAACGCCTACTGCATCACCAATCAAATACGCTACCTCTTTGAATAGCCGATCGTAATCCTTGCCGTAGCGCTTAGCGAACTCAAGCTGC
>TARA_R110001583_G_scaffold9209_1_pt1 | contig 10920 bp, 4 predicted proteins | sample TARA_R110001583 | Tara Oceans TARA_R110001583 (sample SAMEA4398432) | marine metagenome | biome: Polar Biome; feature: [MES] marine water layer (ENVO:01000295) within the mesopelagic zone...; material: water (ENVO:00002006), including particulate matter (ENVO:01000060) such as...... | reverse complement strand
TACCCAGATCGCCCGCTTTGACGACAGTACCGTCAGCTCGGCGCTCAAACGAGTGGTCGGGGTCAGCCTGGAAGACAGCCGCTACGCCATTGTTCGGGGTATGAAAAGCCGTTACCAATCCACTTATTTTAACGGCGCAGTGCTGCCTGCTACCGATCCGGCCCGTCGTGATCTGCCGCTGGATATCTTCCCGGCCAGCATTATGCAAACCCTGTCGTTGCAAAAAAGTGCCACTGCCGATGTGCCTGGCACTGCCACTGCCGGTCATATTGATATGCGCACCAAACCCACACCGGATGAAGGCTACTTTAAAATTTCGGCCAGTTGGGCGTACGGCGATGCCAACAGCGAAGAAGGCGTGCTGTCGAAAGAACATGGTGGCAGCGACTGGACAGGCTATGACGATGGATTTCGTGAGCGGCCATCTGCCGTAAAAGAGTCTCATGGCAATTATTTTTTTGATACAGAGGATACTGAGCACTCCGATGATGTGATTGCTTTCCGGGAAGAGCTGGGCGAATCGTTGGAAAGTTATGGTATCAATAAAGCCGATTTGTCGCCGGATATGTCCCTCTCCATGAGTGGTGGCGACAGCTGGCTAACCGATGGAGGCCAGCGTTTTGGTTTTATCGGTGCGGTGCGTTACAGCAATAAATGGACCAACGACGAGAAACTTCAGAACCAGTTCAATGTTTATACCACTACAGATCCCGATACCAACGAAACAATTGAAGAAATTCGTTTAACCAGTGCGAAAGTAACCTACGATACCAATAATATTATTGATTTCAGCGCTATGCTGAACTTGGACTGGCGCATCAGTGATAATCATACCGTCGGCTTGAATAATATACTGCTGCGCCACACCACCAGTTCGGCAGAATATTCGTATAAGCTGAATAAAGGGGGGGCTGATGTCGATCTCCCGGAAGACCCTCGTGACTGGCCGTGGACAGCGAATATTGACCAGACGCAAACACAAAAAATTGACTGGATTGAAGAACAGTTAATCAGCCATCAGCTATGGGGTGAGCATTTTATTGCGTTATCCGAACAGAGCGGGTTACTTGGCAACCTGAAAGCCAACTGGCAGATCTCCCGCTCAGAAAGTGAATACGACCGTCCGAACAGCCAGAGCTACACTTGGGCCAGCACCGTCAACGGTAATCCTACCTTGCAGTTTGGCAGAAATGGCGCCTACCACGAGTGGGAGTATTCGGAAGAAGACGGTAATGCCGCCAGTCTGGATCTGGAATTGCCCATCAATGAAAATGGGGATATTGCGGTAACAGTGAAAACCGGTATTTACCGTTTTGATCGTGAACGTGACGGCTATGAAGACCGCTATTTTTACTATGACTCCTCCTACCACGGTGGTGCCCGCTACTATAACGACCCAGCGGATATTTTTACCGATGATCTGATAGGCGGCGAAGACGATGATGATCATATCGTGGTGTATTACGGTGGCAGCATCGCAGACGAAGACGATATTGGTATTGACAATGGCTACCAGTACCGGGTTGAGCAAAATAGTAACGCGTATTACCTGCAGACTGACTGGAGCCTATGGCAAACCGTCACTGCCAATATCGGGATACGTAAAGAATCCTTTAAAGTGGAAGCAGACCAGTATTATTACAATCCCGAACCTCTGTACGAACTGCTCAATGAAAGTAAAACCTTGCCATCGCTGGGGCTGACCTGGCTGCTCGCTGAGCAGTGGCAGTTACGTGGTGCCTACAGCAAAACCGTTAGCTGGCCTGAAACCTTTGAGCTGCTGCCACGTTATTACAACGATATCGAAACCCTCACCACCTATATCGGTAACCCGGATCTGAAACCAGCGGATATCAAAAACTACGATATGCGGCTGGAATGGTATCCGTCGGAAACCGAAAGCGTCAGCCTCGCGGCATACTATAAAGACATGACCAACCCGATCGAAAACGTCTTTGATACCACCGGTAACGATTACAACTACTACACCTTTGATAACGTAAAATCCGGTACGGTTAGTGGCTGGGAGCTGGATTTCCGCAAAGAGTTTGTTTTGGGTAATAATTTTGCTCATGAGTTCTTTGTTCAGGGTAACTACACCAATATTGACTCTGAAGTCAATCTGGACGACGACGCCAAAGAATACGACCGCAACCGACCATTACAGGGACAGCCAGATTATATCGCTAATGTCCAATTTGGGTACGACCACCTCGAAACCGGTCAGGAGCTGACGTTGGTATTTAACCGTAAAGGCAAAGAACTCGTGATTGTAACACCCGCCGTTGGCAATAACGTCACCAACGTCTACAGCGAAGCTTATGATGGCCTCAAACTGATTTACACCAAACGCTTTGATAATGAATTGAAAGTTTCCCTGTCTGGGGAAAACATTCTTGATTCAGAAAAGCGTCAGTATTACGAAAAATACAACAAGGCATATCTCAGCTATAAGACGGGTGTGAAATACAAGCTAAAAATCAGCTATCAGTTTTAAGAGGGTAGGGATATGAGACTATTAATAGGTGCATCTATGTTTAAGGCAAAAGACTGTGTGATCAAAGCCACAGGGTTGTTCACGGCGGCGTTAGCAATCGTATTGTTAACCGGCTGTGGCGCCGACATCTCCGATGAAACCGCCATGCCGGAAGTTGATGAACTGGCGCTGGAACAGTGCGAAGTTCCCCTGTATGGGATCATCGGGACACCGACCGATCCGATCATCGTTGATGGTGTAGAAATACCCGCCTGCCTGGTGAATAAGGACGTTGGTCAGATCGCGAATTCGACCGATATATACGGCAATCTGAACACCATTTCTGTGGGAAAAAACTCTTGGCATTATGAACCGATGGCAATGGTGTTGGATGGCATCTACGAGATCGGCAATAACAAAGAATACGCCACCCTGACAGAGCTGGTTGAAGACCGTAATAACTACAATATTACGGCTTACGCCAAACCCGGTACGGTGATTATTGTGCATCGCAATGCCCGTGTGACCGGTGCCATTTATTCACTGGATGATAACAACGTGGGTGGTGGTGAATGGGGCGGTGTCATCGTTAATGGCATTGGCTATTCAGCAGATTGCCCGCAAGACATCAGTGCCGACAACTTTTGTAACGTCAAAGGGCCATTCGGCTATTATGGCGGTGTCGGCCTGGATGACGACTTATCCGCTTATAGATTGGATCTATCTAACAAAAAGCTCGGTGTTCCAGGGTTATACAGCATTGGTGATAGTGGTGCTCTGGTTGCTGAAGCCGGCGAAGAGGTCAGCGTTACGCTGGAGGGTTTCGCGGGTGGTACCATTAATGCTGCGGTCACGGCTTACGCGCCACTGCAACAGCAAACCGGTGCCCTGATTGCCTACTCCGGCAGCAAAAGTCTGGTGATATACGATGGCAGCAGCAACGATGCGATCAGTACATCGGGTGGCTCCGGTGCCATGCTGATGGTGCAACAGGCACCGGGTACGTCAGTAGAAGCAAATGATTATCACGGTAATCTGAGTGTTGCTGTGAATCAGAACAACAGCGAATCCGCCGTACTGATCAATGGTGGCCAGGTCACGCTGAATAACGCGACGTTGCTGGATCAGTTTAATACCTCAGGTAACGCAGTAGAAATCAGCGGTGGTGCCAGTGTTGCCATCCACGACGTGATTATTCAGGGCTTTGACGCCTGCTTGCAGGTACAGGATGCAGCCAGCAGTATCAACTCTATTACGACAGCGCTGTTTAATTGCGCGACATCCACCGTTGTCGCCGACAGCGGTACCGACTACGCTGCCAGTGCCGTAGCCAGCGCCACAGATTTTGTCGAAGGTATTGATCCAGAGTTATTACCGACCTGGCTCTCCGGTAATGAGAGTCTGAGTTTCACCGGCGTGGCAGCGGTTACAGCGCTGGGAGCGGGAGTCTCTTATAGTCGAGGCGAGCTCGGTCAGTATGTGGTGGCGATTCAATACCCGCAATGCATGGGGGTTGGTACCCTGAGTAATGGCACCCTGACCATTGACAACACCAGCTATCAGGTCTGTGACCTAGATAGTGCCATTAACCGCAACGCGACGCTGTACGGTTATTTCAGCACTCAGGGAGCGCTGTTATCCAATGGCAACGCAGACTATAACGCCAAACATACTGCCTGGCGCATCAAGGGTCAGGTGATGGTCGGTAGTGATTTCTCGGCATTAACCGCTGGAGAACAAACCGCTGCGCTGGCCAGTCCGCTGAAATTTAACTTGGCATCCAGCAGCAAGCTGATTGCCGCCGCCGACAGTGATGCAGAACTGATTGTTCAGCCCAATGTATTATTGAAAGCCCGAGGTTCATCCGAAACGCCACTGGCTATTAACAGTGAAACCTCCAGTAATGGTGATATTACTTCCGCCTGGCGTGGCATGACCATTAATGGTTCCGATGCGCAGCCAGAGGATAGCGCCCAGGTGAATATCCAATATCTGAGACTGCTCGATACCGGAGAAGACGGTCAGGCCGCCTTAACCCTCAATAACATCGGTGCTGGTTCTGATATTGCTTATCTGGATATATACGGCGCCGGTGGCGACGGTTTGAACATCACTGGTGGTGCCGTCAACTTTGACAACCTGCTGCTGGCCAATATCGCTGGCGATCAAATCGCCTGGAGCACAGGCTATACCGGAACCATCGAAACTGCGGTGATCAGCCCAGGGGATGACAGCACCGGTCATGTACTGCATGGTATCAACGACAGCACAGATTACGACGCCAGCCCGCGTTCGCGTCCGGTACTCAGCAATATTACCGCGGCCGGTTTCGGTTCTGATAACACCGCTATCCTGCTGGAACAGGGATCGGGTCTGCTGCTGTTTAACTCCGTGTTCTCAGAATTTGCCACCTGTCTGGATATCGACGATGCCGAAACAGCCGCATTATTAAGCAGCGACCCTCGGGGCATTGTATTTGATGGCGTGGTGCTCGACTGCGATAGCACCTTGGCCGCCGAGTCGGAAGCCAGCGGCTACGACTACGGTTATGACGTTGCTAGCAGCAGTGGCGTGTATGAAGAAGAAGCCGTATTGGATACTGGCTATGTGGTCACTGGTGCAGAAACGGCAACGTCAATTGATCTAAGTAATTACGCCGATGTCATCGGTGCTGCCTACAGCTATCTGAAGGGTGATAATTATATTGGTGCCGTGGCTGACAATGACGACGACTGGTATGCCAACTGGAGTGACTCTGTGGTGATTGCGCCGGATGAGGAATGTGATGGGATTGGGTTGCTTATATCTGTTAGCGCAACAGATATTAGTGGTGTTGTTCCTTTTGAATACGACAGTGATGGTGACGGGGTAATCACTAGCACTGAAAAACAGTGATTTCCTGCGTCTAAAACCTGCCGGATTTTAGGGGGTACTTATACCGAGGATATCACTATAGGAACATACTCAGGGGCGGCAAAAACCGCAGTGGAAGAGTACCTGAGCAATGACAGTGAAAACGATGAAGTTGGCATTTCTCAGAATGTGTTTTCTAGTGGATGGGCTATAAATAAAGCTTCTCTAGAGGAAAGGTATATTGAGGAGCCGATTGTTGCCGCAGTGCCCGCCAAATGGACCATTAAAGGCGTAGTGCATATTGGTAATGGCAATCAATACCTTGCCGATACGGATACCGTGGCCGAAATGAAAGCCAATCCGGCAACGCTAACGATTGGTGCTGGTGTGGTTGTGTCGGCAGAATCCGACAACAGTGCGTTGTGGTGCCCTGAAAATACAGGGTGACCCTGAATACTTAGGCGGTGACGATACGCCGGCTATTAGTCAGGGTATGGTAACCTTGAATATACCATTGGTAGTGGATGGTTTCGGTCGTCACAACGAATGTAGTGATGCTGATACCGCTGACGTTGGTACTCAAGTGTGCAATATTCAAGGGGAATACGGCTACTTTGGTGGATATGATAATGACTATGGCAATGCGAGCATTGAATACGTCAATGTGAACGGCGATGCGAATCTTACCTTGAATGCATTAGGCCGTGGTTCTGTTCTACAACACTTTAACCTGATATCAACGGGGTCGTTTGGGTCTCATGAGAAATATATGCTGGAGATAAATGGCGGTGCAGTTAATATCAGGGATTTCTATTATGCTGCAGAAAATTATCATGGTGCCTTGAAGTGGTCGTATGGCTATGTGGGTAGTATTCAAAGTGCATATCTTACTTCCCTTTACGCTTTGCCAAATAATGAGAATGGAATTGCAGCGTTTATCAAAGGTGTTAATAATCCTGAGGAAGTGGACGCCCTTCCACGATCAGCTCCCGTGTTGGCTAATATAAGCATTAACTATTCATCTTTTTCTTCTGGAGCGCAGCAGACTGGTATTTCTTTGTATGATGGTAGTGCTGTTAATCTATATAATAGCGTTATAGGAAGTAACCTTGACACATACTACATTTCGACACTTGATCAGTGCATATATATTGATGATTCTGATGGTTTGTTAACTTCTGAAAATATAAATATAATCAATATGGCCGCTGGCTGTGCTGAATTTAGTAATGACTCGCGCATTGATGAAATTCCAGTGTTTACAGGTAACGCAGTATTTAACTGGAATTATTTCCAGCTTAGTAATGCTTATAACAATATCCGGGAAGCTGTATCTGGGTTTTATGAAATGGAACCATTGTTAAAAAATCGACAAGCTTCTGGATTTTCTGCCGAATTTCCCTATCGGGAAGTCGCGGTGCAAGGAAATTTGGTTGGAACGAACTCTGGTGATTATCGTGATTCTGATACGGCAGATACAGAGTTTCTTGAACAGACAGATTATTTAGGTATATTTGATTACAATCAGCATTCTGAGATTGTGAACTATCTTGAATGATTAGCAGGAATCTGAAGTTTTTTCTTCTATTGAATGAGTTATATTTCTGTTTTTAAGGGAGCTTCGGCTCCCTTTTTTGTTGTGTTTTAGGTTTTTATTAATTAATTCTTGGAGTGTATAAAACGTATGCTATTGATGATTTCGAACTAGGAGGTTTTTGTTGGTGGTTTCGATTTTATAAGCTTTCAGTATTTGTTTGTAACTTGTTGATTTTTATATTTTAATTTTCCTTATGACAGTTTGAATATTTATTTAGATTGAATTGTTGTTGTAACTTGATGTGGTATATATAAATCCAATAAAACTGTATTTTTTATGTCATCAATAATATGTAAATATAGCTTTGCTCCTTAGGGGTGGCTCATCGGGTTGATAATCCGATATGCTTGGTGTTAGCTGATAGCACCACCATTTCAATCACGAATGTTTGTGTTCGAATTATTCGAAATCAAGATACATGGAAATACATTACTGGAGATTGATTATGAAAAAACTGATTCTTGCGTCTGCCTTGATGGTAGCTTCTGCCGGCGCTTTTGCTTCCAACGGTGCTTGCGTAGCAGTTGGTTCCGTTGCTGATTCTTCTTATAGCTGGAATGGCACAACTTACACCCTGTGTGAGTTGCCAACTTCTATCACCACTAACAAAACGCTGTTTAATGGAAACGATATTCCATCAGGTCAACCTGTTCTGTGGGCGCTGCCTGGTATCGTGACCGTAGGTAATGGTTATATACAAGGTACCACTTACACCAGTGCGAATCATTCTGTACAGACCATCGAAGCTGGAGTCAACGTGATTGCCACTGCTTCTAACGCCGCTCTGGTGATTACACGTGGCGCCAAAATCAACGCAGTAGGCACCGCCACTGACCCAATCGTATTTTCCAGCGAAGATGAAAACTTCACCGGTGAAGCTGAATGGGGCGGTCTCATTGTGTCTGGTTACGGTGTGGCCAATGAATGTATTTATGGCGACACCTGTGTAATGGAAGGTATTTCCACTAACTACTACTTCGGTTCAGGAAGTGCGAATAAGGGTGCCGGCGAAAATGGAAGTGGAACTCTTGCTTATGTAGTTATAACTGAAGGTGGTACCCAAATTAACATTACTGACCCTGATGATGTGGCCAACAGCGGTGATGAAATTAACGGCCTGACTCTGTACGCGGTTACCAACGCTACAAGCATCAACAACATTCACGTGAATGAAAACCTGGATGATGGTATCGAAATTTTTGGTGGTGACGTTAATGTGTACGATCTGTTCCTGACCTGTAACGGTGATGATAGTGTCGATTGGGATTATGGTTTCCATGGTTCTATTAATCGCATTCTTATTGAACAGGGTGAGAAAAATGGCGCAGAAGACTATGCGTTCGAACTGGCAGGTAACCCTAATAACTATTCAGCCACTCCGAAAGCAACAGCTTCTGTTGAAAATGCTTATGTTCAATTCGTAGGAACAACAAAAGCATCAACCATGACAGATGCTATTTTTCGTATTAAAGAAGGCAGTGCCGGTACATTTAACAATATTGTAATCGATGGTTATGCTATCGATACAACCGGGACGACTGTTCAGGACTGTGATGAAATCAGCAACGCAGGCTCTGGTCTGCACTTCGGAGCCATCAACTATGATTGTTCCGTTGTTGATGCTACTCAATTCAATCCAAGCGGCTCTCCTTCATTCAGCAAACCGACTACTTTCTGGGCTTCCGCTCCAGCCTGTGAATAAAATCTTATTGAGTTAAATAAGGTTTTATTCGGGCCTGTACCTTTTCCCTGAGGTACAGGCCTTTCTCGTTTTTGTTTTCGACCCCACTCCACCAGAGGCGTGAATACTTTCACAACCTCGGGAGCGTGGTAGCCAGGTGATTTGAAATTCGATACTACCCAATTTCAGAATCCGGCTTCGAGAGTGAGTCGCCATTCGCGACCAGTGCGATAATAGAGGTATTGGTAGTCGCCTTGGGTGTAGCGGTGGGCGGTGTTGATGAGGTTGTTGGCGGAGAGGCTGAGACGGGCATCATGAATGGCTTGTGACCAAGTGAAGTCGAGCTGATTTCTGGGTTGTTGGTAAACCGCAGGCAGATCGTCGCGGTCACTGGTGATGTAGAGCTGGGTGCCGCTGCGTTTGAACATCAGTGTCAGGGTGTTGCGGTCGAACCATGCGTATTGGATGCGAGCTGCACTGATATACCGCGGCTGGCCTTGCAATGGTCGGGCACCGCCTGCTGTGCGCACTTGTGAGTGGATGCTGGCATAGCGGCCAAGTAAGTTGAGCTGATGTCCGGTGGCTATCGGTAGGCTGTAGTCGGTTTCCAGTTCAAATCCGCGCACGCTAGCTTGGTGGCTGTTGCGATAGGTGTAATTACTGAAGGTGGCATTGTCGGCTTCTTCGCTGTCATCGGTGAATGTGCCTTCAATCGGGCGGCGGATGCGCTTTAAATAGAGGGCGCTGGCAAGTCTCAAGCCGCTGTCTGTTTGCCATTGCCAGTTGATATCCCAGTTGTGCACGTCGGAACTTTGTAATTGCGGATTGCCGATGGTTTTGGTGCGAGTATCCAGTTCTTCGTAAGTGACGGGCAGTAGTTCGTTGAGTCGTGGCCAAACGACAGTCTGGCTGTAATTCATGCGTAGGTTCTGCAATTCCTGGCGATATTCGAGAGATAGAGACGGCAGCCAGCGCTGGTCATTTTCCAGTGTAAAATAGGGTTCTGCGGCGGCTTCCCACAAGTCGGCTTCGGTTTTGTTGCGTTCGCGGCGTACACCGGTAATCAACCGCCAGTATTCGTTTAATTCCAGATCGTTCAGCAGATAACCAGCACCGTTGTATTGGCGGGCACCGTAAAAGCGGCCATTGAGACCGCTGTCGTCCGCTATTGCGGTATCCAGTAACAGAAAGCCGCTGCTGTCTTCTGAACCGACAATCCACTCTGGCGTCAGAATGTTACTGGGGTTGGTCTGTTGCATCAGCTGTTCGGTTAGCTTTATGTCGCTGCTGCCCTGGAAATAGTAGGTCAGGTTGTAACCATCGCGCTGGCGCAGGCTGGTTTCCAGTCCGGCTTTCAGCTCGCCGCTGAAATTGAGTGCGGCCATAGAAAATCCATACATCTGCTCAATATGCAGGCCGGTGCTGTGGCTTTGCTGATCCATCCTTCGCCAGTGGATGTCGGCGGTGCCTAGTGCGAGTTGCAGAGCGTGGTCACTACCTATGCTGTTGGCCGCGTAGCGGTAGTCCAGTTCATGGGGGCGGTCATAGTGGTTATCGGTGTTGGCTATTTGCCAATGGATGTTGGTGTTGTTGAGCAGGGTGTGGTGGCCGTAGAACTGGTATTGGGTCAGTTCGCGTTCTGTCCAACTGACCAGATTACGGCTGTAGCCACTGTTGACGGGCAGGTTTCGTTCATTTTTACCCTGGGTTTCGATCAGTTCTCCGTGGCTGGTGCTTTGATGCAAGAACAAGGTGTTAAAACCGAGATAATGATTGTCTCCGATATTGACACCAAGAGCTGTCAGGGCGTTGATATCAGTGACGTGTTCGCTACGCTGATGTTGTGAATCCTCGTGATGGAAATCGGCGGATGCGCCGGAATAGCCAGTGCCGGTGCTGTAAGTGGTGGAATCCATAAAACTCTGCTGCCAGCGGTCTCGCAGATTGAATGACAGAGTTCCTCCCCAACGTAGTGAATCCGATCCTCCCGACCAGCCAGCACTGAGATCCAGTGTGCCACTGCTGTGACTGTGTGATTTGTACAGCCCCATATCACCGACGATGGCTTCGCCCAGTTGCTCTCGGTCTGCCGCATTGAGATCGCCCACACCGCCGTTGTGGGCGTTGTTTAGCAAGGCGTCAGGAAGGGTGCGGCTGCCATCATCGTAGCCATACCAATCACTGCGGCTGCTACCGCCTTGCAGCACGTCAGCGTGATTGGAACCAGGGCGTTCGATCAGGCTGGCGACAATACGGATGTAAGGGGTGTCCGGCAGCTGCATGGTATCGAGGCTGACGACGCCTGCACTGGCC
>TARA_R110001583_G_scaffold7472_20_pt1 | contig 10931 bp, 12 predicted proteins | sample TARA_R110001583 | Tara Oceans TARA_R110001583 (sample SAMEA4398432) | marine metagenome | biome: Polar Biome; feature: [MES] marine water layer (ENVO:01000295) within the mesopelagic zone...; material: water (ENVO:00002006), including particulate matter (ENVO:01000060) such as...... | reverse complement strand
CCGATGGTTGGAACACACAAATGATATATAAGAAAGATGTCGACAATTTGCGAAGGAGTGGAGTGCCCCTTGAAAGAAATACAAAACCAACAGGATTTGTGTTTGATTGGCAACTTATTAAAAGAAAAAATTAATGTTATGAGAACCTTTCCAATAATAAATTTTGTGTCCTACCTATTATATGGGCGACTGGATTTTTCACGCAATTTTAAGCATGGCAGTGGGGGCGCTGGGATTTTTGTATTTTTTAAACAAAACAGTGTTACCTCCCAACAAAAGTATTTTTGAAATTGTAAATAATGATTTTAGTAGTATCGAACAAACAATTAATCAAACACCACGTGGTTCCCTTAAAAATCATTGAGATATATTAAATGAACTACCTATTTATTATACTAAAAGAAGGTTTAAATGGCTAAGCGAAATTATGTCCTAGATACAAGTGTATACTTAACGGACGCCAAATCGATTTATAAATTCGATAATCATGATATTTATATTCCTCTAAAGGTTTTAGAAGAAATTGATGGTCATAAGAAGCGCCAGGACTCAGTCGGCTCAAATGCCAGACAATTTATAAGGTCGCTTGATGAATTACGACAAAAAGGAAATCTTGAAAAGGGTGTCCGGATTGATAAGGGTCTTGGAATATTGAAAGTGGTATCGTATGCGGCGTTGAAAGAGGTAATCTTTCCACCCGATCTAGATATCAGGCACCCCGACCATACGATTATAGCCACAGCTAAAGCTGTACAGATGTCTTGTGAAAATAGAAAAACTATTTTAGTATCCCGAGATATTAATATGAGAGTCATTTGTGATTCTTTAGGCTTAATCGCCGAAGATTATATTTCTGAAAACGCGGTTATGTCCACAGATGAGTTGTATAACGGATTTGTTATACAAGCAGTGGATGACCAGATTATTGATCGATACTACGCCGGCGAAGATATCATTATATCTGAGGATGAGATCAAAAGTGAATGGCATCCTAATCAATATGTTATGATGGTTTCCAATGCCAACGAAAAGAAGTCTGCATTAGGGCGCTTTATAGGGCCCTACACTCCTCTGCAAAAGATCGTCCATAAGAGTATCCCCGATTGGAATATAGATGCAAGGAATAAGGAACAGGCCTTCGCAATCGATATGCTATTAGACCCTAACATTAAAATAGTTTCCTTAATCGGCCGTGCCGGATCTGGAAAAACTTTGATGGCAATTGCTGCTGGACTTCAACAAACAATTGGTCTTCGAAGTGAGAACAACCATTATTCCCGATTAATTGTGTCCCGTCCAGTACAGCCACTTGGCAAAGATATAGGTTTTCTTCCCGGAACGATGGAAGAAAAGATGCTCCCCTGGCTCATGCCAATCCAAGACAATCTTAAATTTTTAATGGGAGACCGCACTTCACTAGAGTTATATATGGAGAAAGGCAAGATTGAGCTTGAAGCATTAACTTACATCCGCGGCCGCTCAATCGCAAATGCATTTATTATAATTGATGAAGCACAAAATTTAACAAAACATGAAATTAAGACTATAATTACTCGTATAGGTGAAGGAACCAAAATTGTTCTTACTGGTGACATCGAGCAAATTGACAATGTATATGTCAATGAAACATCAAATGGTTTAGCACACGCAGTAGAAAAATTTAAACAGTTTCCAATAGCTGGACATGTAACATTTAGAAAAGGCGAACGCTCTGAGTTAGCCACCTTAGCTTCAAAAGTTCTATAAACCCCCAATGGAGAGAAAAAATGAGTGAAGATGAAAAAGTAATAACCGAACAACAATTACACGAAAACCCGTCGTTAGCGATGATATGCAAACCAGATGAGGATTCTGAACTTAAAACTCTTCTTGTCGACTATACTGGAACTAAACTGGAAAAGGAAGAAGTAACAGTAAATATGATAGCAGAGTTACTTGCAGCTGAATTTCCGGAATTTGCATTTGCATACGCAGAGGAAAACTTTTTACGTGGATACCAAACAGGATTAGATGATGCTTATAAAACATTTGCAGGAAAAACAGAAAAAACGACAGCAGCAAAATTCTGATTTTTATACGGCCGCCGGCTTGCACGTTTATATTAAAGATTCAGTAGTAGACCAGAACATTGATATTGAATCTGTAGTCAGTAAAATAGAGAATATTTTGCCGCATGCAATGCTTTCGGAAATAGAAATGATCTTGGTTGGTGATTTTCAGGAATTCCATGATAGAAGTATCAGTGCCGCTTATAAAGATGGAGCGCTATATGTTTCTAATATACAAAGTAACGAAGAAGATATGATAGATGATATTGTACACGAAGTCGCTCACTCGTTAGAAGAACCCTTTGGTTATGAAATTTATAGTGATCAAAAAGTTAAAGAAGAATTTCTTATGAAGCGCGCCAAACTTCAGCAAATTTTATGGAACCATGGTATCAAAGCACCAAAAGCTTTTTTTAAAGCCGTCGAGTATGATGAAAAATTTGATAATTTTCTTCTCCAAAAAGTTGGTTATGATAAACTGAGACAATATTGCTTAGGATTGTTTATTAATGCTTACGCCCCAACTTCACTAAGGGAATATTTTGCCACTGGGTTTGCTGACTTTTTTATGGAACCAGATGGCCATCGATATCTAAAAAACATCAGCCCGCGGCTCTATGAAAAGATATTTGCACTTTATAATAGAGAAATACTTGACAGCCTGTAGATAAAAGGTTATAATATATAATCACCTATACTACAAGAGCAACTAATGTCACATATCTCATATTCTGAACTTAAAGACTGGGTGCACTGCGCATTCTATCATAAACTAACACGCGTCGATGGTATCGATGGTTTTAAAGGGAACGCATATACAGCCTTTGGTTCTGCTATTCACTCAGTATGTGAGAAAAAACTGCTGCAAGAGGAAATAGATGAAGATTTCTTTGTGGAAGAACTCAAAAAGAATATATCTGAGTTAGACGATGATATCCAAGTAGATAAAAAACTTGTTCTTGATATGTTAGGTCAAGGTAAAGAAATCATTCCTGAAATTGAAGATGCATTAAACGAGTATTTTGAAGAATATGAAGTGTTAGCAGTTGAAATGCCGTTGTACGAACCTATTGAGGGTGAAGAAGATTATCAATTTAAGGGCTATATCGATGCTATTGTGGCCACCCCGGATGGTAAAGTCCATATCTTTGATTGGAAAACTTGTTCTTGGGGCTGGGACGCCCGAAAAAAGAATGATAAAATGGTGACTTATCAACTTACACTGTATAAACACTTCTTTTGCCAAAAAATGGGTGTTGATCCTGAGAATGTTGAAACACACTTTGCATTACTTAAAAGAACAGCAAAAACAAACCGTGTTGAGTTTTTTAGAGTGACATCTGGGCAACAAAAAACAAAAAACGCATTAAAAACTTTGAATATGGCTCTATACAATATCAAGAATAAGCGTTATATTAAGAATAAGTTATCTTGTACATCCGGCTTTGGATGTAAATTTTACCGGACAGAACACTGTCCATGAGGAATAAATGACTAAAAAGAAGATCTTGGTCCTTTCTGACCACCCACTCTCACCATCTGGTGTGGGTACCCAGACTAAATATATGATTGAGTCATTGTTAGAGACAGGCCGATACCAGTTTATCTGCTTGGGCGGAGCAATGAAACACGAAGATTATACACCAACCACCGTAGAGCCCTGGGGTAAAGACTGGATGATTTATCCAGTGGATGGTTATGGAAATGACGAAATAATCCGATCGGTTCTAAGACAAGAGAAGCCAGATGTTTTATGGTTTATGACTGATCCTCGTTTTTATACTTGGCTTTGGGAAATGGAAAATGAGATTCGTGCTAATGTACCAATGATATATTACCACGTATGGGACAATTACCCTGCACCGATGTACAACGGAGATTACTATCGTTCTACCGATGAAGTTGTTTGTATCTCTAAAGTTACTCACGATATAGTGCAGAAAGTAGCACCGAAAGTCTCTACTAGATATCTACCACATGCAGTCAATGATCAAATATTTAAGAAGTTAAAAAACCCAGAGTCGACCCAAAAAGTCAAGCAGTTGAGAGAAAACATCTTAGGAACACACCCAGACTATAAGCCATCATCAAATAAGAAGATCTTTTTCTGGAATAATAGGAACGCCCGCCGAAAGCAAAGTGGTACTATCATTTGGTGGTTTAAAGAGTTCTTGGATGAGGTTGGGCATGATAAAGCATCTTTAGTTATGCATACAGATGCAAGGGATCCTCACGGACAAGATTTACCACACCTCATAGAACATTTGGGAGTTAACAAAGGGCAGATTATGTTGTCAACCAATAAAGTACCACCGGAAGAACTAGCGATGTTCTACAATGCAGCCGATTATACTATTAATATTTCTGATGCAGAGGGATTTGGACTTGCTACACTGGAATCCTTATCTTGTGGTACTCCGATTATTGTTTGTATGACTGGTGGTCTCCAAGAACAGGTTACGAATGGCAGTGAATGGTTTGGTTGGGGTATACAGCCAGCCAGCAAAACTGTGATTGGTTCTTTACAAGTACCCTATATTTATGAAGATAGGATGAACCAAAAGGATTTTACGGACACCCTTAAAAAAGCTTTGAACGCTAGCCCAAAGGCCTATAAGAAAATGTCTATCCAGGGTATGAAACATGTTTCCGAAAATTATAGTTTTAGTATGTTTAAAGAAAGATGGATTAATACCATGGACGAATTTATTGAAAAAAATGGCTCGTGGGAAAACAGAAAAAATTATAAAACTTGGCACTTGATGGAGGTGGCCTAATGAGAAAAAAGATATTACTTAGAGGGCCCGCACTAACGCGCTCTGGATATGGAGAACAAACAAGATTTGCAGCACGCGCCCTTCGCAGCCGAGAAGATATTTTTGATATTTATCTACATCCTTTAAATTGGGGCAAAACTTCTTGGATTCATGAAGATGATGATGAACGCGTCTGGATAGACCAGATAATAGCTAAAACGGTAGCATACAATAATCAAAATGGTCCGTACGACTTATCCTTACAAGTAACCATCCCCAACGAATGGGAGAGGATAGCACCAGTAAATATTGGTTATACTGCTGGCATTGAAACGACCCGGGTCGCCGGCGAGTGGTTAGAAGCCGCTACTCATATGGACAACATCATTGTTGTCTCTGAACATTCAAAGACTGTCTTTAAAGAGACCTCCCACCAAGCCACTGTTAGAGAAACTGGACAAGAAGTCGAACTTAAGCTACCAGAAAATTATAATATAAAAGCAGTAAATTACCCGGTTAAGAAGTATAAGAAGTTACCAAAGCTTAATTTAAATCTGCCCACGAAGTTTAATTTTCTATGTGTTGCACAAATGGGCCCTCGGAAAAATTTACAAAATACGTTGAGGTGGTTTATAGAAGAATTCCATGATGATGCTGAAGTTGGCTTAGTGCTTAAAACTAACGTCGCGCGCAATTCCCTGATGGATCGTAATAGAATATACCGTGATTTAAAGGCAACGATCCAGACAAATTTTCCAGAGCGAAAGTGTAAGGTTTATTTATTACATGGAGATATGACTGATACAGAGATGCATAGCCTTTATAAAGATTCATCAATTGATTCATTCTTATTATTAAGCCATGGCGAAGGCTTCGGTCTCCCAATTTTTGAAGCAGCATATAGTGGTTTGCCCGTTGTTACAGTAGGTTGGTCCGGACAATTAGACTTCTTATGTGATGAGAAGGGAAAAGAACATTTTTATAATGTTGGGTATGATGTACAGGCTATTCCAAAAGAAGTGATATGGCCAGGAGTTTTAATTGAAGATTCTATGTGGGCAAATGCACGCGAAAAATCTGCAAAGAAAAACATTCGCCAATGTTATGAAGACTTTACCGGTCCAAATAAGAAAAAGCACAAAGCATCGTGTACCAAATATGCGAAAGAATTATCAGACCGGTTTGCAGCTGAGACATTATATGAACAATTTGTGTCCCATGTTTACCAGCCCGATGAGGAAGTGGAAGAATGGTTGTCTGAATTAGAAGAAATGGTTAATGTCTAAAACGTTTTATTTGATTGCTGATTTTTTTTATAAAGACTTTACCGGAGGAGCAGAACTTAATGACTTCTCTTTGGTCAGTCAATTTAAAAAAGCAGGAATAGAAGTAAAAGAAATATATTGTAAAGACGTTAGTATAGATTTCTTATCTCAAAATAAAGAATCTAATTTTATTGTAGCTAACTTTATTTCTTTAACCGAAGCAAATAAACAATATATGATAAAAAATAATTGTTATGTTATCTATGAACACGATCATAAATATATTAAGAGGCGTAATCCGATATTCTATAAGAACTTTACTGCCCCACCAGATCATTTAGCAAATATTGATTTTTTCACGCATGCTAAAGCGACCATCTGCCTCACACAACTTGCACTAGATGTATTTAAAAACAATACGGGCCTAGAAAATGTGGATAAGGTCGGCGCCAGTGTATGGCGTGATGAAGACCTTGATTATTTAGTGGATCTTCTTGCAGAGCCTAATAAAAATACATTAGCAGCAATTATGGATTCTACTAACCCGATAAAGAAAAAAGCTCAATGTATCAAATTCTGTGAAGATAAAGATATACCATATGAACTAATATCGGATATAGATCACCGCGCATTTCTGAAAAAGCTTTCAACTTACGAAAAGCTTGTGTTTATGACCGGCCACCTGGAGACCTGCTGCAGAATTGTAGTAGAAGCAAAAATGTTGAACTGTGAAGTATTAACACAGAAGGCATTGATTGGAGCCTGCTCAGAAGATTGGTTTCAGTTAAATGGGACAGAATTGGTGGCAGAGATTAGAAAGATCTCTAACAATTCAGTAAATGTTTTTATGAGGCATTTTAATGAGTAATAAAATTTTATTTGTTGTGGCTCATCCAGATGATGAGAGTCTGTGGGCCGGCGGCACCATAGCAGCCCTATCTAAGTTTAAAAATATGGAAACTTATGTAATGTGTATTACAGGCCGCGATGATGAACATCGTTGTACTGAATTCAAGAAAGCTATGCAAATAGCTTCGCCAAAATCGTATGCTATTATGGGTCATGATTTACCCAAAAAAGGTGGTATTGCTCTTGAAGAAATCCCAGAATTCTTTAATCAAGGATTATCTGAAATGGGTATTACTTTTGAAGAAATAGATCTATTAGTAACGCATCCTCATTATGGTGATGAACATACTCATATGAATCACATGCAATTATTTTATACAATGCGTCAGATGACAGCAGCGAAAAAAGTGCCATTTGCGTGTTTCTCGTTTATGCCGATACCATATATTAAATTATGTCCTATACTGCCCGATGCGAGAAGAGATAAAGGTTTACATCTAATAACCATAGCCAAATGTGAGATGGAAGCTCACAAGCTCACCGAAAGATTAGCACAAACACCTCCACGCTTTTTTGTTCAATTTAAAGTCGATCAAGAAACTAAGAAGGATATGTTAAGTTGCTACAAATCGATCAATATTGAACAACACCAAAAAGGATATAGTGCTTGGGACAGCTATATTGAGAATTTTTACATCTTTGATGAAAAGGGTCTGAGACCTTTTATTGATGTGTATAATGCTATGAATCGCCCTTACGCCAATGGCGCGTGTATTTTTTAGGAGTTATAATGTCAATTGAAATAGCAGACTTTGAAATTATTAGACATGTCAGAAAGTTAGAGCAGAAGCCCGCAGTGTGCGCTATTTTAGGAGACTGTAAACATCATTATCCGGCATCCCGAACTGAATTTGCCAATGAGACAAAATTTGAAACGATTGATACCTTCGATGTTAACGGAAACCCTACCTATTTGGTTGATTTGAATAATGATATACCAGAAGAGTTCCACAACAGATATGATTGGGTAATTGATTCAGGTACTCTGTACTGCTGTTTTGACGTCGCCACTGTCTTTAAGAACATTATGAAAATGGTAAAGGTCGGCGGCTATGTATTCCATACCGGAAACCTAACGGGCTTTTATGGCCGCGGCTACTACTCACTTAGTCCAGCACTCTACTCAGAGATTTATCCGATTAATGGATTTGAAGTAAAGTTGATTGGCACACATACAAAGAAAAATAGAAATAGATGGCAGATAATGAAACCCGGAAATACGTATTTGCAATCTGCAGACGAAAATGAGTTAATTTTCACATCCGAAAGCTCTCCATTTATTCCAATGATCCCTAACGATACCATGATTTGTTGTCTCGCTAAAAAAGTTGAAGAAAAAGAGTTTACCAAGCCGGTGCCTGAACACTTTATTAAAACGGATGGTAGATAATGGGAATTGATGCAGCCTGCTTTGATATGATCCGAAGATATCGAGAAAAGGATCCCTCTGGGCGCACCTGTGGAATTTTAGGTTCCTCAGCATTTTATTTCAGCGGTATGTGCTCTCCAGCCGGCTTTTGGACCGTCGACCACAGCGGGCTTCATTATAATGAATACTCGCCGCGCAGTATGGAACTGATAAATAAAAATTTAGTAAATTTAAAGGGAGTAGTTGACGGTGATCCTGCTCCGATTTGGTTTTATGACGGCGCCAGATTCACTACAATAGAAACATTTGATATAAATGGTTCCCCAACACACAAAGTAGACTTATGTGATCCAATCCCGGAGCAATTTCATAATAAGTATGATTGGATTATTGACGTCGCGACAACCCCTTGTGGTATTGACCCAGCGACGATGTTTAAAAATATTATTGCAATGGTAAAGGTAGGGGGTTATGTTTTACATCTCACACAAACGTCGGGTTATTTTGGTCGCGCCTTTTACTCCTTTAGTCCGGCTCTCTTACAAGATGTGTATAAGTGCAATGGCTTTGAAGTTCAAGCTATGGGGGCGCTAACGAAAGAAGCTCCCGCGACACCTATTTCGGTACCAGAGGAACATAGACTTAAATATAACTTGAATGGAAAACCAATTCGACTTCCCCCACATCTCCTCGGCGCAAGAACGTGGCAACTTATGGAGGGAACCACCTCCACATATTTACAGAGTGCCGGCGCCGAAGAGATGATTTTTAGTGAAAAACCACAGCCGTTCGTCCCAATGATTCCCAACGATTCTATGATTTGCTGTCTCGCTAAAAAAGTTGAAGAGAAAGAATTTACCAAACCTGTACCCCAACACTTTATTAAGACGGCCGGCAGATAATGGCACACATCTTTAAGAAATACAATAAAGAAACCGATCAAAAAGGTATCTTTGTAATCACCCACAAAGAAGTGGATATTTTTAATTATATCCCTGAAAAACTGCGTGATTTTTACTATATTGGAGTTCATTATGGCTCTGCCGCCCACTTGCGAGGGGCTATAAAACAACAATATCAAGATTTTTGCATGGGCGCCGAAAGTACGGTTTCTTTTAATGGAAAGACACCCTTTAGGATACCCTACAATAGTAGAGCTTTTACACCGTCCTATTTTTTAGAAGACAAAAGTGTTCCCAAATATTGGGATATAATCAATATTTCAAGAAATGCAAATGTCAAAAGATTAGATCAGTTTCTAGGTGCCGTGAGAAGTTTATATGACACTGGTAATATACTAAAAGTATTACTTGTAGTACCAGGCTGCCACAACGAAAAGCCTCACACACATTTTGTAGACATTGTAAAAGTATACGAAAAAATGTTTACCCGCAAAGAGCGAGAAAGCTTTACATTAATGAGATTAAGTCCAGAACTTGGTTTTTTAGGTATATCACCGTCAACCATAGCACATTTTTACAAATCTTCAAAAGCGTTTTGCTTATTGTCTTCGGCTGAAGGAGAATCACGAGTTATTCACGAAGCACTTTTATGCGGTCTCCCTGTTGTGTGTTACTCGGGCCTTCTGGGTGGTGGTAGAGATTATCTCAATCACTCAAATTCATCGCAATTTAGTGATTATAATGAAATCCACCTAAGTCTAGCTGACGCCGCACATCGTGCCGGCACCGAATTGGTGGTAGATACCGAATCAATGGCCAATGAATTAAGTGAAATAAAAACAATACCAAAGCTTAAAGAATTGTTTGTTGAGATGTATAATAAAGATAATAATATATTTGATGGCGAGCTAATAAACACGGATGAGCTTAATCTTAGATTACCAGCCCACTATTTAGAAGTCCCGTGGAACACGGAGCATGGTAATGGTGTAACAGCTGATATTGCCAGCAAAGAACAAATGAAAATCTTTATAAAGGAATTAATGAAATGAGCATGTTTACAGAAGACGATTTCCAACACATTTGGGGGATTATTGGCCCCCAACAAAATAGAACCAAGTGCCCTGAATGGCGCGCCCGAAACGCGTTTGACAAAGCCAAAGAAATTATTGAAGCCGACATTGATGGCGCCTTTGTAGAAACAGGCTGTTGGAAAGGTGGTATTAGCGCCTTATTTGGTTATATGTGTGAGAAAGAAGGGAAAGGAAGAAAGACTTGGGTTTTTGATTCATTCGAAGGTATGTCCGAAGCTATCGAAGAGATTGATGGTTCCAACGCGATGGCACCAGAAGTTCAGCTGCATAACTTTAACCTTGACGACTTTAATGAAACATGTTATAATTTAATGAAGCTTAAAGAAGAAACATTTCAAATATATCCTGGCTGGGTCGATGATACGATGCCAACCGGAGGAGAAGAGTTGGGAGAAATAGCAGTTTTAAGAGTCGACGTCGATTGGTATGAGCCAACAAAAGTTGTAATAGAAAAATTATATCCAAAGTTAATTTCCGGAGGATATTTTATTTGTGATGATTATGGATATTGGGATGGCGCCCGAAAAGCTTGCGATGATTATCGTATTGAACACGATATAATGGATCCGGTGATACAAACATTAAAAG
>TARA_R110001583_G_scaffold75621_3_pt1 | contig 10941 bp, 8 predicted proteins | sample TARA_R110001583 | Tara Oceans TARA_R110001583 (sample SAMEA4398432) | marine metagenome | biome: Polar Biome; feature: [MES] marine water layer (ENVO:01000295) within the mesopelagic zone...; material: water (ENVO:00002006), including particulate matter (ENVO:01000060) such as...... | reverse complement strand
AAGTATAGGTTTCATTTTAAAGACTCTTTTGAGTCTATAAATTAGCTCTTATTGTTCAATTTAAAAAAAGAAAGTTGACTAAGTAGACTTTAGAATATACGAACATTGGCTATAAATATAAACCCCTCCTCAAGATTAACTTGGGGAGGGGTTTGTTTTTTTATTTTGTGTTGAAAGTAAATTCTTCAATTCCTTCAGTAAGTGTTATTTCTTTTTTTGTTTCAGACACATCTGTGAATTCATACCATAAATATTCATTCAAACCGAATATAGGAATCCTATGAAAACTAAACTTTGGTACTCCCCATTTGTCTGGATGAAACCAAATGCCTTCTATGAGATTCTTAGATATATTTCTTTTGATTGTTTCTAAAGATAGATGTCCCTCATTACTTAAGACAACTTCACCATATTTTTTATAATTGCTCTCATCTCTAAAAAGATATTCAAATTTAATATTAGGCATGTTTTTTTGATGCCAAATTACAATCTTAAAAACAACTAGTCAACGGACTATGAGTCACATTAACCAATTGCCATTTTTGCAGATTCTTTCCAAATGTATGGAGGCATTGGTTCTTTCAACTCCCATTTAATATTCATTGGTTTTGCACCTTCGTGATCCATAATTTGACCTTCGCCTAAAAAGACAAAACCCATTGTGTTTTTATATTGATCCTCATTAGCTTCCCTTACAAATAATAGAATTTTTTTATCTAATTCACGATGTTTTATATAGCTTTCGCCTTTGCCTTTATCAGGACGAGCTGAATTTTGAGATTGCCAATGGAAAATGCTTTCGCTTAATGCGAAATCATTATAAAGAGTTGTTGGGGAATAATCTTTCTCTGATTTGTTGAGTGTTATAAAAAGTAATTCGGTGTTTTTGCCTTTCAAATTCTGAACGCCTTCTCTTGAACTCGGTTTCTTTTCAAAAGAGTAAAATCCAAAAGCTGACAATATTTGATCGCGAATATACCTGCCATGGACCTGCAATGGCATCGGATATCCTAGATCAATTTCTTGCTCAATAAAATCAATTCGATCCAAAAGTAATTCTATCAATTCTTTCATTTCATCTACCAGAACTTTATTTCGCCCGATTGTTTTAATGCTTTCTGATATATCAGTAAAGCCTCCTGCATCTTGCCAAACATCGTAATGTAACATCAGGCACATACACTTTTCTGTATCTGGAAGTTGTTCAAAGTTTAGTTCGAACTTATTCTTTATACATTTTAAGATGAATGTAAAATATGAAGCAGAGCGGCAACTAAGCCATTTTAATTGTATTGCTCTAGATATCTCTAATTCATTTTGAGATTCAAAATCTTCAATAACACCTGCGTTTACACATAGCCTTTTCCAACTTCGTTTCTTATAAATTTGATGGATTTGAATATGATAGAATTCTGTGAAGTTCTTGATTGTTAACTCTAAATTGGTATTGTGTTTGAAATCTCGAATTCGTTGAATCAATTGATTCTTATTTAGATTTATGGCATGTTTAATATTGTCTAGAATAAAGTCCTTCGCTTTCTGCTCCAAGATAATTGAACAACCTAATGGAAGATGAGGGAATTCATTTTCTATTTCACTTTGGGTTGACGTATTGGTTTTACCAATAAGAGCTCTGAACTTTCCTTCAAAATCATATTCAGGGCGTGAATTACCAACAAAGTCAAGTACTGTCAAACAATCTTTATTATCTGATAGTCGTAACCCTCGACCTAATTGTTGTAGGAATACGGTTAAGCTTTCAGTAGGTCTTAAAAACAATACGGTATCAATCTCGGGTATGTCAACTCCTTCGTTAAAAATATCAACAACGAATAAATAGTTGATCTCTTTATTTAAGAACTTATCCTTAATCTGATCGCGTCCGCTGTTATTAGCACTAGTTAGATGATCGGCTTTATAATTGGCTAATGTGAACTTTTTGGCCATATATTCAGCATGATCTGTTGTAACACAAAAACATAGAGCTCTTACTTCATGTGGTTCTGCTATATGTTTTTCGATATTGTGTAATATGTGTCTTACTCTATCATCATTCTTTGTGTAAATCTTTGTTAGCTCACTTGGCATGTATCTTCCATTTTGCCAAGTTAGTCTAGATAAATCAACATTATCAGTAACACCAAAATATTGAAATGGGCATAGTAAGCCCTTATTCAATGCTTGTGGTAATCGGATTTCTGCTGCAATGACATTACAAAAATCTGATAAAATATCAGCACCATCCATTCTTTCTGGAGTTGCTGTAAGTCCAAGTAAAATCTCTGGTTTAAACTTATCTAGAACAGGGCGATAACTTGAAGCCTTAATGTGATGGACTTCATCCACAATTATAAAATCATAGAATGATTCTGATAAGGATAAAGTGTCCAATCTATTCTTTAGTGTTTTAACAGAAGCAAAAACGCAATCGTATTTTTCAGGCTCATGCCCATTCCCCCATAATTCACCAAAATTCGAATCTCGTAAAACTGCTTGAAAAGTTGATTGAGCTTGTTCTAATATTTCCCTTCGGTGAGCTATAAATAATAACTTGGCTGTAGGATTTTGTTGTTTGTATTTTTTGAAATCAAATGCTGAAATTATTGTTTTACCAGTTCCTGTAGCTGCAACAACTAAATTTTTAAACCTGTTGTGAACCTTACGCTCAGCATCTAGCTTTTCGAGTATTTCTTTTTGAAAGTTATACGGGTTTATATCAAAAAAAGTAGTGAAGGGGTTCTTGCCCGAATGATGTTCAGCCTTAAGAGCTTTCTTTAGTTTTGTTAGATCTTTATTAGGGTCATAATATTCAAATTCTCTATTCTGCCAATACGTATCGAATGTTCTTCTGAATTTCTCAATTATATGACCAACTTCTTTAGTTGTTAATTTAATATTCCACTCAAGACCATTAGTTAGGGCGGAACGAGAAATATTTGATGATCCAATGTAACCTGTATGAAAGCCCGTATCTCTTAAAAACAAATAGGCTTTGGCATGTAGCCTTTCATTACTGGTGTTATAAGATACTTTTATTTTAGTATTGGGTAATGATGCTAAAAATTCAACAGCTTTTGCATCAGTTGCACCCATATAAGAGGTCGTAATTATTCTTAGTTGTCCACCTCTGTTTGTAAATTCCCTTAATTCCTTTTCAAATATTCGAATACCTGTCCATTTGATAAAAGACACGAGAAAATGTATTCGATCAGATGATAGAATCTCTTTTTTGATTTCGCTTTCCATTGAAATGCCAGCATTACTGCCAGTAAATAGTTCACTTTGGGACAAGCCACTTTGTGGAGTTATCTCTTTTAAGTGTTTCTTGATATCTGAGAATCGAGCATCTAGTTTTGTGAAAACAGCTGATAATATTCGTCCTTCGGTATCAATTAAATCATCCTCAAAATCTTCATCATTGAGTTGATCCCTTAATAAGAGGATAATATTATTACAAACATCTATTTGCCTTTCTATTGAATTATCTCCTGAAACTTGACTTAATCCTTGATGGATAATATTTACAGTGTAATTAGTTAAGATTTTAGATGCTTCGGCCTTATCGATTTTCACCTCGTTAATATGATACTGATCTTTTTCTAAATCATCCAATCTGCTTTTCAGTAGCTGGTTAATTAATGCTTCGTATAGACCATCTTTTATCATGCAGGGATTATTTAATTATTCATAATAGTTGATTTTTTAAAGGTAGTTTTTTCTTCGAATACATAATAAATCTATAGGGAGTAAATCTATCCAAATGTGACTTATACGTCAACGGACTATAAGTAACATTTTAGGCTTGTTTTGTAAATAGAATGTCTTGTTTTGAGATGCTTGTTTTAGAGAGACTTGTACTAAATGCAGAGATTCTTCTGATTATACACTTCAAATCGGATAGTTGCCATAATTCCCACTTCCTTATTCTTCAACTGTCTTTCCCACGGGTTAATTTCTAATACTTTGCTTTAAGTCGGCCGTATTTAAGCATCAGCGATCGTACTTTATAAGCCAAGTGCCATCCTTTAAGCCTAATTGCCTGTGTTTTTATTAATATACTGTGGTTTTGTGTTTTATGCATGGCGCGACACTTGAGGGTACGGTCGGGCAACTTAAGGGTACGGTCGTGTAACTTGAGGGTACGGTCGTGTAACTTGAGGGTACGGTCGGGCAACTTGAGGGTACGGTCGAGTAACTTGAGGGTACGGTCGAGCAACTTGAGGGTACGGTCGTGTAACTTGAGGGTACGAGGGGAATGCTTGTGGGTGCGAGGGTATGTATTATGACTATTCATATTTTTGTGCTGGCTCAAGCTAAATAGTTAGTGGCATGTATTGTGATTGTTCTTAGTGTTATGCTGGTATTTCAATATAATTGCCAAAATCATTAAGTATTTACATGGATACTATAATTGTTTTCCTAATATGTAATAATTGATAGAATCAGACAATTCACTTGAATGCCTGTGTTTAAGTTACTTGTGATTATGTTATAGATGATTACTTATGAAAAGCAAAATGACATAGATATAAAAGATGAATCTAATTTTCCTAATGTTCATGCACTTTACATAAGGGATGGTTAGTGTAAAGTAGGAATTTAACATTTATTGTATTTGTTTTAGTCTGCCAGAATCGTAACTTCGGTACTGTTAATAATTTAAAACAAATCATTTTATGAGCAATTTAAGATATTACCATGGTACTGACGCTAATTTTATTGTTACTTCTGGTCAAACAATTGAACTGATTCAGGAAGAGCAAGCTAAATTTGCAGCTTTCTCAATCCACTTTACGCCAGAGAATTTGCAGGAGTTAATTGATAAATACGATCAAATTACTTCGATTCCAAGTGATAATGTGTTTATCGATATTCAGGCTAAGGCAACCAACGAGGTGAAGATCGAACACGATAAAAGTTGTAAATTCTTTCAGCATAGCAAGTTCGATATCGAAATGGCTTTCCCTAACGATAAGTTGGTGTGGAACCAGTTTGGATTTAACGACTACGCAAAGGCTAGAAGGTCGCCAAGAGATATGTTTATGTTCCTGTCTGATTTTGACACCATGGCGGTTCGTTACAAAGACATCTTAATGGCAAATGGCTGGACAGAAGAGAAGTTTGCAAATGTTTTGGAGCATCAAAATAAGTTGAAAACTGCAATGAATAGTCAAAACGATAGCATGATAGAGCGTAGGCGAGCTACTGAGACTAGGATGCTTATGCTAAACACGGTATACGAAAAAATGGCTATGTATTTTAAGGCTGCTCAAATCATTTTCGAAGATGACGAGAATTTATTAAAACGATTTAAATTTCCTGCTCCAAGCCCTAGTTCAAAAGCAGACGATATTGAAGAAGATATTTTAGAAGAAGAAACAAATAATTAAACCATTTGTATCCGACCAATGATGGTTACCAAAATCCCCCGATCGTTCGCTGCGATCGGGGGATTTTTTTTGTAGAGACGCGATTTATCGCGTCTTTTACATTACGGATGTTTTTTTTTCGGTAGAAACATAATGCATTGTGTCTCTACATCGCGTCTCTAGGATATGGATATATGAATAAAGACGTGATAAATCACATCTCTACGTCTTCGATATCAATTTTAATTTCTAACAATCTTTATCAATTCAGTAACTGTGTCGAGTTTGCCTCTCTTATTGTACGATTCACTTCGAATGGTACCAATATCTTGTATAATCCAAGTCACATTGCTCATGTTTACTTTAATAAATCCCACTTTGCTTTTTACATCTTCCGATATTTTGTAGCATTCGAAACTACCTGCCGGAGTCATAATCTTTTCAAACGCTTCAACTTTACGATTTACAATAGTTGTAGTCATATTCATTAAGCCACTGCCAACTTCTAAATTGATTGAACCATCTTTTAGATCCATTCCTGGAGAAAGTTTGGAAGGGTACATCAGATCATCTGTGGTCAGTTTTATTTCCATGTTTTTGAATCCTTCCATTTGTTTTTGGTTCAGGTATTTTTCCATATCAATGAAAAATTCATTTCCCTTGCAGCGGAAGCCAATTGTATCTTGCATTATTATGTTTTCTGAATCCTTAGGATCTTTATGTGTTTGAAGCAATTCAAAAATGGTTTCGCCATCATTTTCTGTTATCGATATTATCTTTTGGGAATAGGTAGCTTGTAGTTTTCCTTTTGCATTTTTTATTTCGTAATGCAATTCAGTGCCTACATCTCCAGGAATAAATATGGTGCAATCTTGGCTTAAAGCAGTTAGGCTAAAAAAAATAATTAAGAAGAATAAACTAAGAAATTTTTTCATGATAACGAGTTGATTTTGCAATTGTAATTGCGGTGATGGTTTAATAGTAATACGCTTGCCAGGAAGACAAGCTTAGAGGAATAGGATCGCTATTTTAATTGATAACTCAATTTACGGAATTGTATACAAAGGAAAAAATAAATAAGATATCAGATCTTTACCTTTGGATAATGTTTTTTGCTCTGTAACATGCACCCCATCGCCTGCGGCACTTCCCCTAGAAAGGGAAGATAAAAACCAATACAATTTACCCTCTCCCTTTTTAGGGGAGATGTCCGAAGGACAGAGGGGTGTATTGGGAAATCATTTTTAATCATACAACATCATAAAAATCTGCGTCCATATTTATTGCTGGTAGAGACGCGATTCATCGCGTCTTATATATTACGGATATTTTTTTTTCGGTAGAAACACAATGCATTGTGTCTCTACATCGCGTCTCTACGATATGGATATATTAATAAAGACGTGATAAATCGCGTCTCTACGTTCTGGATATTGGTTTTATCATATTGTATCATGATAATCTGCGTCTATATTTATTTGTTTTGTAAAATAAATTTTATCAAATAGTTATGAATGTAAAATTATTTTGATAAATTAGCGATGATTTTATTATGTCAATTTATATCGACAATAACTTTAAATAAAAGCATTAACTTTTTTAATCATACCCAATCATGAATTATTTAAAATACCTATTGGTCATCATCTTGTTTTCATCTTTCCAACTAAGTGCTCAGGATAGAATTATAAAAACAGATAAGGATACCATTGTTTGTAAGGTTAAGGAAATTTTAACCGATGAGGTGAAATATATTTTGCCTGAAACCTCAATGGATATTGTGTTCGGGATAGATAAAAACGACATTATTAAAATCATCTTGGAGAACGGAAAAGAGCTAGTATTTTCGCACTCACTTTATGGTGAAAAGACTTATGAGAATCAAAAGAGAAAGGCCATTAAGCTAAATTTCTTGGCACCACTGACTGGTAACACAACAATCTCCTACGAGCAACTCATTCGACCATCCAGAAGCTGGGAAGTCAGTTTGGGAATAATTGGTTTAGGTGATGATTTTAATGATGAAGACCCGAGAGGCGTCTTTGCCAAAGTTGGTATGAAATTTATAAAGAGTCCTGATTTTTATCTAAAAGGCATGCGTTATGCCCATGTTCTGAAAGGGACCTATGTAAAACCTGAAATTGCCTTTTCGACTTATTCTCATGAGCCTAATTACCACTACTATTATGAACCTGAATTTTCTTCTAATAATGGAGATAGAGAGACCAATTGGGCAGCAGCTATAAATATTATAGTAGGAAAGCAATATGTTTTTAACGATATCTTTCTTTTTGATATGTACTTCGGCTTGGGCTATGGCTTTAGTAAGGATAATAACGATGAATCCTATCATTACGGTTTTTCGGGAGGTAATTCTGACACAGCACTGACCGTAACTGGAGGACTTAAGATAGGTATCCTGTTGAAATAGATTTACAAAGAGGATTCACATAATTACATAATTTTCAGAATAAGACATATCGAGATCTAATATTGTAACTATATAATGAGAGCTTCACTTGCTGTGAGGCTCTCATTTTTTTTGCTGGTCGTCAAGTTAAATATAGAACGTCATTCTGAACTTGTTTCAGAACCTTTCACCCATCGATATTGAGATCCTGATCCCGATAAGTATCGGGACAGGATGACGAATACCTTCACATCGATAAAAATCTTCGTCCATATATTAAAAAAAGACGCGATGAATCGCGTCTCTACTGAATCATAATTCGTAATTCATAATTCGTTCAACGCCCTGCCAATTTGGTGTTTCAATTTATTGATGTTTTCGATGCCAACCGAAAGGCGAATCACACCAGGTAGTGGGTATTTCGCTCCCCAAACAGGTTCAACAGGTAATAGAATAGTATCAACCTCGCCCAATGTTGGTACCAATGGAATAGTATCTTCTAATGCAGCTATAAATCGGTTACACTTTTCTCTTTTGTCGGTATCAGAATCACCTTTAATATCGAAAGTCAGCATGCCACCAAAGCCTTTATCGCCAAATAAATCGACAGCCTCTTTTCGGGTTGGGTGAGATTCCAATCCCGGATACAAAACCTCTTCAATTTGAGGATGATTCTCCAAATAAGTTGCTAGTTCCATTGCATTGTCGCAGTGCTTCTGGAATCTTAGCTCAAAACTTTTCAGTTGGGTTCCCAATCTATAAGCATCGTCTGGACTTAAGAAATGCCCAGCCCACTTGCGATATTCTATGGCTTCTTTCATCAGCTCCTCATCGTTACCACAAATAACACCAGCGGTAATATTACCATGTCCGCTCATATATTTGGTAGCCGAATGAATCACCAAATCAGCACCATCCATTAGGGGTTTCCATAGTAGAGGTGTGCCAAATGTATTGTCTACAATAATTTTAGTCTCGTACTGTTTTGCCAAAGCCATAATGCGCTTTACATCGGCAACAATCAGCATCGGGTTCGATACAGCCTCGAAATACAAGAATTCGGGTTTAATCTCGGCTAACATACGTTCCAGTTCCACAAAATCGTATCGTCCATCTGTGGCATAAAAACGGTGTACGTCCAAATTACGACGCTTAATCAATACGGTATCGATAAAGGAATTCGTTCCCCCATAAATCTCATTAAAGTATAAACTTGGTCGGGTATCTTTTCCTTTCTGGAAAACCGACACAGCCACATCGATAGCCGCCATTCCTGTTTCTACAAGCAATGCCCATTTACAATCTTCAAGTGCCATAATTTGCTTCTCTACGGCTACGGTCGTCGGATTTCTATATCGAGAATAGATGTAATCTTCTGGCTCGTGTGCATGATCCAATTCAGCTGCGAAGGCCTCCTTTGTGCGTTTCGAATTCTGTAAATTAAAACCAGCTTCGCGATAAAGTGGCATATGGTTGGCATTGATTTTTTTCATGGTCGTATTTTATTTTGGCTTGATAACACTCCCCTTTGTCCCCTCTCAAGAGGGGATTTTTTACTCCCCCTTTGAAGGGGGATATAGGGGGATGTAATTTTAATCTTTTCTTTTTTGTCCTTTACAAATACCCCTAAATCCCCTGAAGGGGACTTTTCTAGATGTACAACAAAGAACTATTTATCCTTTAAGCCCCTTTAGGGGTTTGGGGTAAATGTCTTTATGTTATTGCTTTAATCAGACGCGATGAATCGCGTCTCTACGATATTGCATCAATTTATAATTCCTAATTAATAATTCTTAATTCTTTTTCTGGTGTTGTGATGTCCGATTCGAAATAAAATTCTGATCGGTCGATAATCTCACCTACAAATAAAATGGCTAATGCGATGCCTAAATCCATTTCAAAGGCAAAAGGTACAAATAAAGTCAATAATCGCAGGGCAGATAGCCAAGGTAAATAGCTTAATTTTTGCTTTCGCAGAGATTGTTTTCTCCAGATATATAGACTGGCTTTTGTAAGAACCATCAATTCTATGAGTAGGGTGCTGTCGATCAGCCAAGCCCAAAATAAAATGGCGGTAATGCTTACCATGGCTGAATGCAGGGGCAAAGTATCTTTTCGTTTCAAGAACTTATAAACCTTATCAACCGATATCAGGCTGAAAATTCCAAAGACCATAGCGGCATATCCTATCATCTGATTTTCGGTGATGATCTGTAAGCCTGTTAGTCCAAGGAATGCTGAGAATGAAAAAATTTCACGACTCAACCAAGAACCTTTCAGGTTGAGAATGAATCGCCACATGCGAAGCTTTTTCCCAATATGTAAAGATGTAAGTGCAATGGCTAGAATCGAAACGAGTGCGAAGGGCATCAGTTTCATCTCTGTTTTTCCGAATAGGAAGGCCGTTTGCCAACTCACCAAAGCTGCTACAGCTATCGTAAATAGGACTAAAGTCCATTCTTTATCAAGAGCGATTTTCGATTCTGCTTTTGGCAGATAGCTTTCCAGCTTTTCGGCACCAATTTCTACCGCATCGGTATTTTCAATTTGTGGTTTTGCGTGTTCTTCACGAAGAGGAATCAACTGAATAGATGGCTTAATACCCATATTCACAAAACCGGGAGTTAGGTGGTTTTCTTCATTCACCTCTTCTTGTCCGAATGACAAAGCTCCAACAGGGCAAGCCTCTGCACAAGCAGGTTGTTTGCCATCAGAAATACGATCGACACAGAAATTACATTTCTCTACAATCTTAGTTGCCTCATTGAATTTAGGCGCATCGTACGGACAAGCCCAAGTGCAATATTTGCAGCCAATACAGGCCTCGGCATGATGAATGATGGCGCCTGTTTCCTTATCGCGTGTATAGGCTAAGGCTGGACAGTTTTTCATGCAAGGTGCCTCTTCGCAGTGGTTGCAGGCCAATGAAAAATGAAAGACGGGTAGGCTAGGGTGCTTAATTTTGTTGTGGCAATTTACCTCGCGCCAATTCACGCCCAAGCTGGTGCCATTTTCTATGCTGCAACCGGCAACACAAGCCATACAGCCAACACATTTGTTTGTGTTAAATATGAATGCATTCTTCTTCATGGTTATATTATTGGCATGATATGGTTTTTAAATCACTTTGTTTTTTATTTAGGTTTTAGTACTTAGAGTACT
>TARA_R110001583_G_scaffold26405_1_pt1 | contig 10943 bp, 6 predicted proteins | sample TARA_R110001583 | Tara Oceans TARA_R110001583 (sample SAMEA4398432) | marine metagenome | biome: Polar Biome; feature: [MES] marine water layer (ENVO:01000295) within the mesopelagic zone...; material: water (ENVO:00002006), including particulate matter (ENVO:01000060) such as...... | reverse complement strand
TTTATGTCTGCATTATTAAATAACCAATGAATAGCCTTTGAGTTAATAATAGTTCCTATAAAATAGTTTCCGTGTACTGCATCAAATGTACTTGCTGTATATGTTGATGTTTCTCTTGCTTTATCTACTGTAACATATTCTGTTGATAGCGATTCGTATTCGTGTCCAAAGACATATGCTTTTCCCGACTTCAACCCTACTGCTAATTTTTCTGCATCACCAACAAGGCCTTGAGGGTCTTGAGTGGTGGAACTATAAATTCCTCTGTTATTTCCACTCTTTAAATGTTCTCTCATATCAATTTCAAATGGTCTTACTGTATAAGAACCAGATTCGTCATATGTTCTACGAGCCAGTGTTTTTTCTAATTCTGCATAATTGGTTTTAATTAATTTATATGTAATATCACCTTCATCATATCTAAGAAGTTCTATAAAGTTCTCATCTGGTGTTGGGGTAAGAGATTTAAACCCCATATCCAATTTTACACGATATCTGTCTGCGCCAGGTGCATTAAAGTTATAAGAACCAGATGAAGGGTCACGCAATGTACCATCGTCCGATACGGTAATGTTTCCTCTGTCTACATCGAATCCTACTTTTGCACTCGGTTTAACAAAATATCTCTGAGAATCTGATGGAATTTCTGCACCATCTGAAGTATACCCGTAAGGAACTGCTGAACTTTGTTGACTTTTTACAAAGAATCCATCTACAAAGAAAACACCTTCGTCAACAGAAACCAAATTTGCCTCTCCGTTTATATCGGCACCTGTGATACCACCCGCCGCTAAATTAACACCTGCTGTTGCACTTGTAATTTTATAAACTTCTGATTCATAACTAGATTCTAATAATGTACCTGAGTCAAAATTAGAACCCTCAATGAATTCAACAAAAAGGATTTTATAGTTATCCTTTCCGTTTACATCCTCATCAATTGCGTGAACTACCTTTGCTCTCGTTGGAGATTCAGACGAAGTATCAGTTAAATCATATCCAATAAGTTTACTAAAATCTATAGTTTTTTCTGTACCAAGTTCATCTGTATGCATTGGCGAAACACGAATATAAGAAATTGGTCTGGTAGTAATACCTGCACCAAGAACTCTTGCTCCATCTTCAAATACATGATTACCAAATCGCTCAATTTGAGATTGAAGTATGGTTTGTGCTTGAGTTAATTCTCTTGCTTGTACTGCATAGCCAGGTCTAAACAACATGCGGAGGAAATTTTTATCCTCATTGAAGTCATCGTAATATGGGCTTATGTTGAATAATTCTTGATTTGCCATTTATTTAAAATCCTATAACCATTTTAAGTTCTTCGTTTTGTTCTATACTTCTAGAAACAGGTCTTATATTCTGTATGTATAATACTTCTCCAGAGCCTTGGATGATTTCCGAACCAGAAACTCCAGATATAAACTCGTCAGTAAAGTTATTTAGTTTATATTTATTACCATATGTGCTTGTATCAAATCCTGATAGATGTCCAGTAAATCCACCCTTTACATTCGTCAAGTATAATTCACCAGTAAATCCTCCAAAGGTGAACCATTCGAGTACTGTTCCTTGTACCAAACTACCAGTATTGCCCTGAGATACTATAGCATCTGCTGTAAAACTTGTTGATGTGAAAGATGCATCACCTGAAGTTTGTGAATCTTTTTCTACAATCATTCTTGTAGCAGTTCTGTAGGTAGGATTAGAATTATTATCATTTTCTGTTGCCGTCATACTCATTATTCTACCGTAGTTTTGTTTACTATCCACATCAAAGGTGACAAATTCCATTGTTCCACCAAATGCGCCACCAGCAGTTCCTGATATTGAAAATTGTTTTATTAATTCTCCACCCTTATCTTCAAACCTATTAAATGTAATATATGCGGCAGTTCCACCTCTTACAAAACCTGCGGTTGCTGATTTTGTGAAAGCATTTTTAGTAACTCTAATAATCAATTCTTTGTTTTCAGAATTCCAATAATTTACTACACCTTCTGCTGTAGAACCAGTTATACCCGGTGTGTTTTTATCGAATAAAATAGTTGCGTTGTGTTGCGTGACGGTTTCACCAACTTGAAAATCTGTTGTATTACCATCATCTTCGTCTGTTCCAAATGCAATTGCTGTACCATCTAATGTACTTCCAGAAGCACCGAAAATATATCGTACTAACTTATCATCAACACTACCGTCCATAAAACTACCTTCAATATCAGCAAGTTCCATAACTCCAGAAGAGGTTGCACCTGCTTCTGTTCTAAACTCAACAATTCTTGCTGTTGCGAATGATTCTTGACCCATAATATAATTATCTTTTTTATATGTCGATGTATCTAGTGCTAGATTTGCCACATTAGACACATAAGAATAATCATTCACTACACCGTGTGGTTTTGAAATTTTAATATCTTTGCTTTTACTGTACTCTGTTCCTGCTGTTCTTCCAGTACCATCGTTTAGTGTTGGATTTTTAATGATTCCGAATTGTCTAAACTGATTAGATGTTCTGAATTTTCCCGATTCGTCTTGTTTAATTTCCATCACAACCATAATCTTTGAAGATTGTAATTCTTTTATCGGATTGTTTCCGTGACCACCCTTTGGACCTATAATTGCTTTTGCAGAAGAGGGAGTACCAATGACTATTGCGTTTTCTATATCGAGTTCTACCGTTGCGGTTGTATAATCCTTTCCGCGGTTTATCATATTCACGCCTGTTACATTTCTTTCGTCATTTATTTCTGTTCTTGCTTCTGCACCAGAACCATCTCCATAAATTTCTACTGGAGGAAGTAATCTAAATTTGGTTGGTGGGTCGCTGGAATATAAATCTCTATCGAACGGTCTATCAAGAACAACGAATGATTGATGAGGATATACATCTGTGTCTGGATTTACATATGGTCCTGTACCTTGGTCTGAATCATAGAATGCGACTATTCTTCTCTTTTGACCAACATCTGGTCCTCTTCCCCCTGAAGTATATACATCGTAACCTACAACATTTGCCGCACTAAGAAGATTTGATTGGTCGATATCAAATGCAATCGAGGTTTCTGGTAATGATAATGTAATACCTTCATATTCATTTGAACCTGCGGTGTGTCCTGCACTACCTCTTACAAAATTTACAACCTTGTGGGCATTTTGGTTATCACCAATTGCTGTTGCTAATCTATAAACTCCAGATTCTTTAGTAACTGTTACCTTATCAATTGCTCCATTTACTGCCATTTGCTGTGAAAGTAATTGTGTTGCATTTTCGTCTTCTAGTGCATTCGTTACATATTCTACTGGAATGTATTCATCGGTTAAAAATCTTCTTGCGTTTTCTGTTACTTTACCCAAGAACTTCCACTTGTATCCATCAGCACCTGATGCTTTTATTTCTGGTTCTGTGTGGGTTGGTTTTGCAGTGGATTTTCCACCACCTCCATTATCAATACATTTATATAAATTATATTCGTCTGTCATTACATAATATTGTAAAAGAGATAAATCCAGAGTGTCATCATATTGCGTATATGATGCTCCAGAAATCCAATCATATCTTGTAATAATATGAAACGCATTTATTCTTTCTATTCGTTTAATTCCTAATGCATTTCTGTATGCAGAAAATTCTGCCTGAACAGAATCTGTCAACAAATCTGGACTATTCTCATCATCCCAAGCATCGACCTTACCAAAGTATATAAAATACTGATTATTTGTATCAGCATCAAAATCATTTATTAAATCTCTTGCGAAATGATTTTTAAAAGTTTTTTGTAATGGCATTTAATATATTTCCTTAGAATCTATGTATTATATATGCGTAAAGTTTGGACTTCCAGAAGTACTTCCGTAAGGAACGCTGTAATTATTTGAATCTGAACTAGAACCACCATAATATAACGAATCTGAAGATGGGTCAGAATGGAAGTGCATTCCAACTGCCATTTTTAAGAAGGTTTTTAGTGGTACTCTGTCAAATGATATTCCTGAATCTATACCGAGAGTCCAACCCCCTGCTATATATTGTCCACTAAATCCTCTTGTGTTTGGATGGTGATATACTTCCCAATAGTTATATGCAGTAGAACCATTTTCACTACCCGCAAGACCAGTTGCTCTATAAAAATCTTGTGCAGCGGTATAACCATCTGCACCTGCTGTACCAAGAGGTAGGTTTGTTGGGTCATGTGCAATGAGTCCTGCTAGGGTTGCTCCAGTAATTCCGTTTGCATCTGTCAATGATTCGGATACAACTCCATTTCCATCAAGAATTGCACATATTTCAGCAGTCCATCCACCAGCGGCAGTTCCACTTGCATGACCTGCATTTGTTACACCAATCAATTCACCAAGTTCTACACCTGCTGGACCACACCACCCATTTGGACGCATATCTCTAGTTCTTCTAAGATGCATTACTCCAAGTGTTGTACCACCAGTTCCTTGATATACATCCCATGATAATACCTCTCCACTTGCACCTGATGTATCACCACTTACTTGTAACCCAACTGGAAAACTTCCGGCAGTTAAACTTGGTCCTCGAACAATAAGTTTACCACCACTATTTCCAAAACAATGATAGTTCTGTGTTGCGCCAGGATTATATCCAAGTGAATATAAATCTGCTGTATTTCCTACACCACCAGTAGCACCAGACCATCCTGCGCCAGGTCCACCTGCTGGAGTGGTAACTCCATTATTTCTCAAATCTTTTTCAGATAATAAACGATATGGTGCATAGTGACCAATAATTGGCATTTCATATGTTTGGTGTTCTGCATGAAATGGTTGGTCACTTTGTAATGTTTTTAATATGGAAACATCACCAAATACCTTCAGTCCTGCGGGGTGTATAATTTTCTTTAAAATATCTTTATAACGGTCTAGTGAAACTTCTGCTTTCAAAACATATGAATAGTCTTGATAATAATGACCATCTTGAATTTTTTTATTAGAACTTAATTTGCCATTATTGTTTCTATAATATCCTGGATATGAAATGAGTGCTTTTGGAAACATTCTCCCAGTTGCTGTACCATCTCCACCTTCAAAAAATATATCTATAGGTTCTACATAATTAACTCCACCGTTATCAACAACTGCTTCTTTAATTTCTCCCTTTAAAGAAACATTTAGAACTTTACCAGTTCCCCCTTCTCCCATATTTGTGGTATTGGATGTTAATTGTTCATCTATTGTGGCTACATCACCTATTGCATATCCCCTTCCTGAATTGATTACGGTCAAATCAGAAAAAAGTCCATATACAATTTCTGTAATTTCTGTTCCATCAGATAATTCACACCTTACAGTTGCACCAGAGGTAAATTCACCCACAATATTATTAATAAATAATTCTGTTACTTCGTGGGGTCCAATATTATATTGATGAACCTTATAACATCTTGCAGATGCAGATACTACTTTTGTGTTTTTATCGATTTGTTCTATTTTTGTATTTGCTATTTTAAAATTTTTAGTACCATTTAAACTGGTAACTTTAATTGCTTGGTCTTCTATCCATTCTCCTGCTGATGCTCTTAATATATCTTGTTTTGGATAGTAAAAATCACAAGCACTGTCATATAATAAACGGAATAATAGTTCATATGATTTTTCAGAACCTTTTGTCTGATAAAAATCTTTTATATTTTTCAACATAGTTGTTTCATCAACTACATTTCCTTCTGAGTCTGTTGCTAACTTTTCTGGAAAGTGTAAAAGAAATTGTCTTTTGAAGTGTATAACATATTCTTCAAGAGTTTTGTCAATGTCAGAAATGTCTTGAAGCATTTGCGTTCTACCAAATACATTTACTTTTTGTTCCAACCACTCGTAATATGCCTGAAGGAAACTTACAAATATTGGATGTTCTGCTTCAACAAATTCTGGCAACTGATTGGGAATGTGGGGAGATATACCATCTGCTACAGATTGTACTTCTGGTGCAAAGGTTGCACCTATCTTTGTTTCTAAATCTTGATAGGGAACATCACCAGAAGAACCTATTTGTAGTAGTAGACTTAATGACATTTAAAACTCTCCAGATTAATATCCGCTACCACTAGAACTGCTACTTGAACTGCTACTTGAACTGCTACTTGAACTGCTACTTGAAGTGTTGGTTGCACTGGGTGTACTGCTAGTTGTACTAATTCTTCTATTTGCTACGGTAGTATTTGTTGTCCCTACTAAGTTTTCATTTCCAATTTCTTTTACTTTAATATCTACAGAATTAGAATCAGAAGAATCTATAGTCAATAAAGTATTTCTACTAGAAATTACATTTAAATTTCTTGGTTCAACCGTAAATTTAATAGTAACACTACTGTCGTCCTGTACAGGATTAAAGGATACTAAATTTATAGAACCATTATCATAATCAACTGTTCCAATTTTTGTTATTGTAATTCTAGTTCCATCTTTTCCTGAAGTATAGATATTTAGATTACCGTTACCATCATCCATTATCCAAGAGGTAACAGAAATTCCATTAGAATCTTTATATTTAAATTTGGAACTTGAAACAACGCCTTCCACATGTCCATCGTGTGGGTGGAGGATTTGATTATATAAATTAATAATATAACCTGCCGATGAACCAATTTTTGGTTGGAATCTCTTTTGTAGTTTTATTTTAGTTTCGTTTCCAACAACAGAATCGTCCATTCTATCAATTCTAGAACATAGTTTTGAATAATAAAAATTATTTCCAAACTTTTCTAATGAAGTATCCGAATAATCTAACACATCAAGTTTTATTGATGTCGAAATTGTGGATGCACTCATTATAGTTTTGGAAGGGTCAAATGAAATTGTCGAATCTACTATTATATAAAGATAATCTGGGTCAATTATTTCTGGAAGAATGCTTACGATATTATTCCCTTTAAGAATACTGGTCTTGATTGATTCTTTTTCTGCATCACTTAAAGACTCTCCAGAATTTGGTTTAATTGAAATAAATACTTTTCCGTATTCTGGAGGGATTGCATCTTCACCCCCATAAACAAACACAGACTCTACATCACCATATTGAGTTGCTATTAAAGTCTTATAGTCTTCTGCTGTTACCGCACGGTCTTGTGCTTGATAAGAACGAGGAGCATAATATTTAATAGAACTAATTGTTTCTGGAGAACCGCCACCCTGTGAGTGTGATGTTACATCTACAGTTGCGTTTGAATCTCCGATACCAAATGACCTTCTACTATTTTTAACATCATACTTTCCTATGTTGTTTGCCCCAAATCCAGCCGTTTGTAAATAACTTATAGTTACAACATTTCCGTGAGATGGTTTCTTTCCTACAATACCATCTCCAAAGTAAATTTCATATCTTCCATCTTCTACTTCCTGCGAGAAATAAACTTCAGAACCCGAAGTTAATCCTGTATAGTTGTTCGATAAATCCCAAGGAGTATAGTATCCTGTACTATCCGTTGTAGAATTAGAAACTCTAACAAACAAATGCGAGGCATCAAAACTATTAGATGGTATAATAAACTTTGGACTAGTTTCTGCGATATTATCAAAAAGAAAACTATTTGTTCTATAAGAACCCTCATATACAGTAGCAGTTGCTCCTGCTAATACACCACCAGAACCTCCTGTTGCTCCTATAGTAATCACATCTGTGTTTATAAAATTATAAGATTCGTTGTTTTGATTCGTTGCAGAAAATATTGTACCTACAGGAAGAAATGATGGTTCTGTCCCTTCATCATATGTGATATGAACTTCTGCTCTTGATGCTTTTGTTGAAGATGGTGTGTATCCTAATTCCTTTGCTCTAGAAACTACTGCGTTTCTTGTTACTGCACTATCCAAGAACATTTCATTTGCAACCATATTCGCATAGAATCCAGAATAGTGTGTATTGTATGCAAGGGTATCTAAAAGAACAGATAAAGCCGCACCGTCAAAATCATAATCTTTGAATTGATTTTGACCTCTTAAATAAGTTTTTAAACTTTCTTTTATTTCAAAGAAGTCTAGTTCTGTTACTGGTGTATTTAAATTTCCGCCTGTTGCCATTATCTTGTTCTCTCTAATACTGTTGTTAAGGATAATACTTCTGGTTGATTTTTTATGGAAAAGGAAATTGTAACTTCTATAAGATTATAATCATGATTCTCTACAACATCCACACCTAAAAGTTTGATTCTGGGTTCGTGTTCATTTAAAACATTTTCTATATGAGATTTTAAAATAACACCTGTCATCGGAGTAATATTCTCAAATAATAATTCTCTTACCCTACCCGAAATAGATGGCTGAAAAGGTCTATCATATTTATTAGTTAACACCAAAGACCTAACAGATTTTTTTACTGCTTCTTCATTATACTTTAGCACTAAATCCCCAGACACTGGATGTGCAGTGAAATCAAAATCTATATCGATGTATCTTTTACCTTCTATCATATACTATATATACCTAATTTTATGATTTTTTGCCAGATTGTTCTTCTAATATAATTTCTACCATATTTCTACAATTTTCTAAAAATGAGGACATTTTAATTTCATCTACCTCATCTGCTTTTGACCAACTACACCACTGACACATAACATATCCGATAATGTCTGATTTTCTTATCAATGGAAGAGAAGAAAATGCTATAACATTACTTGATTGTAAGAATTTTTTACACCAAGAATCTTGCAAGTTATCTACAATATGAAAATCTGCACTATCCTCTTTAAGAAGATTCAAACCTTCCACACACATAGACATTGGTATATCTTTCTTCCTGTATAATTCAGACGAAGTTCCTTTGGCGAGTGACTCGTGAGTGAGAGTCATTTTTGTCATAGATATTCCATCTAAAAACTGACCCCCATTATGAAACTGGACAATTTGAGTTCTTGCACAATCTGTTTGAACCCTTAATTCTGTAAGAGATTCTTGTAATCTTGTGTGTATATTACAATTAAATCCCTGTGGATAATCTGTAGATTTAGGAAACACGGATTTCTTTATTTTGTTGTGATAAGGAAGAACAAACATAATAACTCCTGCTATTATCGCTGCGAGTGCCATTCCTACTGTTACCAACGATTCAAATGTATCCAAATTTTGCATTTATTATCCCTTATCTTTATATAGAGGTGTGTTTATATTTATAATCATTGGTATTTAAAATACACTAATACTCTCGGATGATTTCCACTTATTTAATCCGATATCATCTGCTGTTGAACCAAACCATGTAAATGGCGTTGGCATTCCATTTCCTATACCCGAAAAAGTTGAAGATGGAGTAAAATCAAAAGTAGGACCATATGGTTGTAAAAATCCGGGGTCAGAACCACCTGTAACACAATTATACAATGAAAGGTGGTCTGTACCTGTTGTGTAACCCCAAGTAGTATCGTTATTATGAAATTGACAATTGAACAATGCAGTTTCAGCATTAGAACCAACAACAATACCAGAACCGGCTGCACCACCCGAACCATTATTTGAATAAATATTTCCAATTCCAACAGCCCTACCACCACCTGCAATTTCGTGTCCGTTGTTAAAATTACTATCGAGAACACAATTAACTACATCTACACCTGAACAAGAAGATGCTATTCCGTCTGCACTATTTCCAAAAGATACACAATCAATAACAATTGCACTTGTTGCTATTTTAAGACCGTCACCTCCGTTATTGTCGTATAGGCATTTGTAAGCAATTCCAAACTGACTTCCACTTTGATAACATCCTATTCCTGCATTATTATCAAATCTACAATTGTACCATCTATAATAATTCGATGAATCAATCCTGACTCCATCTTCCTTTGCAGATGAAAAACGGCAATTTATAAATCTGGACAAATGTGTATTAGTAACACTGTCGTGAAAACAACACTGTGCATTATCTGCGGCATTAAAATATAAATTTGCAAATATTGTGTGGTCATTAGTAGCAACACTACTATGACACATTGTTTTACCATCCATATCAGCAGTGTTTCCATTTATCTCTACCACAGTTCCATCAACTAATGCAGTATTTGCAGATGTTGCTCCTGTTATAACAACCTCTTTACTACTCCATGTCGAAGTTAAAGGGGCGCCAATGTGATATACTTTTGTTGCCATAATACGAAGTTCATCACCATCACCAAGAGTAGAGTCTGCAATTTTATCAAATCCGTATTGAATAGTTTTCCATGCGGTGCCAGGACTCGTTCCATTATTAGTGTTGTTACCGTTTACACCATCCACATAATAACTAACAACACTTCCTCCAGTATACTCTGCCATTATCCAGTTCTCCTAATTGTCAATTCTAATATACAGTTTGTTAGGGTTGTGACAGAATCAATTTCAAATTCTATAATCTCACCAGCGGCAAATTGGTATTTAGTCCATCTTGCGGCAATTGCTCCACCACTTTCATCCTTACTTCCTGAAGCGGCAATGCCAGGCGCTTCCGTTGTATGAATACTATTTGCTGTCATTGTTGGGAAGTTTGCATAGGTACAATAATTTATTCCCCATTCAATTGCACCACTATCTGTTGAGGTTACTCTCCAATCAATAATATCACAAGCATACGGAATAGTGCGATGTCCTTTTGTTCCTGTGGTCAATACATCATTGCCGTTATTAATATTAATACCAATTACTTCTTCGTGTTGTCCTGCCCAATATCCACCAATGGTTGCACCTGCGGCGGACACACCTTTTACTCCAACCAAACTTGTGAACTCAGCAGTGTTTCCTGTCACCAATGTTCCTGCTGAAATTCCACCGTGAATTATCACATCACCACCAAATGTTGCACCTTCAGCAGAAATACCACCGTGTGCAACTACCTGCTGGAATTCTCCAGTATATCCTTCTATTAATCCATCTTGTGCAGAAAGTCCCTGAACCAATTCTACATTTTTGAATGTACCTGTATATCCTCTAATATAATTACCTTCTGC
>TARA_R110001583_G_scaffold4032_9_pt1 | contig 10945 bp, 11 predicted proteins | sample TARA_R110001583 | Tara Oceans TARA_R110001583 (sample SAMEA4398432) | marine metagenome | biome: Polar Biome; feature: [MES] marine water layer (ENVO:01000295) within the mesopelagic zone...; material: water (ENVO:00002006), including particulate matter (ENVO:01000060) such as...... | reverse complement strand
CGGTTCACTGTTGTAGTTTTCATAATATGTGTGTTTTAATTTATTGTTCGGTTAATTCGATTCAACGGGATCAGCGTTGCTTCCTATATCGCCCGCAGCTAAAATCGTTCCTGAGCTGTCATATATATTGATATGGGCATCCAACGTCATTAGGGAATCATAGAAAGAATCGTCAGTAACGACATAGAATTTACTATCACTAAGTTCACCCGTACTTCCATCTACATCATAAGTAGAGAATGACACTGAAGATTCATCACCGATCGCACCATTGAGTATACTGACGGGAAGCATTTCAGAATCAGGTGTATTGTATAGGGAAACCTGAATAAAGGTTTGTGAAAGGGTTGGTTCGTTCCAGAAAACCACTCGCCCGTAAACATCTGAATCGTCATCTACAGAACTAATGGTGTAGGCCATGTAGCTCGTTAAAGTTCCGCCACCTTCGGCAGCTTCCAACTCAGGCTCCAATCGGTCTTGTTCGCAAGAAAAAAGCCCAACACTAAGGAGTATTATAAATATATTTCTTAAGGATATTTTCATAGTTGTGATATTTAAATTCATTTATTGACAAATCTTATAGACTAAAGGTTAACCTTCCAAAGTAGTAGGCTCCGTTAGATCCTTGCTGATAGTTGGAGTATAGATAAAACCCTCTATTTTCATTCCTTTGAATTTCTGGATATTGGTTGAAGATGTTATTTCCACCAACGGTTAAACTAAGTTTGTCCGAAAACGCATAGGTGACACCAAGGTCAACTGTGAACTCAGGTGTATAAAATTGATCGGCATAACCATAGCTGCCATCTGACAAAGTGCCTTCGTAGGAATCCAGGGCGGTAACACCTCCCCAACGAACACCTGTAAGCATGGTAGACCATTTTCCTATTTTATATGTCAAGGTTCCCAAGTATTTGGAACTTGGCGTTCCTTTTTCGAATTGGCCAATGGAACCTCTGGTAATATACTTGTCAATAAGTTCTTCTTCTGTCAATACGGTATTCAATTCAGGAACAACGGCTTGGTCAAACTTATTCTCCCTTAATGTTGCTGATAAAGTAAAATCCAATTTACCGGTCCCTATTTTGGTATCGTAGTTTGCCACTATTTCAACACCTTTGGTGCTAATGTCTCCTCCATTGATCCTGAAACTGGCTTGCCCAGCGCCGATAATCGGTTCTAAAACAGGGGCATCGCTTGAAGTGAATTGGGAGGTTGTGAAAATCCTATCCTTTATCTTGATTGAATAAGCATCGACTGTCAAGTTGAAGTTATTGGTAATCTTTGCGGTAAAACCAACACTGAGGTTTCCTGAGGTTTCTTGATCCAATATGTCCAATCCTATCGCTTTGGCGGCAGCACTACCATTACGATAAAGAACGGCATCGTAGGGGATCTCATCAATAAAATAGGTATAACCTTGAGAGTAGTTCAATTCTTGTAAAGAAGGGGCCCTATAACCAGAGCTATAAGAACCTCTTATAGAAAAGTTATCTCCGATTGAATATCTTGTAGCTATTTTTCCTGTCATTACATTTCCAAAATCAGAGTAGTTTTCTATACGCAACGCGCCACCTACGAAGAAATCTTCGGTAACATCAAGTTCTACATCTAAATAACCGGCAATGACCGAACGCCATGTGTCACTTTCATTTATTGGTGAAAAACCATTGAAACACTGGCATCCCGGAGAATATCCTTTTACTTGGTATTGGCTTATACCGGCGTACTCCAACTCTATCGGGTCACCGTTTACATCAACAATCTGGTTTCCTCCAAGATCTTCCAAAGGAAAACCATCAGGACCGATTAATGCTTGGTTATCTTCAGTTGCAGTGGTAAAACCTGCATCTCCTGAGGTGTAACTTTCAACCTGTCCGGCTTCGATGGCATAGTTTTCAACCCTGAATTCTATTCCTCCGGCAACGTTTAGTCCTTCTAAAACATCATCATAAAACTTTGAAACATCAAAATTGCCCGTATTCTGTAAGAAGCTGTGTTTACCTACGTTCATATCGGTAGGTGAACTATCCCCGAGACTTGCGTTCCAAGTGTTGAACATTCCTATGTTCATAGTGTTCTTTCCGAATGTGTTACTAAAATCAAAATCGTAATCACCTATTTTACCTGAAACCCCTGCGGTTAGGCCTAAGTTGGTCTGGTTGGTGTACATTTGAGGTCTGAAACCATTTGGGTACAAGTAATAACTTGTTCTATCTGATTGGTTTGCCCTTCTGTAGTAGCAACTGAAACCTTCGGTATATTTAAAACCTAAATCACCATAAGAATAGAAATTTACATCATCGTTTACCGGGATTTCAAGATTGAATCCTAGTCCGCCTTGGTTGATCAAAGGGTTACCGGCATAGGTTGCAACATCATATTGCTCCAACCCCCTGGCATCCATTAAACCAGACACGGTTCTTAGCTCATCGGCCAAAGCGGTGTTACCAGCAGCAAGTGCACTTACCAATTCTGGGTTGGTTATGATTACATTACCATCGGTAGAGGTGGTTTGGTTATTTAAATAATCATCGCTATATAGTGTAAACCTGTCTTCTGGGAGTACACTGGCCCTAATGGTTCTGTCCGCTTGTTTAAACATTCCGGTAATATTCAAGTACCCTCCATTATCAAAGGAAAATCCGTAATTGCCATCGAATTGGTAATTAAGTCCGTCTGGATCACCCGTACCGGCTTCAATAAGGCCAATTTCTTCGTCTGAAAGATCGGAATAACTAAAATCTGGAGATTGGTTGGTGTACCCGCCAGCTGTTAAGGTTCCGGTAAATTTGTCGGTTCCTTTCTTAAGGATAATGTTAATAACCCCTGCAATGGCATCGGAGCCATATTGGGCGGAGGCCCCATCCCTTAAGATCTCAACACGTTCGATAGAACCTGAAGGGATAAAACTCATATCTACAGAGTTGGCATCGGTACCTGTTTGTGTACCTGCCAAAAGTGCCGAAGTGTGTCTTCTTTTCCCATTGATCAGTACTAGCATTTGATTTGGTGCAAGTCCCCTTAAAGAAGGTGCTATAACCTGGGAGGCCAAATCCCCACCTTGTGATTGATAGGCCGTGAATGAAGGCGCTGTTTTCGTCAGCATTTGGGAAAGATCCACTTCGGGCATATTTACAGCGTTTTCACTAATGGAAATAACATCTATAGGCACCGCGGTCTTAAGTTTTGTTCTTGGCTGCCCTCTGGAACCGATAACGATGGCCTCGGTCAATTGTTCGGCAGATTCTTTAAGTGTTAAATTAATGGTAGTTTGCCCATCTATGGCTACCTCTTCGGTAGCATAACCTATGTAAGAAAATACCAAAGTGCCTGTACTCGGGGCGTTCGGTATGGTATAGTTTCCGTCAAAATCGGAGATTACACCTATTGTTGATCCCTTGACTCTTATGTTTACACCAGGAAGGGGGCCTGAACTATCGGATGTTGTTCCTGAAACGGAAATGTCTTGTGCATTTACCAGAAAAACTGAATTTATCAGTAGGAGTGTTAGTAAAAGAATTTTCTTCATAAGTCTTGAGTGTTAGTAGTTAAATGCTCATTATAACCACACGGTTAAAAGGCACTAGGTATGGGCTAATGCATCTATAACATATGGTAAAGAAAAGTTCCGGACACTTTTTCTGTTGCTTTCAATGGTCGATAATCAACCAATTGTAACAGAAGCAATATTAGTCAGAGTTTGTTTGAAATAAAAACAAGGAAATAGCGAAAAAGATATAAATAATGAGCCTATATGACTAAAAGACTGAAAAAAATGTAGTAAAATAAAAAAACACTAACAATAATGCATAATGTAAATCGGTATATCTTAAAAACCTGCTTTATTGATATTTATCGTTTTTCGGGCATTTTTATCATAACTATAATCCTCCCTTTGTCAAAATGAATTATATGCATCATAAGGCGAATTATATTAATAAAAAAACACCAATAATTAAAAAAGACTAAATTATATTTACTAAAACAGAGTTAATGGTGTATAATGTGTAGATATTTAAAGGTCTTGATTAACATTGTTAGGGTCATTTCATCAGAAGAGATAAAGTATAGAATATGAAGAATAAATTAGATCAGATCGATTTTAAAATCATTTCCATTTTAAGTGACGAAGCGCAAATGCCCTATACCGAGGTAGCCAAAAAGCTTATCGTATCCCCAGGTACTATTCATGCCCGTGTAAGAAAAATGAAAGAGATGGGATTGATTACCGGGGCCAGCTTAAATTTGGATTATTCAAAAATTGGGTGGAAGTTAACGGTGTTCCTAGGAATCTATTTAAGTAAAAGTTCCCTTTATAAACAAGTAATGGATGATTTGGTAAAAATCAATGAAGTTGTGAAGATTCATCATACCACCGGTAAATTCGATATCTTTATTAAGATGCATACACGGGATAGTATGCATTATAGAGAGGTATATCAAAATCAAGTATTGGCCATAAATGGGATAAAAGGTGTGGAATCTTTTATTTCAGTGGAAGAAAAGCTCATTAGACACATTCAATTCGATTCCTAAAATTTTCTACTTCCATGATGATATCCTAGCTTATTTTCTTAATCATACACGGTTTTAAACACTTTTATTTTTAAGCCGTATTTCTTTCCCTCATTTTATTTCGTAATACCGTACGCAAGAAAGAGCCTCTATTTAGGAGATATCAGCGCTTATGAGCGTTCCAATTTGTGATGTTTGTAACTTTTTGAACAATTTGATACAAAAAAATGTGATATCCATGATATTTGACGTTAAATCAGGTTAAAAAATAGCAAGTTCACAATATAATAGCTTATATTTGTTATATTAATAAAAATACATGTCTTTAATTATAAAATTACGGTTATGAAAAAAATTGGTTTACTTCTTGTGGCGATATTATTTTTGGGCTCAGGTTGTATTTATGCAAATAACAAACCTATTTCCACTAAAAAATTAACTACGCAGATTTCTAAAATTTTAATGAACAATCCGATTCCGGATGAAATCAAAGGTTCTGTAGCTGAATTGCGATTGGCTATCGATAGTTTTGGAGAGATTCAAATTCTCTCAGTTAATACAACGGATAAAAAACTTGAAAGTTACTTAAAGGAAAATATCGAAGACAATATGGTCAATGTAGGGACTTTTAAACCTGGAAAGGTGTATCGCATCCCTGTTTTAATCAGTGCGGATAAAGAATGATTTAATCTGGAGCACCTGATTAAGGAATATATTGAAAATATAGAAAAGCCGATGTTTTACAGCATCGGCTTTTTTTGGTCTTTGATTTAACCGGTTATAAGAATTAACCTTTAGGCTGTTATTATGGCCGTGGTATTTTTCTTGACCTCTATTTTGTAAATAATTCAATATAAGTTGTTTTGACTATCAGGGTGTTGAAAGAGAATATAATAATTGGATAAAAAAATGGGCGTGTGTTAATGGCATATATTAGAATGGCAGAAAGGATTTCTCATTCTTTATATCCTTTACCATGTCTTCTATGGTTTTGTGTTCAAGGTTATCAAGAAGGTTTTCTCTATAAGATGCTGCGAAATCATGTAAAGGGCATGGGTGATCACTATTGCAACGATTTATACTTAATAAGCAGGCGTTTAAGTTGCTGTCACCATCAATTATAGTAATAACATTGATCAAAGGGGTTGCCATATTTTTTTCATTAAGGTAAAAACCTCCATTAGGGCCTCGAGTTGAAGATACAACGCCATGTTTTGTAAGGTCTTGTAATAATTTGGAGATATAGGCTTGAGGAACGTTAATGGGTTCACTGAGGTTCTTAGCCATGATTTTATTTGATTCACTGGCGTTTACAGCCAAATAGAGTACTGCCTTCAGGGCGTACTTAGAAGAATTTGAAAACATATATTTACTGGAATTTGTTTTAACAAAGATTAAAAGATATTATTATCCGAAATATGACTTTTATCATTTTAATATTGATTTAAGCACTTTAGTTTTACGGTCTAATTTAATAAAATGTTTAACATGAAAATAGTATTAAAGAGTACAGCGATTCTTTTTTCATTACTAATGCTCAGTTGTGGGGGTAAAGAAGAAAAGAAAAAAGAAGGGTTTAGTGTAAAGCAAAAAAAGGCGACCACAGAGAAGGTTGCAGAAGTTCCGGTCGCTACTGAAGCAAAAGCTTCGGAGCGTATTGATTTGGTTAACAAGGGTGTAGGGCCAATTAAATCGGTAACATTGAATGAAACCGTTGATGAGGCAATGGCTGCAGAAGGTAAAGAGGTTTATGACCAAATGTGCTTGGCTTGTCACCGAATTGGGAAAAAGTTCATAGGTCCCGCACCTAATGGCGTTTTGGAAAGAAGAACACCGGAATGGGTAATGAACATGATTCTTAATCCTCAGGAAATGGTTACAAAAGATCCGTTGGCCAAAGATCTTTTAGCGGAATTCAATGGGTCTCCAATGGCCAATCAAGGATTGACAGAAGAGCAGGCGAGAGCCATTCTTGAATACTTTAGGACACTTTAACCAACAATCATATGAAAACAACAACCAAATTTAAACTATTGTTTAGTTCATTTTCAATGCTACTATTATTTGTAGGCTGCAAAAATGAAGCAAAAACAGAAACCGATACTACTTCTTCAACAGCAACTGAAGTAGTAGAGAAACAGGGCCAAGCCTTTATTGAGGACGATGGCTCTACTCCAAATGTACTGCAGATAGCCATCGGTTCGCCCGATCACACCACTTTGGTAGCGGCTGTGCAAGCTGCGGGACTTGAGAATGCACTCGTAAATGCTGGGCCTTTAATGGTTTTTGCTCCAACTAATGAAGCTTTTGAAGCCCTGCCAGAAGGTACGGTAGGGAATTTACTGAAACCTGAAAACAAGGATGCTTTGGCGAATATTCTAAAGCATCATGTTACTGCCGGAAATTATTCCAAGGATTTTTTAAAGAAATTCAAAAAACTGGGGCAAGCAAATGACCAGAATACCATAGTAGAAGTAAAAGGCGAGGATGTGTATGTTGGTGGAGCTAAAATCATAGCTAGTGTAAAAGCTGGGAATGGTATCGTACATGTCGTCGATAAGGTCATAATACCTCCGACAGAAGAATAAACAACTCAATTAAACATAAAAACAATCACAATGAAAAAAATCAATTATTCAATACTTGCCCTTTTAGGTCTTGTAATGGTTTTCACCAGTTGCAACGATTCGGGCAAGAAATCTTCCAATGGGGCACTTGCATCCAACAACGCCGAAAAGGTGTACGTTGCACCAGGAGAGCAAGATGAGTTTTATGCATTTATGTCTGGGGGTTATAGCGGAAACCTTACGGTTTACGGACTGCCGTCAGGTAGAATGTTCAAGGAAATTCCTGTTTTTTCGCAATTCCCTACTTCCGGGTATGGCTATTCCGAAGAGACCAAACCTATGTTGAACACCTCTTTTGGTTTTGTTCCATGGGATGATTCCCACCACCCAGATATTTCACAGACCAATGGTGAATTGGACGGACGATGGATTTTCATCAACGGAAACAACACTCCACGTATCGCAAGGATAAGCCTTTCTACTTTTGAAACTGAGGAAATAATAGAATTGCCAAACAGTGCCGGTAACCATAGTTCTTCTTTCATAACTGAAAACACAGAGTATGTTGTTGCAGGTACCCGTTTTTCCGTGCCGGTACCTCAAAGGGATATGCCTATCAATGAATATAAAGGCAATTTTAAAGGGGCACTTTCCTTTGTAAGTGTGGATCCTGAAGATGGTAGATTGGATCTTAAGTTCCAAATAATGATGCCTGGCTTCAATTATGATCTTTCACATCCGGGTCGTGGAAAATCCCACGGTTGGTTCTTCTTCACTACGTATAATACAGAAGAAGCGAATTCATTGTTAGAGGTAAATGCATCTCAAAACGATAAAGATTTTATCGCGGCTATTAACTGGAAGAAAATCGAAGAGTATGTGAACAATGGTGGTGGCACAAAAATGCCGGCCAATTATGCACATAACGTATATAGTGATGAGACCCACACAGCAACTTCTACCATGGAGAAAGAGGTATTGACAGTTGATCCCACCAAAGTTCCTGGTGCGGTTTATTTCTTACCGACCCCAAAATCACCACACGGTTGTGATGTTGATCCTACCGGGAATTATATTATAGGTAACGGAAAACTATCAGCTGATCTAACCGTTCATTCTTTTGATAAGATGTTGGCCGCTATTGAAGGTAAGAAGTTTGATGGTGAAGCTTACGGAATTCCTATCCTTAAATTTGATGATGTTCTTGCTGGAACGGTAAAAAGCGGAGGTTTAGGCCCCTTGCATACCGAATTTGATGGTAAAGGAAATGCTTACACAACATTCTTTATTTCTTCAGAAGTTGTTAAATGGAAATTGGGGACTTGGGAAGTAATCGACAGGAAACCTACGTATTACTCGGTAGGTCACTTGATGATCCCTGGAGGTAACTCTGCAAAGCCTTTTGGTAAGTATGTTGTTGCCATGAACAAGATCACTAAAGATAGATATCTTCCGACAGGTCCTGAATTGGAGCATTCTGCACAGTTATATGATATTACTGGCGATAAGATGGAGCTCATTTATGATTTTCCAACGCATGGTGAGCCCCATTATGCGGCCGGTATACCAGCGGAGATCCTAGCACCTAAATCCCAAAAAATATATAAGCTTGCAGAAAACAAACACCCTATGGCCACATTAAGTGTTAATGACGCAAGGGTTGAACGTAAAGGAAATGAAGTTCACGTTTATATGGCAATGATACGTAGTCACTTTACCCCGGATAATATTGAGGGTATCAAAGTTGGCGATAAAGTATATTTCCATATCACCAATCACGAACAGGATTTTGATGTGCCACATGGTTTTGCAATGATCGGAGCTAATAATTCAGAGCTTTTGATTATGCCAGGACAAACGAAATCATTGGTTTGGGAGCCTAAGGAAGTAGGGGTATGGCCATTTTATTGTACAGATTTCTGTTCAGCTTTACACCAAGAAATGCAGGGTTATGTTCGGGTGTCACCTGCTAATTCAAATATTGACCTTTCTTGGTCTTTAGGCGAATAATCTACACCGAAATTTAATATTTGATTCGATTGAAAGCGGGCAGTGAATATGATTTGCCCGCTTTTTTTTCAAAATGCCAGCAACCTTTTCAAAACCAAACACAATATAAACCATCAAATAATTTTAGTGATGAAAAAAGCAAGTGTGTTAATGATCATCGGTCCATTATTGCTATTAGGACTGTATTTTTTTCCATTATGGAATATTATGTTGGGTGCGCCCCAATATCCCGAACCCTTGGGTATGAACATTCATATTACTGGAATTCAGGGGGTTTCGGAATTTGATCTTCAAAATATAGACGGACTCAATCACTACATTGGTATGAAGGTGATTCCAAAACCGGAAGATATGTGGGAGTTCACGGTTTTTCCTTACGTAATCGGTGGTATGGTTGCATTAGGTGTAATCATAGGCATATTTGGTCTTATGCACAAGGTTAGCTATAAATGGTTTTTAGGCTGGTTTATCTTAATGAGTATTTTAGGTATCTTGGGAATGTATGATTTTAATGCTTGGCTTCTTGACTATGGCTCAAACCTTGACCCTCATGCAATTATAAAGGTGGTCAACCCGGACGGTACACCAATGACGTATAAACCGCCATTGTTGGGATATCAGAAAATGTTGAATTTCGACGTTACCTCCCTACCCCATACAGGGGCGTATATGATGTTCATAGGTATGATGTTGACGGTCGTTGCATTTTTTATTGGGAAAAAAGCCATAAAGCCTAAAACACCCTTAAGTTAATCAGTGTAACCCAATAAAATATAAACCCATGTTAAGTAGATTCTTTCTTTTTGTCGTAGTAATTGTTAGTATGGTATCTTGTACGGTAGGTCCAAAACCTATTGATTATGGTGCTGATGGATGCCATTTTTGTTCCATGACCATTGTAGATCGGCAGCATGCCGCTGAGATAGTAACCAAAAAAGGTAAAGCTTATAAGTTCGATGCTGCAGAATGTATGATGAATCATCTCAAGGATGTTGATGTAGCTACGATAGAACTTTTTTTGGTCAATGATTATCAAGATCCCGGAGAGTTGATCAATGCACAAGAGGCTACTTTTTTAATCAGTAAAAGTATTCCAAGCCCTATGGGCGAATACCTGTCAGCTTTTAGTTCAAGAAAGGCAGCGGAGCAGATTGAAACTGAAAATAAAGGACAGTTATATTCTTGGGAAGAATTGAAAGCAAGATTCAAAATAGAATAATAGTACTTAATTAAGGGTTGTTCGTAAGGGTAAATCACGTCCTTTCATTTCGATTGCCTTAGTATTAACAATAGATCATTCAAGATGTACGAGATAAACAGTCAAATAGCTGAACAAGGCTTTAATAAATTCCAATTACAAAAATTGGTAAAAGCTACCCATTATGAAGTCCTTAATATAAGTTTGGAAAAAGGCGAAGTTTTTCCGGAACACACCTCACCTACCCACGCCCATTTAATAGTACTTCAAGGTGAAATAGTATTTCATATCAACGGAGAGAACTTTCGCTTAAAAGAACAGCAGTATTTTAATTTTCCCAAAGAACAAAAACATTGGGTCGAAGCAGTGGTAGATTCTAAATTTTTGGTCGTCAGGTAATGAAGCATTTCAGTAAGGTACTTGTTTTTATATTCTTGCTTATGGGAACTTCCCTTTGGGCCAAAACCATTGTGGTATGTCAGGACTGCGAGTTGGGATCCATAAAGGAAGGAATTGCGGTGGCCGTTGATTTTGATACGCTCCTCATCAAAAAAGGTACTTATAAGGAATACAATATCCTCATAGATAAACCTCTGACCTTGTTGGGTGAGAATTATCCGGTTATCGATGGTGGGAAAAGAGGGGAGATCAT
>TARA_R110001583_G_scaffold123122_2_pt1 | contig 10952 bp, 10 predicted proteins | sample TARA_R110001583 | Tara Oceans TARA_R110001583 (sample SAMEA4398432) | marine metagenome | biome: Polar Biome; feature: [MES] marine water layer (ENVO:01000295) within the mesopelagic zone...; material: water (ENVO:00002006), including particulate matter (ENVO:01000060) such... | reverse complement strand
GCCAGGTTGGCACGGTTGCCTGGGTCGTAGGGCATCGGATTCTGACAATCGAATAGATCCAGGTTGTAACCCCCGACCCGGCGCAACACCTTAGGGAAGTGATCGCGAATTTCCGGGCCTACCCGCTCCGCAATCGCCCTCACCTGCTGGGCGAGGCGCTGCTCCCGCGAGCCTTCCGCGAAGCGGTCAACGAAACCAAAACTCGCCGCGCTGCCGTCAGCCAGTAGCGCGTCGACGCCCAGCACGTTGTGCACCATATTGCCGTAGTAGATCGAGCGTGACCCGCAGGAGTTATTGCCCGCCATCCCACCGATGGTGCACTGGGCGCTGGTGGAAACATCCACCGGATACCAGAGCCCATGAGGTTTGAGCCAGGCGTTAAGGTGGTCGAGCACGATGCCCGGCTCCACCACCACGGTGCGCGCCTCGGCGTCAAACTCAATCACCTGATTGAGCCAGCGGGTAGTATCGATCACCAGGGCTTCACCGACGGTTTGACCACACTGGCTAGTGCCCGCGCCCCGGGCCAAGATGGGCACCCTGGCATCACGGGCAATATCCAGGGCAATTTTCAGATCTTCCTGATGGCGCGGGATGACCACGCCTACCGGCGTCACCTGATAAATAGAAGCGTCGGTTGAATAGCGCCCCCGAGTGGCCCGGTCAAACAGCACCTCCCCGGCCATCTCTCGGGATAACCGCTCGGCTAGTTCGCCGAGCGGTTTAATCTTGGCATCGCGGGACGGGTATTGGTTCGTCAGAGACGTCATATGGCTCTCCCGTCGTTTAGCGCTCGCCTGCGTTAAGCGGGTTGGCAGCAAAGTAGTCCAAAGCAGCCGTTACGCCACTGCCTTTAAGGTTAACGCCGGACAGCTTCATGCCCGCCTCACAGCCACCCAGCGTGGCAATCAGCGTTAAATCGTTGCAGTCGCCCAAATGGCCGATCCGGAACATTTTGCCTTTGGCCTTACCCAGCCCCATGCCTAATGAAAGGTCAAAACGCTCATAGATAATCTTGCGCACCGCATCCGCATCGACACCTTCGGGCATCACCACACCGGTCAGCACCGGCGAGTAAACCGACGGATCTAAACACTGAATCTCAAGCCCCCACGCCTCTACCGCCGCGCGCACCCCAGCGGCCCAGCGCTGATGGCGGGCCAGCACGTTGTCCATGCCCTCATCCAGCAGCATATCCAACGCTTCGTTAAGGCCATACAACAGGTTGGTGCTGGGCGTGTAGGGCCAGTAGCCGCTCTTGTTGGCTTCGAGAATTTCATCCCATGCCCAGAAGCTTTTCGGCAATTTCGCCTGTTTGCTAACTTCAATCGATTTAGGCGAAAGCGCGTTAAAGCTGATGCCCGGCGGCAGCATCAAACCTTTCTGCGAGCCGGAAACCGTTACATCCACGCCCCACTCATCATGGCGGTAGTCGGCGCTGGCCAAACCAGAAATAGTATCGACAATCAGCAGTGCGGGATGGCCAGCTGCATCGATGGCTTTACGCACGGCGGCGATATCGCTCGTCACGCCAGTAGAGGTTTCGTTATGTACCACACACACAGCCTTTAGCTCGTGGTTGGTATCCTCTTTAAGGCGCGCCTCGATCATGTCGGCCTGAACACCGTGGCGCCAGCCTTCGTAGCCCGGCAAGCCCAGAAACTCAGGTTGGATATCCAAACGCAGGGCCATTTTGTGCCACAGCGTGGCGAAGTGGCCGGTCTCAAACATCAGCACACGGTCGCCCGGTGACATGGTATTGGCCAAGGCAGCTTCCCAGGCACCAGTGCCCGACGCCGGGTAAATAATCACCGGGTTCTCGGTTTTGAAGATTTTTTGGATCTTGCTCAGCAGCTCAAGACCCAGGGCACCAAACTCAGGCCCGCGGTGATCGATTGTGGGCAGGCTCATCGCCCGTAAAATACGGTCTGGCACCGGCGAGGGGCCAGGAATTTGCAAAAAGTGACGGCCGGATGGATGAAAATTAAGCTTTAACATGATGAGGTTCCTGTTTGTTGTTGTCAGGCTAAACGTTGGCTCTGCCAATTAGCGTTATTCAAAATGGATAATGAATGCAATTACTCACATCAAAAAAGCGCTATTTGATACATCCTTCAGCACGTAAAGCGTCAAGCTCAGCGCCGGAGAACCCTAAACTATCGAGCACTTCATCGGTGTGCTGGGCAAAGAGCGGCGCGGGGCTGCGAATTTGCGACGGTGTTTCTGAGAATTTGCTCGGAAAACCGATGGTTTTCATTTTGCCCATTACCGGGTGCTCCATCTCTTGCACCATGCCGCGCGCTAAATAGTGCTCATCCTGCATGGCCTGGGCGAAGTCGTTGATTGGTCCGGCAGGTACACCTGCGCTGTCACACAGGGTTAGCCACTCATCCACGCTTTGATTCGCCATTAGCTCTTCGAGCAGCGCCTCCAGCTCTTCAACGTGCTGGCCACGGTCCTGATTGGTAATAAAGCGGGGGTCCTGCATGAGTTCTTCGCGCTTCAGTACGTCCTGGCAGAAGCGCTCCCAGGTGCGCTGGTTGGCGCAGCCGAGCATCAAATAGCCATCGCTGGCTTTGACTGCCTGATAAGGCGCGGAAACACGGTGGCGCCAGCCCGTTGGCCCAGGCACGGTACCTTCAGAGAAGTAAGCCGCCGCTTCCCAGGTAAACCAGGGCAAACCGCACTCGGTGATAGCGATGTCGATATGCTGGCCAGCACCGGTTTTCATCTTGTGGATACACGCCGCCAGAATCGAGTAGACCGCGGTTAAACCACCGCCAATATCGTAAACCGCAATGCCGGTTTTCAGCGGGCGCTTGCCCTCCTCCCCGGTCATCGACATCAGGCCGGTCATGCCTTGTGCGACCAGGTCAAACCCGCCTTTATGACTATAGGGGCCGGTTTGCCCGTAACCGGAAATTGAGCAGTAAACGATGCCGGGGTTGATTGCTTTGATAGTGTCGTAATCGATCTCAAGCGACTTGGTCACACCAGGCCGGTAGTTCTCAACGATGACATCCGCATCAGCGGCCAAGCGGTAGAATATTTGCCGCGCCCGTTCGTCTTTAAGATTCAGCGAGATACTTTTTTTGTTGCGGTTAATCTGTGAAAAGCAGGTCGATTCGCCATTCACGTAGGGGCCCATTTGGCGGCTGTCGTCTCCGCTATTGAGCTTCTCGACTTTAATGACTTCGGCGCCCATGTCCGCCAGCACCATGGTGCAGTAGGGGCCGGCCATAATCTGTGATACATCAAGTACTTTTATATCTTGTAGGGGAAGCATGCGCTCTCTCCTTGACCTTTAATGACCAGACCACTCAAAGGGCGTTTTATTGACGAACTTATCCACCGCGGCGGCAAAGTCTCGGCTCATATAGCAAATGGTGACCCAGTCGTCGCTGGCATCGGCAGGGAGTCTCCGCTGCTCTAGCGCACGTCCAATCAACGCCTTGCTGGCCTGTAGCGTCAACGGCGACCGCTTGGCAAAGGCTTCCGCCAGCGCAGTCACTTCAGCGTAAATTGCATCAGCGTCAAACAGTTGATTTATTAGGCCTGCAGCCTGGGATTCTTCGGCGCCAAATAGCCGAGCCATCATTAGCGCTTCTTTGGTGCGTGCAACGCCAAGCATGTCGATCATGCGCGAGACGTTGTTAATCGAGAGCGTATTGCCCAGCGTTTTGGCAATCGGCACGCCAAACTTCATCGTCGGGGTGGCGTAGCGGAAATCACACACCAGCGCTAGCGCCGCACCGCCGCCCACGCAGGCGCCTTCAATCAATGCCAGGGTCGGCTTGGGAAAGGTTTCCAGCTTGCCCACTACGCGGTCAATGCGTCGCTCGTAGGCAATCGCGTCTTCAGGCTGAGTGAAACCCGAAAACTGGCTAATATCAGTGCCCGCGACAAAGGCTTCACCGCCCACGCCATGAAGCACCACGGCATACACAGTGTCATCCTCGGCCAACTGATCGCAGTGCTTTTCCAGGGCATCGTACATTTCCCAGGTCATCGCATTGCGGCTCTGGGGCCGGTTAAAACCAATCCAGGCCACGCCATTACGAACGGAAAATGTGACGCTCTGGGCAGCCTGTGATTCGTCAAGATTGCTCATTTTCGTCTCCTGTTTGGGCGTGGTGCCGGGCTAATAACACCCGGCAACCAGCGCGTATAGCTGCTTAGCCGTAGATAAAGTTAACCAACGCCAGCGCAAACGCCGGGATGTAGGTATTGATCATTAGCACGGCGAACAGGACGGCGATAAACCACAGATTGGTTTTGGATGTGGCCCATACATCTGACTTGGCGATTGAACAAGACGCGATGAGGACGCTGGCCACCGGCGGAGTTTGCTGGCCAATGGCTAGGTTCAGCGTCACGATCAAACCAAAGTGCAGCGGGTCGATACCCACTTCAAGTACTAACGGCAGGACGATCGGTACCACCAGGATGATGGCCGCTGCAGAGTGCAGGAAAATACCTAAAATCAAGAAATAACATTAAGCAGTGCCAAAATAAGATATTTATTGTTGGTTAGCTCGCTGATTTGCATGGCGATTTCTTGAGGCACTCGGGTCTCAGTAAGATAGCCCCCCACCACTGCAGACGCGGCCACCAGCAGCATGACCACAGCGGTCTGCACACCAGCACTCTTACAAGAATCAATGAAATTTCTGATAGTGAATTCGCGATAAACCACCGCACTGATAAAGATCGCGACACATACCGCCAACGCAGCGCCTTCAGTTGCCGTAACGAAACCACCAAAGATACCGCCCAGGATAATAACTGGAATCAATAGCGCCCAGATGGCTTCTTTAAAAGCGGTCCAAAGCTGTGAAACCCGGAACCGTCCTTCAGAGGGGAAGTTGTTCTTGCGCGCCAAGTAGTAGCACATCGCGGCTAAGCCCATCGCTCCCAACAAGCCCGGCAAAATACCCGCCACAAACATTTGCACCACTGATTCGCCCGACATCACCGCATAAAGAATCATCGGGATAGAGGGTGGGAGAATGATCGCAAGGCTTGCCGCAGAGGATGAGATAGAGGCCGCAAACTCTTTTGAGTAGCCTTTCTTGCGCATAGCCGGGATCAGAATACTGCCGATCGCCGATACACCCGCCACTGCCGACCCAGAGATTTCAGCAAAAAATACCGACGCGCCGATCGTCACCATCGCCAAACCGCCTTTGATAAACCCTACCATTGCCATGGCTAGGTCAATCAAACGCCGAGAGATACTCGACGCGTTCATAATGGCGCCCGCTAAAATAAACAGCGGTATGGCAATAAGCGGAAAATTGGTCGCGCCCTCAAACATAGTCATGCCCACCGTAGGCATCGCCATGTTGCCGTATGTCATAAAGGTGGCAATCGTTCCTACCAGCGCTAAGGCAACCGCCACCGGCACGTTAATTAGAATAAGCACTATTAGTGCTAAGAATATGTACAGTATGACCATGGTGTTTACTTATCCTCGCTGATGCGTGCTGACGGTGGCGACTTCTTCAGCGTCGATGCCGGCTTCTTCAAGCTCATGGTCAATAAAGCCTCTACCGCGCGCACTTTTAATCACATCAGGGATCCGCAGCAGTTCTGCAATAATAAACAGCACAGCAGCAACGGGAATCGCCGAGTGAACCAGTTGCATAGACACCCCTGGGAGGCTGACCATGCCAACGCCTTCGAGAATCAACATGACTTGGTAGCTCGCGAGACCCAAGAAAACGAAGAACCCGATAGTGATAGCTTCAGCTAACAGCGCGATCGGCACCCGAATAGCGGGAGGACACATGTTCAACACGCTTGGACAGGTAATGTGCGCGCCTTTAGCGGCTGCTAAAGCTGTGCCGTAGTAAGTCACCCAAGCCAGTAAAGCGGCGGCTAGTTCGTCATACCAGCTTAATGGAGAGCCTAGATAGCGGGTTACAAAACCTAGTGTTACGACAACGGCAAGCGCAATTACCAAAAAGACCACGATGCCTTCAAGAAACGAAAAATATGCGTTCTTGAACTTTGTAAAAGTACTCATTGAGACCTCCGAAAGGCGAGGCGCCCCGCCAAGTAGCGACGCACCTCTAAAGAGTGGCGCTTTGCTTACTCGCGAAGAGCAGTCACGGCGTCAATCATTTCCTGGCCACCATCCACTTCGTCAGCAAACTTGCTGTAAATGGTCTCAGAGGCCTCAACAAAGGCATCGAAGTCGACTTCATTCACTTTCATGCCTTCGTCCCGCATTTTCACCAGAGTTTCATCGTCTAGCCGCTGCCCCTCTTCCAGCACAAAATCTTCCATCTCGACAGCGACTTCTTCGAGTACCTGTTGCACTTCTTCAGGCAGGCGGTTCCAACTTACACCGGCGGTCAGATAAGCGGGTGTATAAACGTGGTTAGAGATCGAGAGGTAGTCTTGAACTTCGTGGAAGCGCGAGGAGTAGGTTTGAATAAAGGGATTTTCCTGGCCATCCATTGCGCCTGTTTGCAGGGCAACAAACACTTCCGACAGCGACATTGGCGAAGGTGCCGCGCCGTAGCTACGGAACATATCGATACGCCATGTGCCGCCAGGTACGCGCAGCTTTATTCCTTCGAGATCTTCTGGCGTTACGATTGGTCTCTCGTTGTTAGTAATCTGGCGAAAGCCATTTTCCCACACGCCAATAATTTTAAAACCACGGGCTTCTGCAGCGTCATACAGCGGGCCACGAACGATCTCTTCACGCACGCGCTTCATATGTTCGCGGTCTTGGATCAAGTAAGGCATCTCGAACAGTGCAAACTCAGCGGATTCAGAGCTCATTACTGTCGAGGGCAACGAGAGATCTAAAGACCCTAACCGCAGGCGACGCATCATCGATTCGTCACCACCCAGTTGGCTATTGCCAAAAACGTTTACTTCCGCCACGCCTTCCAAACGTTCGTTGGCAAGTTCGGCAAAGCGATTCGCAGAAATTTCAAACAGTGATCCAGGGCCACCGACATGGCCAAGGCGAATTTCCGTCTGGGCGTTGGCGGCGGCGGCCTGCAAGCCAAACGACACAACGGCCGTAACGAGTGCTGTTTTGAGCAATTTCATTGTGAACTCCAGGTAAAGCATTTGTTGTTGTTAGCAATGTCACCATCGTGGCTCTGGCACCCGATAGCGCCTGCAAAAGGCGTCGCTTGAGTAGATCTACTTATTGTTGATCTAGCGCTACTCATGAAACATCCTCCACCTCAATTTGAATTCAAAATTCAAAATTAGGTATTAAACTTTCGTCTCGACACGAAAATCTCACTGCAACCAGTTGATTTAAAAAGGGCTAATAAAAAGTAATCGTAAAAAAAAGCGGACAGCGCCTCGATTCGACCGCTGCCCGCTTCATTTAACATCTTTCTGCTAACACTTAGTCCGGTTCAAGCCCCCAGCGCAGACCGGCCCGCTCAATACCGGCAATCGCCGCTTGCTGATCCTCCTCAGATGAAGCACCGCTAACCCCCACCGCACCAATCACACAATTTTGCTGATCTAGAATGGGGACGCCGCCGGCCACCGCTACAAAATGCCCCTGGGAAGCCGCCGCCACACTGGCAACAAAAGCGGTGCGCTCGGCATTACGGGCGCCACTTACCCCACTGGCAACACCGATGCCCAACGAGGCATAAGCTTTTCCCTGCGCAACCGGAAACCGCAATGGCGCACAGCCATCTTCCCGCTCTGCGGCGATCACATGGCCACCGCCGTCTAGCACGATGATTGTTAACGGCGGCAATTTTGCTTCGCGCGCCTGCGCCATGGCACCATCAATGATCTTTCTGCCCTCTTCTCGGGTGAGCTGTACGCTGCAGTGAAATACTTGTCCGGCCATAAGAGTTACCTTTTTTGTTGTCACTCAGTTGTTGTCAGCACGTTGTCTTGGTAAGTACGCGGTTTTGGTAAGCACATCGACGCCGTAGATAGCGATGGTGGACAAAAGCGCCACCAAAGGAATATTGAATTCATAATTACTTTTGCAGATCATATCAACAAAAGCCACTATGCGAAGATGGCATCGTGCTCACATTGAACTAGGTGGTCTGGGTAGCTTGGCAAGCAAACAAGCGAGCCGCTGACAAGGAACTTACGAATGACAAAGATCTTGCAACGCAATTTATATCGCGAAGTGGCCGATAGAATTGGCGACCTGATTGAGCACGGAGAGCTGCTACCCGGTGAACGTATTTCGGAAAAGCAGCTGTGCGATCGCTTCGGTGTATCGCGTACGCCGCTGCGGGAAGCATTGAAAGTACTCGCCACTGAAGGACTGATTGAACTGCTACCCAATCGCGGCGCGCGGGTGGTGCGGTTAACCTTAAAAAACGTTAAAGACACCTATGACCTGATGGCCGCACTAGAGGGGCTGTCGGGGGAGCTTGCCTGCCAGTACATCAGTGACGCTGAAATTGCCGCCATTCGTCAGCTACACGACACGATGCTGGAACACTACCGTAACCGGGATCTAATGCCCTATTTCCAGGTCAATCGGCAGATTCACGAAAGCATTCTGGCGGCGTCCAATAACGATGTGCTGCAAGAGATGTATAGCAATCTAAGTCAGCGCATTAAGCGCGTGCGTTACTCCAAGAAGATGACCGAACGCTACTGGAGCCAGGCGGTAAAAGATCATGAAAATATGATGGCTGCACTTGAAAAGCGTGACAGCCAATTGCTCGGCCAAATTCTCCGTGACCATCTGTGCAATAAGATTGAAGTGGCTACCTTAGCAGGCGTGATTGACACCGAAGACGATAAAAGTGCGGCTAACAGTTAACTTAGCTATTGCCACTCTTCAAGGCGCATAGAGGAGCGCTCCAGCCGATCGTGCTCCACCTCCAGATCACGCAGCAGTTGGCTAATGCTGGAGAGATGCTCTAGCGCCACCTGTTTTGCTTGCTCTGCATCGCCGCTGACAACGGCATCGTGCAGTTGAGCATGCTGCTGATTGATCATCGCCCGCGGCACAGGCAAATGATAAAGGTGTTTGACCGAAGCGAATACCGAACTCAGCAATAAATCGGTCAGGCTCTGCAGCGTGTGTACCAACACTGGATTATGCGATGCTTGGGAAACCGCCAAATGAAAGGCGTGATCAAATCTAGCCAGCCGCTCGACATCGATCGGCTCGGCGGTTTCCGCATAGTCGGCCATTTCGTGATAACGGCGGGTGATCAGCACGCGGTCAGCGGAGGTGCCCCGGCTTGCCGCCAAACGTGCCGATTCCCCTTCTAACAGGGCGCGCACTTCTAGCAGATCGAACAGCGTGCGCGGATGGTCTTTAAACAAGTGCATAAGGGGGCTTTGCTGATTGACGGGTAGCAGCGTCGCCACCGTCGATCCATGGCCCTGGCGGGTGTCGATAATCCCCTTGCTGCGCAGAATTCTTAACCCCTCGCGTAACGACGCGCGGGAGACGCCAAGCCGATCACACAGCCGCCGTTCCGAAGGGAGCAACTGGCCGGGGCGAAAAACGCCATCCAGAATAAGACGTTCAAGCCGAGTAGCCACCTGATCCGGCCTACGCTGCCCGGGGGACAAGGCTTGATTCTCTGATGCCATGGTGACTCTCCTAATGGGCGATATGACCAGCTTGCCAGGACTCGACCCAGTACTAAACAAACAAGGCACCCCTGTCGACCAATTACTGGTCAGACCAATGCACCACAGCCTAGACAGACCGATAAAAAAAGCCCAAATTGAGGCCATGTTAGGTGGGCGGCCCATGGACAACTTTTCAGCGTTCGCCTTTAACGATAATAAACATGGGATGTCATGATGAATATCCTCTTTGATGAGCGCCTGGACGGCGAATTGGTCCAGCGAGATAAAAGCGAGGTCTTGAGCGACCTGCAGCAAGCGGTTCCCGATATGACGCTGCTGCACCGTGAAGAAGACTTGCGTCCTTTCGAATGCGATGGTCTGGCGGCCTATCGCGTACTGCCGATGTTGGTGGCGTTGCCGGAAACCCTTCAACAGGTTGAAGGGTTACTCAAGCGCTGCCATGCCCTGGGCGTACCCGTGGTTACCCGCGGTGCGGGCACCGGACTCTCAGGGGGCGCCCTGCCGCTGGAGCAGGGCGTGCTGCTGGTCATGTCACGGTTTAACAAGATTCTGAGCGTTGACCCCGATGCACGGATGGCCCGCGTTCAGCCCGGCGTTCGCAATCTGGCGATTTCCGAGGCCGCCGCACCTTTCGGGCTCTATTATGCCCCCGATCCCTCCTCACAAATTGCCTGCTCCATCGGCGGTAATGTGGCTGAAAATGCCGGTGGCGTGCACTGTTTAAAATATGGCCTGACGGTGCATAACGTCATGCGTGTGGACGTGCTCACCATCGAAGGCGAGCACATGACACTGGGTGCCGAGTCCCTCGATGCGCCCGGTTTTGATCTGTTAGCTCTGATAAATGGCTCCGAAGGCATGCTCGGCGTGGTCACCGAAATTACCGTCAAGCTGCTGCCCAAGCCGGAGACCGCCAAAGTACTGATGGCCAGCTTCGACGATGTCGAAAAAGCCGGCCGCGCTGTGGGCGATATCATTGCTGCGGGGATCATTCCCGGTGGCCTGGAGATGATGGATAAACTGGCCATCAAAGCCGCCGAGGACTTTGTCAAAGCGGGCTACCCCCTCGACGCCGAAGCGATTCTGCTCTGCGAGCTGGATGGCGTTGAAGCCGACGTGGACGACGATTGCGACACCGTGCGCCGTGTATTGGAAGCCGCCGGTGCCACCAATATTCAGCAGGCCCGGGATGAAGCCGAGCGCGCCAAGTTCTGGGCCGGGCGAAAAAATGCCTTCCCCGCGGTGGGTCGCATGTCGCCAGACTACTACTGTATGGATGGCACTATCCCCCGCCGCGAACTCCCCCGGGTACTCAAAGGCATTGCCGCGCTTTCCGAAGAGAGCGGCCTCGCGGTCGCCAACGTGTTCCACGCAGGTGA
>TARA_R110001583_G_scaffold103867_1_pt1 | contig 10955 bp, 16 predicted proteins | sample TARA_R110001583 | Tara Oceans TARA_R110001583 (sample SAMEA4398432) | marine metagenome | biome: Polar Biome; feature: [MES] marine water layer (ENVO:01000295) within the mesopelagic zone...; material: water (ENVO:00002006), including particulate matter (ENVO:01000060) such... | reverse complement strand
ATCAGTAGATCCTATAAATGAGAGAGTAACTAATCTAGAGCAGAGCCTAGTAAGTATTCTAGAATCTCTAAAATCTGTAGTAGCTAACCTTAATGAAGAAGGTCCTACTGCTGAACAATTAGCTGCTATTGAGACTGAAGAGGGTAAGTCTAAAAAAAAAGTAGCTAAGAAAAAAGGTAGTACATCCCATCTTAATAAAGATAATAAAAATGCTCAAGACACGGCAGTAGGAGCTGAAGGTGAAGCTGCCGAAGGAGATGATGACGTACCTGTAGGTAATAGAGGTGAAGGTAAGACAGCTAAGCTAAGCCACCTTCTTAAAGGTGCTAAGCCAGGTTCTGCGAAGGCAAAAGAACTTAAGATGAAAGCTAGAGCTCGTAAGCAGACAATAGCACAAGGTAATCCAGGAAACCAAAAGATGTCTAAGAAGGAAATTAATGATTTAGCTGATAGCTAAGTAATCTACTAAAAGCAAAAACCCTACTAAGAGTAAAATCATTAGTAGGGTTTTCTTATTGGGATTAGATACCGTATTATATAGTTACTTATCCAGATGTCTTTGTCTAGGAGTTCCTTCATCACTTGATCTAGAATCAGCTTGTTCATCTTCATGTCTTTGTAGATCGGCTGAACCTGGACGTAACTTACTTCTCTTTAAAGGCTTATCTCCACCTGGAAGAACTACTGATTTCTCACTTGCGGCATCTCCAGCCCTTACTGCTACACTTAAATCTTCCTCAGTCGATGCTCTTTTAGTAGCTCTTTTCTTCTGATCTGCCTGCTTTAGCTTTAGTTGCTTCATAGCCGCTTGCTTTTGTGTATAGGTTGTATTTCCACTTTTAAGCTTTCTTTTTAATTTAGCTTTACTAGCTTCATTGATACTGTGAATTGAAAGTCTTCCTAGAGAGTCTCGCATTGGGATTTCTAGAGATTCTTTCTTCACAGACTTCTTACGTAGTTCAGCTGTGCCATCCGACCCGATCTCGCCACCTGCGTCTTCGTAACCTTCTGGAGGATCTCCATGACCATCCCACCTTTCAGTATCCACAGGCTTTGGACGTTTAGATTTCTTATTCTCTCTCGTAACGTTAGGATCGTATTGACGATGATCCTCTCTTAGAGATGGGATTTGCCAATCAAGTTGAACCTCATCCTCTTCTTCCTTTTCCTTCTCATTCTTAGCTTTTTCTTTCTTCTTAGCCTTTTCTTTCTCCTCAGGTGTCTCCTCAGGAGCCTCGTTCTCCTCTGAAGAACCTATTGAAGCTTCATCCCGTTTTACCTTAGCATGTTCTCTATTAGCTCTTAAAGCTTCTTCATGTTTCTCAGCTTCTTGACCATATTCATGACCATAGTTGCCTTCGTCTAATGTGCGTAAGTATTCTGAAAATCTCATATCACTATTATATAGTTATTAAATTTTACTTATACATGAGATTGTAGCCTCTTCTGATTTATAATCAACTACTCCACCCCGCTCTACGATCAAAACGAAATTTTTCTCAACGGCTACAAGTCTTAGAACTCTTTTGTAGTTTTTAGTAGCTTTGGTCATAAGCTCATGGTAGCGCGCAGAGCCCTTCTCAGCTCCTTCTTTCTCAAGTAGGATGTACGATGGAAGTTTCTTATAAATGTTCTTAGAGTTGACCGTGGCTACCTTATCATTGCGCTCTGTGCTAAAGTTAGTGATATCCCCATAACGTATCAAAGTAGTATCGATATTCTTATGGGTTGAAAGTAACATTAATAATAGGATTAAAAATTTCATAACTTATTATAGTTAGTTTGCGCTAATTCTTTAGAGGGAAAATGCTCTTTTTGATTTGAAGTCTCTTCCATTTAGGTAATCATTTAACATAAATGTAAATTTTAGTCGTCTCCCTTCATCCTCATCACATTTACAATAATCCCTCGCTAACAGCTCTGCTATCACCTTAGGTTTAAATGTTTCCGCACTCTCACGCATCTTAGAGTCTAATTCCTCAGCATTATCTTTTGCAAAATCTTTAACCCACTGCCACTCCTCTTGAGTATAGCTATCGGAGTCGCGCCAGCCCAGATCGCCTAGTTTAGTAATTTCCTTGTTTGATATATCTAAATCATCTACATTTACAGATATTACAGTATCTATTTGTTGACCTTTAGGACATGATTTTAACTCGATTCCATCTGCCGGACAATACCCGTCACACCACCATCTAACTTTAACTTTAAACTCAAAAACTACAAAAGTTAAATGTCCTCTCCTTCTACTAAGATCATATACATCTAGTCTGGAGGGGTCTGTTAATAGTGTTACGGAACAATTCGGGGTGCATGTCATATTAATTTGTATTATTGTTAACTATCTTCCTATTCATTTTGCGTTTGTTTGCGTCATCTGCTAGTTGTCTATGAGACTTCCCGGTTAGGTTTAAAGCATTTTGGTTTTCTGCGGCGGCGCCAGTGGCTGCTGGTCCTTTATTTTCCTCAGATCCACCTAAAATTGTAGGAGTTATGGGTTCCTTTGTGTCTTTATTGGGAGTTGGTTCAGCTCTCTTCGATGTTGTATTTGTATCAACTTTAGCTTCCTCTGTGTTCCCGGGCGCTTTACTGCGGAAGGGTTGTTGTTGTCGTTTTCGCCTCGCATTACCTACATTTTCCCATTCCGATTCAGTATCTGGAACTTTATCCTTCCAAACAGGGGTTCCAGGGCTTCTCCAATCTCTCTGAGACCTATCCCTCTGGTTTGGATTTTTCGCTTGGAACTCTGCATTTTCTCTATCCACTCTATCTCCTAAATCTTTTGATTTTCTAAGCATCTCCTGAGAATTAGCTCTTTTGTTCCACGCGTACTTACTTTTAAATCTACGGTGTGCAGGATCTAAACCTTGATCTCTCATAGATGATTTATAAATTCTTGACAGGAAACTTCCCTTATCTTTAATGCCAGGATCTTCTCCTTTTCCCGAACGAGGGAGATCCTCTTGCTGCCCTCTGGCTCGCTGCAATTCTGACGTCGCCGCCTTTTTCTTAGTCTCATCATCGCCGGTACGTATAGTTTCACGCCGCGCTAGTTCGTTTTTATTCCTAACTGCTAGTTCGTTTTTATCCCTAACTGCTAGTTCGTTTTTATCCCTAACTGCTAGTTCGTTTTTATCCCTAACTGCTAGATCTGTTTCAGGACGTTGCTGCATTTTAAGTTTTCTAGCCGCCTTCTGCTTTCTCAGTAGATCCCTCTTCGATTTGTTCTTCGGCCCAGGCATAGGTGCTCTTCTAGACTGAGCTCCAGGTGTGAGATGTCCCCCACGTGTTCTCCGTTCTTCCAACATACCTCTAGAGTCCAAGTCCTCACATAGGAGATCTATAAACTGATTAGAGATAGGATTCATAACATAGTATCTAGGACATGAAAAAACCCTATACAGATTAAATGTATAGGGTTTTTATAAGGATTATTTATTAATCACCAATGTATGACATATTTAGATGTTCAGTTATACTATCGCCAAAGCGCTCAACAGTCCACTTTAGAACATCTAAGGCATCAGGGTCACTATTTATTGGAAGTGGAGTCCAATCAGGTACATCAGGATTTGCATACCTTAAACATTGGCATATCCCTCCGTACTGTGGATCCGCCTGTAATCTTTCAGCCAAAGCGTCCAACTCAGCCTGTACTCCTGCTTTTACATCTATCGACTGAAATGCTTTATTAAAATCCTCGCAATTTTTACTATCCATTCTCTTAGTCCAACATGCATTAGTATCTGTATCTGTGACCCACTCCCTTTGATTGTTATCCCAAACCAAGCATTGTCTTAGTATTTCCATACAGCGATTAGTCTTTTTCTTCCAATCAGACGTTTTCCCATCGGGATCAGGTATACCTGCTTCTGGTCCGACCGGAATTACAACATCCAGTGTCGTTTCAGTTGCCTCCGATGGATCACATTTATGGTAAGGCTCACACAGTCCTATACATTCTACTTTTACTGGAAACTTAAGCTTTACTGCTAACGTCTCATGCCTACCTGAACCTGCTGTAGTAAATCCATCTAAATACGGAGTTTCATCCGATTCTACTTCCTGTTCCATTATTGTTAGTGAGATCTTACATGTCATATCAAATTATATAGCCCTGCGATATTAAAAAAAACCTTGCACACTTTAAAATGTACAAGGTTTTTAAAAAATTAATCTTTAAAGATTAGCACATAAGGTCAGTGCGCCAACCGTATTCAGGAAGCGTAGAATCCTTACCTGCGAAAGTACTAGTTTCACTGTAGTCCATACCACCTTGGCGAACCAAAGCATTTACGTTAGCTACAAAAGCAATTAGAACGTTAGCATCGTTTGCCAATTCACTAGTGTTTCCGATAGGACTTGGGATAAGAATTTCAGAGAATGATTGGGAATTTCTGTATTCAAAATCTGCAGTTTCAGCGGCTCTTGTGAAACCGCCTGGCTTAAAGTGAATGTAACCACTTAGACCTAAGCCTGTGGAAGAATCGTAACTGGTAACTTCTACAACTTGGCAAGTCCAAGTGTCTACGGATTGTCCTCCGCTTACAGCCCAGTCAGTAAGAGTTTCAGATACGTTAGTAGTTTGGCTCATCTTATAGAAGTTCTTAGTTTCTGTGCCTAATGGCCAGCCGCCATCTAGGTTTGGTACTGAAACTAACTCATATGTAAAATATGCATTTTGGCTATGTGTATAAACAGAACTGACGTCTGCGGAAGTCGTGTAAGATCCTAAGGAATTAAGACCTACAGAGGTTGAGGTAATGGTGGTTGTCATGATTAATTAATATTTTGGAGAGAATCATTTATCGTTCTCTGTTTTATATAGTGATTTAAGTATTTAACATTTAAATATTATTAGAGTAATTTCTTCTTTTTGAGATAGATCTTTTTAAATTTGTCTCAGTTATTTTATCTACGTGTCCTTGTAGAATCCTATCTAGCTCGTCTACAGGAACCATGCTAGCACTGGTTACATCAGCTACCCACGGTCCAAAAGTTGGCTGTCGTCCACATACACAATAATCTTGAAACTTCTTAGCCTCTTTAGATAGTGTAGCAAGTACACCCATAACAGTACTAAGAATCGTTGAGGCAGATTCGGTTGTGAGCTTCAGAAACTCATCCTGGCATGTTGAGGAGTCATCCTCACCAACACCCACTAGGTTACCCCCAGGAGGGTTAGATAGAACTGAACCAAAGCAAATATTTTGCTCCGTTGCGTGATTAGTATACCACGCTGTGTGCTGGCTAGGGACATCACCATCAAGACAGTCCTGAACGTCATTCATACATTTATCCAGGTCGGAGTTACCCGACCCAGTTCCATATAAACTAGTAAGACTAGTCTTTACTGTAACTTCCCCATTCCAATCACTAGGATTGCAAATTTTTCCAGAAGGACATGATTTATCTTTTCCTAGATAACAGGATGCTTCCCATTTTATTTTAAATAGTATTATTATATTGGCAGGAGAGGTATCAGTCTCAGGTACGACTTCGAAATCCATAGCGCTATTCATATCCTCCTTACTCATAAAGCCATTATCAGCATTAGGATCATATTGAGGGAACTCAAAATTTAAATAACATGTTCTATCAGTAGTTACCATAACTTATTCTCTTCACCACCCCTGGCGATGACTCTCTTTACCCTAAGCTCTTCGTTAGAGTGATCCCTACGATTAGATCCCCCTCTTGAAGGATTTATCAAACTTCCCCATACAGGAAGATGGGTGTGAGTACCAAATGAAGTAGCACAATCGCACTTATCAACCCATGAATCACATTCTTCTTCAAGCGGAGGGGTTTCCGCCCAAACTTCGTCTACTAGATCCGATAGATCGCGCACTACCCCACTCTTCTCTACGCAAGGGAGAAAGTGTCTTCTACCATCACATGGTCGACCATCTAATGATTCATCGCAATCGTGACATGCCTTTAGTATAGCAATTTCTCCAGGAGTGAAATGTCGATTTTTAACATCTTTAAGTAGTACCTCTCTAGTTACAACTCCGCTTTTTGAACCAAACCAACCTTCAGGCTGACAATCACTCTTAAAGAAATCAAAAACACCTACTGACGGATCTGGGCAATAACCTGGACATTCTAATTCCCATTTCCATTCTTGCTTAACCCAATGCCTTCTAGACCAAGGACCATAATATACCTCAGTAGACAGTAAGGTCCAAGTATATTCTGAACTATTTACGCAGTTTACCATTGTGGTATCCCCGTAACTTGAGAGTTTCGAATAGCCGTCTTCATAAATAATTCCTCATTTTTCTGATCTTCTTTTAACATTCTAAACATCTCCGAACTGGAAACTATCCAATCAGGTTGATCCATGAATTTAAAATAAACACATTTACATGGCTTGTAAGATACATTAGGTTCTTTGGCAAGGATAGCAGGATCTACTATCTTCTCTAACGTAAGACCTACCTTTTCATAACACTCTTTAAAAGTTTCGTGAGGCTTAACAACTCCATACTTACCCCATTCCTGAGATTCCATACATTTTCTCAGCATCTCATTTTCACCTTGCGTAAGATCTGGATTTCTCCAAGTCCTAAGGATATAGTCTAAATATCTATCATTGGTCTGTTTAGGTAACGAACATGTTAACCCGTAACCATCTATATCAGGTCCATCACAATCATTTACACCACAAGTTATTGTTCTAGTCCAATAAACCCTAACCATTGGGTGATAGTAAGCGCCGACCTTTACCGACTTCAGCTCATAAGATGTCATCTTCCAAGTTACTTTTGTTTCAGTTTCGCATAGTGCCATACAATATCTAGGTACTTAAAAAAATCAACATAAGTTATTCTAAGCTCTTTAAAATTTTTTTAAAAGATATTCATTACGCCCGCATATACGAGCCATAAGCCCATAATACCAACGACATAGGAGCATACATCACCTACTAGAAGGAAATCCTTCCAAGATTTAAAAATCTTCTTATTAAATTCCAATCCCTTCTTAAGGAGTCCCATAAGGGTAGTCTTCTCCTCAGTTTTAGGAGCTTTTTTAGTAGTTTTCTTTTTAGATGTTGCCATAACGATTTATATAGTTTATAGAGGAGTGTAAAGTATCCCAGGTCCTATAAGGGAATAGCTGGGTTTAGGTATTTCGCACTTAGCTAGAGCAACCCCCAGTAATATGATGAAAATAAAAATTTTTATACGGCCAGGTATATTTCGAAGCTTTTTCACTACTTCTCCTCAGATGCCTTATCATTTCCCATTGCCTTGTGAGCAACATCAGACATAAGCTCTACAGGGTCCTTAGGCTCTTTAGTATCAACTACAGTCTTCAAGATACTTGAAAGCTGGGTGACAACCAATGTAACTAAGGTAGCAGCTACTGCAATAGACTCTGATCCTAAGATAGACATTGAGAAGAGGAATGCAATCGTGCACGTGCATAAATACAGTGCTCCAAATACCGCAAGGTGTTTGCCTGCTCGTTCCTTAGCAGTCTCCGAGGCTTTGATTATATTAATCTCACCGCTTAGCCTAGATTGCAATAACTTGATCTCGCCGTTGATTTCCGCTTTACGTAATTGAATAGCCTCTTTAGTAGAACCTAGGAGCTTTGCTTCCTTAGCGGCTCTGTCTTCAGGTTCTGTTTGTGACGGTGCGGGAGTATTACCTTCCTGCTCTCGCTTTTTCTTTTCTAAGTATTCAAGTGCTTCTTCAGGATTTAACGGTTCAAGTTTACCCTTTTCATTATTGTTGTAGTTAGCCATTTTTTTGTATTTTTTTGTGTTGAGCTAAAATTTTATTTCTGTATAGAAGCTAGTGCAGGAGCTGCCTCTAGTCTTTTACGTTTAACGTCAGCTTTAGCTTCAGCTTCCTTTCTATCATACTCTTCACCACCGCCAGCACTTCTAAGCTTACTCATAATTCTCTTATGAGTAGCTGCAGCTTCAGGAGTACCACCTTCGATTCCCTGCTCCGGGTAACCCTTTTCAGCGTTCTCATCTATTTTTTTTTTTAAAATACGACCTGCTGTATTTTTAAAAGGACGTGGCTTTTTAGCACCTCTAACCTTTTTACGCTGGCGTGAACCGCCTTCATCTCTAATATCAGGTTCCCATCTACCATGTTCGATATCACTAGCAACTCCGGAGCCTCCGTCCTGTGCCGCTTGAGTATTAATAGCGTCCTGAGTTGCTTCTCTTCTATTCTCTGAGTCCGCATCTTGCATCTTTGCTTTAGCTGAACCGGGAGCTCCCTTACGGGATTCAAATTGCAAACCTTCTACAAGGTTCTGTACGTATTCGTTGTTAACTGGGTGATTTTTCATATCAAGTTATATAGGGTTATCGTTCTATTTTTACGCTTGGGCGTTGTGGCTCTTTTCTTTTCTCCGGCATCCTATCTTTTCTTGAAGGGGTGCCAGCGTATTCGTTTCCTAATCTTACCATACTTCTAATGTTATCATCATGGGACTGAAACGGAGGTGTCTTCGGAACTACTTGGTTTCCACCTTCTCTAGGCTTTTCCATCTTGCGGGCTACGAGGTTTCTAGTAACTTCACCACCTTCTCCAACAGGACGTGCCATGTCTTTCTCTTCCCCATGTACCGCGCCAGGAAGTGGCTTAGCACCTCTCACCTTCTTAACACCTCTAGAAAGGACGTGAGCAGAGCCGGAAGGATTTGGCCATTTCGCTGTATCTTGAACAGCTTGCTCAGCAGGAAGTGTAGAACCTTTCCATCCTTTTTTGAATTTCCGTGAGATAGCAGACTTGCCTTGGCTTATAGCACCTTTAAAATTCTCTGTACGTCTTACTCGATCTCTTCTGTAAATTGCTTTAAGTTTTTCTTTCGGAGTTAACTTCGGTCTTGGTTTAAGTCCAAGCCCCGATCTACGTGGGTCATCAAGATCGTCCATATTTCTACTACCACCCATAGCATCGAATTTAGATCTCATCGTATCGTTTGATACGGTTGATACGTGGCTGTCATCTCTTTGGTCGTTATTGGACTCGTTGAGCTCTACTCGGTGTAATGTTCTTACCATCAAGTTATTTAGGCTGGTTGAAGTGTCCGGCTCCCAAAGTACCTATTACAACTTTCCCAGAGTCTAGATCTTTTTGTATAATTTTTCTCATTTCACGGCGACGACCCGCATTCCATCTTTCAACCCCTCTCGAGATCTCATTAGGTTTAGTCTTACCGGTTGGATCGTCTTCAGGAAAAGCCCTATAATCTCCTTTCTTAGGATCATAGCTTTTCGCAATTTTTTGAATTTTTTTTCCACCATCTTTAACTTCACCTTCTAAGCTCCCTTCCTCGTAATTCACACCTTGTTTCTTAGCATATGCTCTTATACGATCTTCTGTTTCAGGGTCTCCAGCTTGATGCTCTTCGTCTCGACCTTCTACACGATAAATCACATCCTTCCCGGATTTTTTAGCACCATCTATTTGCTTTTTCATAGCTTTGACAGCAGTCTCTCTAGTATTCGTAGGATCTTGACCTTGGTGTTGTACAGGTTGTAAGTTACCTTTGAGTTGTCCACTCAAACCTTCAAGAAGGTTTTGGACGTACTCATTAGTAACAGGTCTATTTAACATAAAATTATCTCCCTAAGGATCTTTTATTTTTTTTATCTAAAGCATTTTGAATTATTACATCTACAGCATCAGGTCGGAGCATGTTCTCCGAGACGGGACCACATTTACATACCTTAGGACCTACTTCTTCATCTACGATATCATCCAGTATTTTTTGCAACTCCTCTAAAGCCTTCTGAGCGTTTGCAGGAACCGCCAGTTTATCAGCCAGTGCCTTGCAGTCTTTATTATTTACAAGATCCAGTGCAGCGTTGATCCTGTCCATACCTTTAAGTTTAGTTAGCTTATCAATAGCTATTATACAGTCAGGAAAGTTTTTAAGAGAGGGTATGGATCCAAGCTCAACGCATCTTTCTTTAAAGCTATCGTTACCCCAAGGTAACTCGCATCCTACTTCACCCTCCGGACATTCACCTTCACACTCTTTCATTTTTATTTTAGCACTAAAGCATATTTTGGGACCAGCTTGAAGATTTGCGAGTAGGATCATACCAGCTCCAATAGGGTCACCCGCGCCAAGTTTATCCACGATCTTTCCAGCCCACCCAGTGTATTCTATTTCATATATTAATTTACAGTCGCTCATACCTTATTTAGGAGTCCCTTGGTATCTGGTTGGTATTTTTCTGAAATATTATTTTTTTTATTTGCGTCTATTTAACTAGGATGTATGAGCAGCCCAAGCTGGATATGGAACCTAGCATCAGGATTCTCTCCGCTGGAATAACTATGGTAAGGGGGTTGCATTCTCGATAAGTTGTGCTATAATAGGTAGATGCTATTACTTACACTAACCCTACTACTACAGCTCACCATGCAACAGCAAGAGCTAGTCGATGCTATCATCATGGTAGAATCTAACGGTAACGATGACGCAGTCGGCGACAATGGTAATGCTATTGGTTGTCTGCAGATATGGAAGATATATCATACTGACGCTATAGAGCGTAGCGGTATTGGTGGCTCATATAAGGACTGTTACAATAGAGCCTATGCTATCAAGGTATTCGATGCTTATATGCGCAGGTACGCACGCGAGGCATGGACAGACCCTAAACAGTTTAACGCTGAGAAGGTCGCGCGTATACATAATGGCGGTCCTCGAGGCTATCGCAAGAAAGCTACGTTAAAGTATTGGAATAAGGTTGACAAGCGGCTGCGGCTGCGATATAATATATGTAAATGAAATCTCTCTACTACAATGATGCGCCGCGTGTGCTTTTGCTTGCTCTTGGCTATGTTCCTACACGTATGGCTATGCGCGACACCGCAGGTGTTTGGACTCATAGCGTGAATTGGGACGATGGTTTATTCCCTAATGTGCCTAATGATGATGACGCGCCTACTTGCTACTATTGCGATGAT
>TARA_R110001583_G_scaffold104969_1_pt1 | contig 10956 bp, 6 predicted proteins | sample TARA_R110001583 | Tara Oceans TARA_R110001583 (sample SAMEA4398432) | marine metagenome | biome: Polar Biome; feature: [MES] marine water layer (ENVO:01000295) within the mesopelagic zone...; material: water (ENVO:00002006), including particulate matter (ENVO:01000060) such as...... | reverse complement strand
GATATCGTCGCTTTTAGTTATATGTGCACACATCAAGGTGGTCCTTTAATGGGATCATATAAAGTAACTGGTGAACATCGCACAGTAGGTCAATGCCCTTTGCATTTATCAACCTTTGATATTAGACGTCATGGAATTATCGTTTCAGGACAAGCTTATGAAAGTTTGCCACAAGTGTTATTAGAGGTTGATGGTGATGATATATACGCTGTAGGCGTTATGGGACTGCTATTCGGTCGCACAGACAACTTGATGTTAGGATAGGAGAACAAAAATGACTACTAATTTTTATATTCCAGAAGATCACGCGCCTTTACCACCAAAATCAGCAGAAATAATCACTACAGCCTGTGATTATTGCATTGTTGGCTGTGGTTATAATGTTTATCGTTGGCCACTAGAGGTCGCTAATGGCGGCGTAAAAGCACACCAAAATGCATTTGGGGTTGATTTCCCGACATCAGCGCTACAAGCATGGGTAGCCCCCACACAACACAACGTAATTATGCATGAAGGGAAACCTCATAATATCATTATCATTCCCGATAAAGGGAATAAACACATCAACAAAAATGGTGATTCGAGTATGCGCGGTGGTTTGTTAGCGCAAAAACCCTATAACCCCAAAACAGGAACCCGCGATCGTTTAACTCAGCCACTACTTAGGATTGGAGGTCAATTACAACCAGTTCCTTGGGGTTTTGCTCTTGATATTGCCGCTGAAGTTGGAAATCATGTAAGGAAAGTGCATGGTGATAATGCATATGGAGTAAAATCATTTTCGTATCAATATATTGAGAATACTTATGCGGTAACCAAATATGCATTACGTCACGTAAACACCGCAAATTTCAGTTTTCATGATACCCCATCCGACGTTACATCAACTCCTGGTTTTCGAGATGCTGGTTTTGATAACTTTGCCCCTGCTTACGATGACTGGGCTAGTGCTGATACTTTAATGGTGTGCGGCACTGACCCTTATGAAACTAAAACGGTTTTATTTACACAATTCATGATGCCGGCAATATTATCTGGTATGAAAACAGTGATTTTGAATCCACGAGAAACGGCCGGTATAGCTTTTATGAAAAAGCATGGAGGTTTGCACTTGGATGTTAACCCTGGTTCAGATAACTTAGTTTTAGGTGCCATATTAAAAGTTATTATGGAAAATGGTTGGCAAGACAAAGAGTGGATTGATAAGTGGGTTAACAACCAATGGGAGTCAAATTCAGGCTTCGGGCAAGGTACTCGCAACACCCCTTGGCAATGGCGAACAACCTGGGGGAAATTCCAGACAAAAGGTTATGAAGACTATAAAAAATGGGTATTTGAACAAAAAGAATATGACCCAAAATATGCGGCTGAAGTTGCTGGAATAGATATTGAAAAAATTTATAAAGCAGCTGAAATGCTGGCGAAACCGAAAGCAGATGGCACACGTATCAAATCATCAATTGCCATTGAAAAAGGGTTTTATTGGTCAAATAATACCGGAAATACCAACGCAATCAGTTCTTTGGCTACCATAATTGGAGCAGGTGGTAGAGCAGGACAGGTGATTGGACGATTGGGCGGGCATCAACGTGGTGGTTTAGGTGGAGGTAAATTACCACGTAACAAATCACCAGAGAAAGTACCTGGTCGTCGTCGTAGAGCACTTGATACTGACCGTTGGACTTATTCAGGACATACGCGTTTTGCTCATGTTATTGGCACGACGTGGATTCAATCAATGTGTGGTACTCAAGGATTACAGAAAAAGTTCTGGGAACTTGTAACTAGAAATCCTCACCAAGTATATACCTATGATAAAAAAGAGATTATTGAAACGCTCAAAAAACGTGCTGACTCTGGAGGTATGGTGGTAATTAACCAAGATATTTACCTTCGAGATCCCATAGGTGCCAAATTTGCAGATATAGTGTTTCCTGCAGCTGGCTGGGGTGAAGAAGATTTTATCCGCGCCAATGGTGAGCGTCGCTTAAGACTTTATCAAAAATTCAATGACGCACCAGGCCAGGCAAAACCTGATTGGTGGATCATTAGTCAACTGGCAAAACGTATGGGGTTTGATGGTTTTGACTGGAAGAACTCGAATGATGTTGCCGAAGAAGCTTCACGTTTCTCCCGTGGATCACGCAAAGACTTTCATATGGTTAAAATTGCCGCTCACAAAGAGGGGAAAACCTTACATGAAAAACTACGAGAATTTGGTACTGATGGCATTCAAGGACCTGTATTTTATAATTATGATACAGGTAAATTAGTTGGTACAAAACGTTTGCATGATACCGAATTAATGCAAGACAAAACACGTTTAAAAGAGATGGGGCTCGAAAATGGACCTAAAGGGGCAAATGTCTTAGGTAAAAAGTTAACTCACTTTAACAGTCAAACCGGTAAAATCAATCTACAGAAACACCCTTGGAATCTTTTTTCTGACTTCTATGAATGGATAACGCCCAAGGAAGATGAACTTTGGTTTTCAAATGGTCGTATCAACGAAATTTGGCAATCTGGCTTTGATGATGTCGAACGACGTGCATATACCATTCAACGTTGGCCTGAAAACTGGGTAGAAATCAATCCTGAAGATGCTAAAAAGCGCGGAATTGAATCTGGCGATCAAGTCATGATGTACTCCGATCGTGTCGCTGCTTTTAAAGATACCATTCTAGGTGTACACGGTAATGACTTTCAGTTCAGTAGTCTTATGAAGAATGGTCATATTGAGTTGAGCAAAGCCGCAGTAACAGCTGTTGCTATCGTCACACCTTGCGTTAAAAAAGGTGTGCTTTACGCTAATATGATGGATATGCGCCAACCAAGCAATTCATTAACAGCCCGTGTTGTAGATCAGATTTCTGGTAACTATAACTTCAAAATGGGTGTTGCTAACATTCGAAAACTAGGAGAGAGTAAATATAAATCTGAATTCCGCAGTTTTTCATTTGCTCCTAGAAATATCGTTTAAATCATTTATGGGGAGTTAGCTCCCCACAATCTACACCCTTTAGGGGAATAACATGTTAAATAAAAAACTCTTTTCCATCGGTGGAGTCTTTGCTGCCGCCTTAATTTCAACCACAACCTTGGCAGATGTACCATTAGATGACGGAAATAAAGTAAAACTTTTTGGTGATATGCGTATACGTGCTGAACGAGATGACAGTGAAAAGTCCAATGGCTCTGAACGCGATCGTGAACGTCTACGATATCGCGCTCGCTTAGGAATCAAATACGAAGTAGCAAACAATTGGTTAGGGCAAATGCGTATAGCAACTAACGCTTCAAGCCTTAATTCACCACATGTTAATTTTAGTACCGTCAAAGTCGAAAATGACAAAGTGGTAGGTGATGATAACGACGCAGATATCGGTTTTGATCAAGCTTTCATTGCTTATACTGGTGTTGATGATTTAACTTTAGTTGCAGGGAAAACGCCTCTTAATTTCATAAATAGTACTGAAGTATTCTGGGATGCAGATATAAACCCAACAGCACTTGCAGCAACCTATAAGGTAGGTAAATTCACTTTTAATGGTGCCTACGCTACGCTTGTTGAAGGCAATTGGAATGATGATATTGATGCTACGTTCGCTCAAGCTGTTTTCAATACTAATTTTGCACAAAGTGAATTACTACTAACGTTAGGTGGAGCTAAGGTAGATAGCGGTAATATTTTTAATGCAGAAAACTATTTTATGGCAATGGCTGATTGGAAAACAGACAAAGTCAGATTCATTACTGAGTATATTGTCTCGGACGCTGATATTGAAGATACTGCCTATACATTTCAAGCACGTTATTCATTTAATAATGGTTGGGGTATACGTGCTTATTGGTTACATGTTGAAGCCTTTTCAACCATCGGAGATGGTACAGTGTCGCAAGACGATTTTCCAAATCCAGGCAATACAGGTGTCTCTAATTATAAAGGCTATCGCCTACAACTTGACTACAATGTTAATCCAAAAGTCGCTATTGATTTACGTTTATATAGTATGAAGCGCTTAACAGACAAAGCGCTCCTTCCAGAGAGTATTAGTGATGCGATTTTCAATGAAAATGAGCGAACTCGCTTACAACTCAATGTTAATTATAAATTTTAACCATTGAAAGCTATTAATCAGTTCACTTAACGAATGAAAAAAGGAAATCTTTCGATTTCCTTTTTTCTTAATAGTGTAAGTATAAAATTTAACGAATCGTTAAATTTTATACTTACAACCAAAACGAACAAATTAATTGATTTATTTTTCAATAAGTTAGATATGTCATCAATATGGTTTGGTTCTTGCTGAGCATACTATATATAAATAAAAATCATCTGGAGAATTCATGATGGGAAGAGAAGCTGTAATAAGTAACTTATTAACTTGGCTCGACAAAGGTAATGAAGCTGACCGTTTTTACACAGTTAGAGCATTAGCAAATTTAAATGCAACAGAAACTAGCCAACAACTGATTGAACGACTAGGTGATGATGATGATGATGTTTGTACCGAAGCGGCGTTAGCGCTAGGTAAATTGGCTTGTAAAGACGCCATTCCTGTTTTAAAACAGGCAATGAGTAATCATGATTTAGGGGATGTAAGAATTGCAGCAACAAAAGCATTATCAAACATAGGAACTGATGATGCGCTTGATATCTTGCTAGGGCTTGCGCAGGAACGACCCGCTGGAATGGAAGAATATAACCTCGATGGCTGGGATGACTATTGGGATATTCAGCGCATAGCGATTATTGGTATTGGCGACCATCAAGTTTCAAAAGCAGTACCTGTGTTAACCCAGTTATTAAAATCAGAAAGTTGCCAAGATTTAGAACCAGAAATTTTAACAGCCTTAGCAAAAGCCGATCTAAAAGGAGTAGAGTTTCTTCTATCGATTTTAGCAGAAAGCTCAAATCGAACAATTAGACGTGCTGTAAGTGCCCTAGCGCAATGTAAAAGTGAACATTACGCACTTTGCTTAAATGAAATAGTTAAATTAATAAGCCACCAAGATGCCCATGTAAGATTAGCCGCTTGTCAAACGTTAGGTCATTTTTCTTTGTACGAAGCATTTGAGCCTCTAGCACACTGTTTTGCAGACACCGATACTGATGTCGCGGAGGCTGCAATTCTTTCCGTAATAAACATTGCTCGCTCACTTCCTGATGGCTTAAAAGCTATCTCCCCACACATGCTATTATCGATAGCGAAAGAAGCTAATGACAATGCCTGTAAAGCACTATTTAAAATTGCAGGTGAAATGTCGGCTTATGCTGATGAAATGACAGCGGCAGATTATAAATTTTTAACACAATTTATAACACACTCGGATGAAGAGCTCATGTTATTGGCAGCAAAATTGCTGTTTAATAAAAATAATACTTCTTTTCAGGATATATTTATTGAACTGATTAGTAATAAAGCGTTATCAAGCCATATTCGTCGAGATTTAATTCAATACTATGCTATACATATTAAAAATGATGAAGTAACTCTCGCGCCAATAATTAGCCTATTAAATGAAAAAGACAATGTTGTGAGAACCGCAGCATTGGAAGTTATTGCAAAAACGGCAAAACTCCCTTTTGATGATGAGTTTAACCCTGCCGAATGCTGTTTGTATCACTTAGTTATCAATAAAGAGCTCCCCACTCAAGCTACGAGTATGGAGGCATTATCAACAAAAGAAATAAAAATAAACAATAATATAAAAGCTGAGCAAGTGATCCCAGTAACAGTTATTGAAACAGATACCATTGAAAATAACGATACTATTGATAATTTGATGTCTGAAATAAAACAAGATATTGGCAGCCAACCTGAAATTGAACTTTCAGAAGATACTCCTGTAGTCACTTCAACTTTGGCTGCTATTGGTGCTACGGCGATTAATGAAGCAATTAATCCCGCGGCAAAGGAAATAGATCAAGATCAACGCTTACGTCAATTATTAGAAGAACAACCTAAAGAAATGGTTGAGTTCAATGGCATCGTTGAAGAACACCTACAAAGTGGAAACAAACTAGGTTATTCAAGAAAGAAAAATGCTCGCATTGCTATAATCAATAATCAGGTTCTTGCTGCTCAAGCACTCGCTTACTACCCAGTAAAATCGACTGTACAGCTTATTTTAGAAAGTTTAAGGACCCCTGATATTGAACTCAATATCGCTTTATTAACGGCCCTTAATCGAATTGTTGAAAATGATCTTAAAATTAAAGGTCTAAGTAATATAGTCGGTATTTGCTCAACGTTATTATTTGGAGGAAATGAGGAGATTCAATATTTGGCAGCTAAAATATTAGGACAATTGAAACATCGCCAAGCAATTCCAGCTTTACAAGATGCTTTAGCAAACGGAGATCAAAATGTCCGTATTCAATCAATTCATGCTTTGGGCGAATTAATTTCTAAAAAAGCCAAGCATATTTCTGCTCAACAGCATGTGGTGCGCGATGAAAACAAAGATGAAAGTAGAGATGAGAAAAGCATTCGATTAGTGATAGCCTGTTTAGATGATCCTGAATACGGTGTTCGAAAAGCAGCGGTTATATTTATTCAAAACCTTAAAATTCCTCTTATCGAAAAACTTGTCGATACCGGTTGTGTTGATGGTGGTGTTTTAGCTGGAACTGTAGGTAAAGCTTTAAAGGTTATTGATACAGTCAAGGCTACTAAAGTGATATTATCTCGTCTATCTTCTAGTGAAGAATTTAGTCAGCGCAAATATTTGTTTAATCAATTGGAATATCTCTATGGAGTAAGTCAGTTTTCAACAGCTCAATAACTATTAGTGCACATTTTTTATCATAGCTGTTTCTCAATCACTACTATCTTAAATTTGGAGAAAATGATTTGGCCCATCGCCGTTTTGCTATTGCTTTAACAAAAATATTGCTACCAACAATCTTATTCATCAGCATTATTATTGTTGTCGATTATGATAGTACATTAGACAGTAAATGGCAGTCTTTAATAAAGCAGCAAAAGAGCGCGGTTGAGGCTGGCCGCATAGCAATTCAAGCAGATCTTGAACAAGTTTTAGGAGACACTAGCGTCCTATCTTCCGGATTTCGAGTGTTTGACTATATAGACTTTAAGGCAGAAGAATCACTCAAAACACAATTTTTAAGTTTTAGTAAAAATAAACCTCGATATGTACAAATCCGCTTTATTGATAATAAAGGTATGGAGGTCATTCGAGTAGAGCGAAGTAAAAACGGTTATGCGCTGCCTATTCGCAAATCAAAATTACAAGATAAATCTTCTCGATATTATTTTAATCAAGCAAATAGCTTAGCTTACAATGAAAGTTATATTTCACCTATTGATTGGAATATGGAAAACGGAAAAATAGCTCAACCACTGACCCCTACAGTTCGTTTCGCAATGCCTGTATTTAACAGTTTTTCTCGACGACAAGGGGTGGTGGTGATCAATTATTTAGCAAGTCATTTAATTTCTCGTTTTATCGAAGCTTCCGGACTACATCAACAACAATTGTTTCTAATTAATGACAAAGGACAGCTACTCTATTTACAAGATAAAAGCTCTGGGGCTGAATGGGTCTTAGGGAAAATAAAAAGCTTAAAAGAAATATATCCTTCATTATGGCAGCAAGTTGAGAATGACTTACAAGGGCAAATGAAAGTTGACAACGGTTATTATACCTTTACTTCGGTTAGATCTAAGACAAATGTTAAAAACACAGGAAATAATGATTGGATTTTAATATCTCAGTTGTTGCCTACTGAGTTAAATGTTACCAGACAAGAATTCTTTGACCATAGATTTCCTTTATATTCGGCAATTTTTGTAATTTGCTTCATTTTAAGCGTTATCTACACTCGAATAAAAGTCAGTCATCAAGAAACAATAAAAAGGACTCAATATGAGCAACGTTTTCGACAGATATTGGAAGGACTAAAATTAGCCGCAATTATTATTAGCCCCAATGGAAAACTAGTTTTTGTTAATCAATATTTTTTAACTCAATTAGGGTGTAAGAAAAAAGATATTTTAGAAAAAGATTGGTGTTTATCCTTTATGGAAAAAGAAAACATTCATGAACTAGCACAAGTATCTGCTCTCATTAGTAACCCTAAAGAACAACTTTCTCTAGAATTTAGAGTATCAAATAATCAAGTTAAAGGAAGAACTTACAAGTGGACATCTAGTTTTTTCACTGATATTAATGAAAGCCAAGAGTATTTAACTCTTATTGGGGATGATATTACAGATCAATTAGAGCTAGAAATAGAACGGAATAAATTGTTTCAAGTTGTAGAGCAAGCAGCTATCACCGTTATGATCACTAATTTAAAAGGTATTATTACTTATGTTAACCCTAATTTTACTGACATTACTGGATATAGTAGTTCAGAAGCCTTAGGCAGATCCCCTTCCTTTTTAAAAACAGTAAAAACAGATGCTAATACTAATACTGAAGTTTTATGGAAAACTATAGAAAATGGCGGTATATGGCATGGAGAATTTTGTAACCGCAAAAAAAATGGCCAAGAGTATTGGGAGGCAGCAACAATCTCTTCAGTTAAAAATAAACAAAATGAAAACATTGCTTATATTGCAGTAAAGCGTGATATTACCGAAGAGAGAAGATTGTCGTTAGTGCTGCAAAAGGAACAAGAAAATAAATTAAAACATGAGCATGATGCTGTTGTTGGTCGAATGGCTTATATGATTGCGCACGATTTAAGGAACCCCTTATCTTCTATAAAAATGACTATGCAAATGCTTCCTCAACAGTTAGCCGATACCAAACCTGAAATTATAGAGCTAACTGAAATATCTTTAGAGCAGATTCAATATATGGAGAATATTCTTACTAGTTTGCTCGCGTATGCTCGTCCGGATAAGAATAAGCATCAATGGCTTGAGCTTGGAAATATCATTCAAACGGTGTTAGACAGTGAGCTTAAAATCGAAAAATATAAAACGGTAAACATTAACTATGACACTGAAAATGACTTACCTCAATTACATGCAGATGTGACTAAAATGAGGCAAGTTTTTCAAAATTTAATTGTTAATGCAATTGATGCAGCCCTAATCGATAAAAATAACACTCCCAGAGTAGATATTTCTATCGGGATGGTGATGATGGCATCAGGTGAAAAACTAAGAGTTATCATTAGCAATAACGGTGAAACTATTGCTCCTTTTATGGATAAAAAAATATTCGAACCTTTCTTTACCACAAAAGCCAAGGGTACAGGTTTAGGTTTAACGATAGTGAAAAATATTATTAGTTATTATAATGGTGAGATAACATTAAAAGCTCACCAGGATGGTGGAACATATTGTACTGTAATTATCCCTATCCACTCAAAAAGGATTAATAAAAATTAAATGTTAAAGAAACTATTAATAATTGATGATGAAGTAGCGATTTGTAGAACGCTACAAATATACTTTAAAAGTCAATCTTTTGAGGTTCATATTGCACATGATGCGCAAACAGGTGAAAAACTAGCCTCCATAGTAAACCCTCATGTTATTATATTAGATATTTGTATGCCGGGTAAAAGTGGCTTAGAGCTTTTACCTAGCTTAAAATCTCAGTTACCTGATAGCCATATTATTATGGTGACTGCATTTCATGATATGGAAAATACCATTGAAGCAATGCAACAAGGTGCTGATGAATATATTCATAAACCTATTGATCTTAATGAAATCAATACTGCTGTTAACAGAGCGATGATGGTATGCGCAAGAAAACGTAAAGATATTATCACCATAAATAATGTAGAACTTAATCATGAGAACCAGAAAAAAATGGTTGGTGGTTCTAAAGCAATGCTTGAAGTTTTTAAAACCATAGGCCGCATTGCTCGTACACCTACAACGGTACTCATTACCGGTGAAAGCGGCACAGGTAAGGAAATGGCCGCTCGCGCTATTCATACTTCTAGCCAAACACCTAAAGGACCATTTGTCGCTATAAATTGTGCCGCTATGGTTGAAAACTTAATTGAATCTGAAATGTTTGGTCACATGAAAGGCGCTTTTACTGGCGCTATCTGCAATCAGCTAGGTAAGTTTGAACTTGCCAATGGTGGTACAATTTTTCTCGATGAAATAGGTGAACTTTCACAAACGTTACAAGCAAAACTGTTGAGAGTTCTGCAAGAAAAAGAATACACCCCTATAGGAGGTAAAGAAACAAAACATACCACTGCACGTGTACTATCCGCAACTAATAGAAACTTACTTGAAGAAGTTAAGGCTGGACGTTTTCGCGAAGATTTATATTATCGCCTACAAGTCATCAATTTGAACATGCCGCCACTGCGAGAAAGAAAAGAGGAATTATTTCAACTAATTTCAGTGCTACTCGCACAAATAAATAGTCAACTAAATCGAAATGTTACCCAATTAACTAAAGAAGTCATGGTTGCGTTTCAAAAATATTCATGGCCAGGTAATATTCGAGAATTAGAAAACTTATTAACTAAAGCCGTTACGATCACACATGGTTCAATAATTAGTTTGGATTTATTGCCGCAACTAATTAATGATGATCGAAATATTTGTATTTTTACTGAAGATGTAGAGCCTCAGAAAGACAGAACTGTTCAGAAAAATGAAGATACATTGATGGATATAGAAAAACGGCATGTTATTAAAGTATTAACACAAACAAATTGGCATAAAGGAAAGTCTTGCGAACTTTTAGGCGTATCACGCCCTAGGTTACAACGATTAATCATTCAATATAGTTTACAACAACCTAGATCATAAGCTATTGTAAACATAGACTTATTGAATGGCATATAAACAATCAAACTATTTACTGCTATTTTTTTGCCTCTAATGAATTTAAATAAGCGGTTATAAATATTCAATATTTTTCTCAGTTAAGCTTGCAACCGTACCGTACATCACTGCGGATTGTCCACCCTTGCGTTGCCCTGTTTTATAACTGCTTAAT
>TARA_R110001583_G_scaffold49447_8_pt1 | contig 10964 bp, 10 predicted proteins | sample TARA_R110001583 | Tara Oceans TARA_R110001583 (sample SAMEA4398432) | marine metagenome | biome: Polar Biome; feature: [MES] marine water layer (ENVO:01000295) within the mesopelagic zone...; material: water (ENVO:00002006), including particulate matter (ENVO:01000060) such as...... | reverse complement strand
CTTCAACATCACGGAAAGGATTTCCTTGTTATCCTTTACTTCATCGAGTTCAAAGATGATAAGTCGCTTGTCCTCGATTTTATAGGTCTGGTCTTCGCTAACGTCAAAAAGAAAGCTATATAGACCATCGCCAACATACTCGGACATGATGTGCAGGAAGTTGGTGATGTTGAAGTAATCGGGATGGATTTTAAGGGTTTTGAGAAGTGTTTCCTTATGTTCTTCTATGAAATAGTAAAAGCTACTGAGCGAATGACCAATTGCGGATTGTTTGTAATAGTAGCGTAGGATTTTCTTGATGGAGACCGATTGTGCCTTGGTTACGTCCAGATCGGAACCGAAGAGCTCTAAAAGGAAAACCGATAAGTCTTCGAACCGTTCTGGCGTTAGGTCATTTTTATCACTGATGAAGAACGGATTGATACCTAAATTCTGGCCGCTTTCATATCGGAGTACGGTGTATTTTTCAGGATAAAGTTTGGCGAACTTGGTGTAGGATCCCCCAAGGTCGATAATGACCAGACGTACACCACTCTCGAAATATTGACGTAGGACGTTGTTGGCCAAAAAGGACTTTCCTTCGCCCGTAGGTGCAAAAATAGCGAAGTTCCTAGCCTTGATACGTTTCTTTTGCTCATCCCAAACATCTTTTAAAACCGGTATATTGTATAGCCTATCATTGAAGATAATACCTGTTTCGTCTGATTTATAGTTGGTATTATTGATAAGCAGGCATAGGGCATGTTTCAAGTCTGTGACATATAAATCCTCGTTGGAAAAATGAGAGGAGAAGGCACAAAAGCTGTTTAAAAAATAATTTAACCGTTCTTGTCCCCTAGGGTAGTAAGGAATGATATCCAGATCTTTGAACTCCGCCTTGATTTGGGAAGTTATACCCTCTAATTTTTTGGGTTCTTTATGCCAATAGATGATATTGAGCTGACCGCGTATGACCCGCGAGTTATCATCAGCATAGATATTATCAAGAACGTGCTGGATTTTCCCTAGTATTACTTTGTTTTGGGAACCGAAGTTGGAGCTCTTTTTAAGTTCCTCAATTTTTTTGTCTAGCAGTTTACGCCATTTCTGTTTGTCATCCAGATATAGAATTTGGTTGACAATATGGTTTTCGTTCAAGCTCAGACCGAGTCCGTCGATAAATCCCTGATGGAAAACAAAATCGTCGGAAGTAAAACTTTCATTCGTTTTACTGCTGAGTACATTTTTGCCAAAACATGATTCACTATTGACGGCCAGAACATCAAAATGGTTTTCACCAATATTGATTTGACCTTTATCTAGCAGAATGTCGGTATCAAAACCATCATTGAAACCATTGAAATATACATGCGTAAGCCTAAGTATTTCATTGGATAGGAGAGGGGTAAGTTGAATTTTTCGGCTATTGTTTATAAAAGAAACAGAATCGTTTATAGCACCAAGGAATCGGTTTATGTTGTCATCCAGTTCCTTGGGAAAGGAATTGGGAACTTTCTTAAACGGATTGACATATTTAGGATTGTTTAGTGCTTTATTCTTGGTCAGGATAAAGAACAGGTGACATTGATGTTCTACATATGCCCTCCCTTTGAAATATTCGGAGGTTGCTTTTGCCAAGAAAGTACAGGAGGGAAGTTGTTTAGAGGTATATGATTTTTTTAGATAGATATCCTGTTTGTGAATGACGGTACCGACAGGTAGTGATTTAATGGCCTGAAACCAGATACCATGAAGATCCTCAAAATCCTTTTCTGAAAGGGAATAGATTTCGGGCAAGTTCACTTTGTAGCAAAGCACCACATTGCCATTGTTGGCAAAGAATATGTTTTTTCGAATGTCTGCAATAGGATGGTTCGATGCCAGATTAATCTTCCTCATAGTCGAATAGCGTTGCTTTTTTGTTGGTGATAATTTTGGGAAAGGGATGTGTAAGCTGGATCGGTTGTGGATTTTTGGCCAATCGGATAAGTACGATATACAGGCAGCAGTTCAATATAAAGGCACCTAGTATGATACCCATGCCAAATGAAAAGATAATGACCAGCAGCGAAGCTACTATGGATACCATCATGAGGGCGAACAATGATATCGGTAACCCAAAAATCATTGCCCGCTTTCTAATGTTCTTATAAACTTCGAATTTTTTCATAAGGATTATACTACAATGCCTATGAGATAGGTAAAGATGCCAACGACCGCTCCGGCAATAAGTACAAAGACCAATACACGGGTTATTCCTTTTTTAAGGTCTGCATTTTCGCCAAAGAAATGACCTGCATTAAACAGGAAGCCAATCAAAAAGATGACACCCAGAATTATTGGAAAAATGGTTCTTATCGTATCGGAAACATCATTGACCGAATCTTCGATACCCCCGATTTGGGCAAAAATGGAATTGGTCATAAGCAAAAACAGAAGGGTTGGATACAGTGATTTTTTCATATTGAAATGGATTTAAAATTAAACTGATTTCTTTATTTGAAAATTACTGTATATTGTAATTCAATATATTGATAATCAAATATTTGTGAATAAAATATTAATTGATATGGATTGTTTTTGTTTAATGGGAATTGGCATCAAATCATATGGAAAATGGAAGGGCCTATGTTGATAACTCTAAAATTTCGGAAAGGGGTAATGCCCAAAAACTTCAGATTTCGACTTTTTCCAATACTTTCTTTTGCGATTTTATTGTTCGAATGCCATACAATTTTTGGTCAACAAAAAGTAGTGGTACTAGATCCAGGACATGGAGGAAAGGATTCTGGTGCCATAGGGTTAAATGGAATCCAAGAAAAGGACGTGGTAATGCGTATTGCTAATGCCATTTTAACATTAAATGATGAACTAGATATCCCTCTGGATATTTATCTGACTAGGTATAGCGATACGCTTATTTCGCTATCGGATAGAACTAAGCTGGCCAAATCACTAAACGTTGATTTGTTTGTGTCATTACATTGTAATCATTCAGATAATTCTAATTCTAGAGGAATTGAGGTTTTTGTAGCTGATATGAAATCCAAATATTCATTTAATTCTACTTGGCTTGCTTTTCAGTTGCAAGTTGCAATAAATGAAAAGCTGGGATTTGAGAGTAGGGGTGTGAAGTTTGCGAATTTTCAGGTTTTGAGGGAAACTGTTGATTATCTTCCTTCGGTCCTTTTGGAATTGGGGTTTTTGAGTAATGAAGATGAGGGCGGATATATTAAGAGAAAAGAAAATCAAAAGAAAATTTCAATACTCATATTAGACTATTTAAAATCTATAAAATAGAAATAATGACAGACATATTAATGAAAGTAGTCAAAGCTATTCGAGAAGTATTATATGTTACATATATGCAATTCTTAAAAGTTTTTAGACCCTATAAATAGCATCGTTTTTCTTGAGAACAAAAACTATTTGATATAAATGATATTAATCATAAATTAATTGGTATTAATATCTTAATATATTATATTAATATTATTATAAACGATATAAATATATGTTATAGCATCTGTTTTTTTTATTATTTTTGTTGTATGTCAGATCGCATTAATAGAATCAAGGAAATTCTCGTAATACAAAACGTTTCTCAAAAAGAACTCGCGGAACGACTAGGGAAGAACCCAAATACTATTGCTTCAATTTGTAATAATAAAACTCAACCACACATCAAAATATTCAGAGATATAGCAAAAGTTTTAGATGTAGATATAAGGGAATTGTTTGTTCCAACAAAAACTGTTTAGTATGTTGGAAAAACTTTTCGTAAAACTGGGCTATAATCGCAATAATGGTTTGTTTGTTCTTTCAGAATCAAAAGAAGCTATAATTGAAACTTTCCCTAGTCGTATTAGTAGGGTTTTAACAGAAGTTATAAAACCTTATGCTGTTTTCAGTTTAGATGCATATCATAATACTGAAGGACACGTGCAACCTTTTAATAATCCACTTATTCTATTTTATGAAAACCCAAGCGAAGAAGACTATGAGCTGATTCCAAAGCACTCATTTAATCTTAGTCGGTCACCAATAGTCATTGTTGCAAAAGATAATGTGATAGAAATTTTCAACGGTTTTGATTTTGCATCCTCTAACCGTGACTGGTTAAAATCAATAGATGTTGACCACGACCTTCTTAATATAAGTAATCTTAGGTCAGGAAAAGGTTGGAAAGAAATTCACCAGAAGTTTTTTGTTAGAACAAAAACAGTTGATAGGTATTTGTTGAGCAATATTACAGATGCAAGACGAATTCTAATCGCCAGAGAAAGGAACTTTAAATCAGGAAATCTTTCCCCTGAAGTAGCAAACCGCTTAATAGGGAGAATACTATTCATAAGGTATTTAATTGACCGTAACGTTCGTTTTATCGACCAAGACTTGTTGATTGGAAATAATAAAGAAGAGAGGCAAGAAGCACTCAATATACTTCTTCTTGACCACGCTAAAACTTATGAGTTTTTTGAATATATAAATCAAAAATTCGAAGGAGACTTATTCCCATTGTATTATGAAAACGAAGGATTAGAATTCTATGAAAAAGACACCGTATTAAAAGAAAACTTGGAAGTTTTATATTATCTGCTCACAGCATCTAATATGTTTAAAGGAGATACTATTAAAGGCTATACAGTACAACAATCATTATTTAATGTTTACGATTTTGAGATTATTCCGGTTGAACTCATAAGTAATATTTATGAGAGTTTCTTGGGTAATACCGCTTTTGCCAAAGGTGAAATTGTAACTAAGTTATCTAAGCAGAAAGAGGTAAAGGCTTTTTATACACCACCTTTTTTAGTGGATTATATGTTGAGTCAAACGGTCAAGCCTCATTTAAAAACATCTAATGGAACAGATTGTAAAGTCCTCGATCCATCTTGTGGTTCTGGGATATTCTTGGTCGAATCGCTAAGACAGATTATAGATAACGAAATAAGGTTACAATCCAACAGTCGTTCAGACAACAATGAATTAATTTCTAATGAGCGATTGTGGGAGTTACTAGAAAATAATATATATGGAATAGACATAGATCCAAATGCCATAGAGATTACAATTTTCTCTCTTTATATTACGCTTTTGGATTATAAAACACACCCAAGAGAGATTGAAAATTTTGCCTTTAAGCCTTTAAAGGGAGTTAATCTTTTTGGGGGGCAAGAAGCGGATTTTTTTAATTGCGAAAATAAATTCAATAGGCTTTTTAAAGAATTTGTAAAGTTGGATTTCATAGTTGGAAACCCACCTTGGGGAAGTGTAAAGAAATCCAGATATGTAGAATACATTGATAAGCGTTCTAAAAGTGAATTCAAAGCAAGTCTAAATAAACAAGTAAAACTAGCAATCGGTAATAAAGAAATATCTCAGGCTTTTATGGTCAGAGTAGAAGACTTAATTCAAGATAATGCTGACACAAAAATATGTTTGATTGTTACAGGGAAGAATATTTATAATTCTGACCCTAAAGCTGTGGCGTGGAGAAAATATTTCTTAAATAACTTTGATGTGCACCAATGCTTTGATTTGTTTGGTGTAAATAACAAAATTGCTGGAGGAAAACAAATATTTGATAATGCAAATCAACCACCAGCAATATTTCTATATTCTCAAAAAAAGGACAAATCGAAAAACAATGTAATAAAACACATTGTGGCTCGGGCCAATTTATATTATCATTATTTCAAGACAATTGTAATAGAAAAAAATGACGTCAAATATGTTAGCCAAAAGCTTTTCCTCGCAGATGACAAACTTTGGAAGATTTTATTGTATGGAAATTCGCTTGATTACTTATTTATAAAAAAGATAAGACGGAATGGTCAACTTATTTCTAAGTTGTTAGAAGAAGAGAATTTGCTCATAAAAGGAGGATATAAGTCTAAAGATGCAGCAATTTTATCTACAAAACGTAAAGACACATCAAAGTATTGGGAATATCAATATGTAGAAGTAGAGGGTGAAAAAGGTTTAAAGCAATATGAAATAAATACTCATAAAACCTTTAAAGACAAATTGGACAAGCTTAAACTTGAGGGTATAATTAATGACGACCTTAAAGTTCCTCAAATCTCTGAAGTTGATATCTTTAAAGGAGTTAAACTATTAATAAAAAAGGGGTTAGATAATTATTTAAATCATAGAGCTGTTAGCGCAGTATCTGACGATAACGTAGTATTTTCGGCCACAGTCGCTGCAATAAGTTCAATCGATAATAATCTCACAAAGGAGCAAGAAAATATGCTCTATTCGATGTCGGCCATATTCAATTCCAAGCTTTTTATTTATTATTCTTTTATGACCAGTTCGTCATTTGGTGCTGGCAGAAATCGTTTGAATTTTAATGAATTTTTAAAAATGATGTATATCTCCAATGACACACTTAGTCAATATTCTAGGGAAATTCATAAGGCTTTAAAAATTCATTGGCCAAATAAAGACAACAACAGAATAGAAGAGCTTGAATATTTAATTGAAGCAAAAATTAATGAAATTTACGAAATCACACCTCTAGAAAATGAGCTCATAAATTATGCTTTGGAAGTGAGCTTGCCTGTAATGAAAAGAGCTGATAGGTCAGGAGCAGATTTGCCTACTATATTTAAGGAGATAAATGAAAGTAATTTTGAGATACTTACAAATTATACCCAAATATTTATTGAGCACTTTTCTGATAGATTTGATAATGATATCAAAATGTTTTGTATTAATGCATATTTGAATTCTGATTTTATAGCTCTCCATTTTACAATTACAGAACCAAGAACAAACAGGTTGAAATTTAACTTCGACGCAGAATTAGATAACGCGATAAGTAAACTTGGTAGCCTGGGAGTTAACGAAGTCAGTTCGCAATTATTTGCGCAACAAGATATTAGAGGTTTTAATGAAAAATCTTTTTATTTAATTAAACCAAACATTATTAAAAACTGGCATTCCGCAGTAGCTCATATAGACTTAATAGAGTTTATTGAGGCTATAGCGAGTTCTGAAATTAAAAACACAAAACAGAGAATTAGTTAATGAATGCCGATAATTTCACATATTCTAAGGAGCCTTATTATCAAGAGAGAATTTTCAATCTTGTCGGCTTCTCTCAAAAAAAAATCAAAAGTAAAAGAAGCACGGAAAAGTTTTCTAGAAAAGAGATACTTGATAAACATAGGGCAAAAAAAGGGAAGCCTGAGTCGAAAACAAAACTGGAATTAGAAGATTTCTTAAGGAATGATCTTATTCAAAATTATCTAAAGATTTACAAGACCAAGTTTAATCTAAGTCATTTCTATTTTGAACCAGGTGTAGATGAAATTGATGATGGGGTTTCTACAGGAAGTTTGGATATAAAGGTTATTTTTCCAAACAAATCACTTGAGTCTGGAGAGGAATATCTAGCCATTGAATGTAAACGTATCAACAAGTTGTTGAAGAAGAAGCGTTATTACCTAGATGATGGCTTAAAACGTTTTATTACTAGACAATACTATCCTCAATCTGATAATAAAGTTGCGTGGATGCTTTCTTTTATGGAGTGTGAAAAAGACTCACAGCGTCAGAACCCTAAAGAAATAATTTCTCACTTTAACGAATTATTAAATGCTAGTTACAAAAAGCATATAATAAAAGAGATTGGGGAAGAAGTAATTCTAAATATAGATCCAACACTGGATGTATTTAACTCAGTTATAAAACGAAATGACAAAACAGAATTAATAGTTTATCACGTTTTTTTAGATTACTACGACCTTATAGAACCTTAATTTGGTTTTATTTCACTTCCTTTTATCCCCAGCCATCTTATCAAACGCAATCAGGTTGAACAATTGCCGCATCCGGGAACGTACACGATTTCCATAGCGGTCCTCCAATTCCTTGGCATTGAGGTTGGTGGTGGCATGGGTAAGAATATGGTGGTTTACAAATAAATCATAACGGGAAAGCAGGATTTCTCCCAAGACGTTACAATCTTTGCCAAAGTGCCTTCCGGTGGGTTCTACACCCAAATCGTCGAAACAATAGAATTTTTTGTCCCCGTAATCTTCAATAATTTTGTAACCGATATTATTGAAAGCAAAGGCAATGTTCCTAGAGGGGATGACCTCATAGGGTCTCTGGTGGGGAACAATGTGCCGTAACAATTTCATGAGACTGGTCTTTCCACATCCGACCGGACCAGAGAGTAGAATACCTTTATCTATGTCAATTCCTTTTTTACGGCAATGCTGCTTATCTCTAATAAAATAGGAGCAGAGCTTTAATAGAATCTCCCGATCTTCTTCATAGATCTTGAACTTTTTGCCAAATAGCATTTTGCCTTTGGCATTCAGATAGACAAGAATTTTCGGAAAATCATATACCACATTTTGCCCATCGAACGTACCAAGTGAGTATACCACACTGCCTTCGGTAATTTTAGAGGGGTTGTCCATAGTCTTTCGATTTAGTGGTTCGCAAGTTGTCTTGGTTTAGGGATGGCTGTTCTTTGTTTTTAGATTCGAATAATTCCGTTCTATCCATCCAGTTTGTAGCTAAAGCCCGCCAATCACGAATTGCTTGCCCATCGCTTGTTTGCCAGTTCCGGGTTTCATAGTGCTCAAAGAACTTTTTTCCCTCATCAGCATCAAAACCATTTTCTTCAAAAAAATGAATAACCGCCTGACAGTCCTTCGGCTGGTTTATTTGGTTTTCTTGTTTGATATTGTTTGTATTGGATACCAAGGCTTGTCCATTGGTGGGACGGTGCCGGTACATTGCTTGTCCGTTATTGGAATGGTTGTATCCCTTCAGCGGTACACCACTGGGATAGTACTGTTCCGCAAGTAGTTCCAATTTGGGATTGTACTGTCCCGAAACAGGTTCGTCACTGGGCTCAATAATGGCCATCCTAATTTTGCTGCCTTTGTAGGGATTGTTTGATGGAAAATAAGATAAGTATTGCCAATTATCCAATTCGACAATACATCTATGGTAGGTAGATTTTGAACCAATTTTGGCCACACGCATCAGTTCCCTACGGTTTACGTAAAATTCATCTAGAAAACGGCAGCTGTTCCATTCTTGGAACAGTGCCATATATAAGCTGATGTGGGTAGGGTTTAAACGATCATCAAAATAAAATTTTTCAAAAGCTGTATTCAGTAGCTTTATATAGTTCATAGCTTAGGAATTTAAGCCATGGTGTACGTGGTTGGCATCCATCACTTTTTGGATTTCATCGGTATCGTAGTAGATGATACCGCCCATTTTAGTATAAGGTAGTGTTCCATTGATACGGAGGTTTTGAAGGGTGCCTGGGCTTACTTGTAGTAAATCCATGACCTCTGATGATTTCATGTATTTTTTAATTCTTCCCGAAGCCTGTGTGGCAAGAAGGTTTTTAATTTCCTCAAGCAATTCCATTTTGAAATCGCGTAGATCGTCTGTAGTGATAATATTTGTTGCCATATGAAATAAGTTTAAAAACAAAGCCGTCAGGGTTATCGCTTTTTGATGACGGCTTTGCAATGATTTGACTTTCGTTCTACAAAACTGCTTCGGTTTTTAAGAACTTCTTCCATAGCTATGACAGAGGTGGGTAGTTTTTTTCGTCATTTAATTTAAGGATGTTTGCCCGTAATTCATATGGTCAGTTTTGACCATTCCATTATTTTCTGATCGGGGAGGGGCCAATTCAGAATAACCCATCTTGGGTCATAGTTGGGTATGGGTGGTATGCTTATTCATCCAAAGATTCCATGCGTTGGTTCAACATTTCAGTTAGTTTGTCCATGAACTTTGTCCTACTCATTTTTCTTGACCTTATTTCGATAAATGTGTGGTAATAATTTCCCAGGTCGACATTGTAGAAATGTTCGAAATGGGAGGCCAGTTCCTTGATGTCCGCAGTTCCACTATTGATGGAATTACTGGCATGGAGCGCATAAAGCAATTCAATTAAATCGGTCTTGCTCCCGGTCCAAAAAAGTTTTGAAGGTTTTTGCATCGGCGTATTTACAGGTATTTCAATGATTTTGTCCAAATGATCCACTTCCCGCTGTAGGTATACGATAAGCATATCGTAAGCCATAATGGTCGCGACCGTACCATCTTGACATGTTGAGAAATGGTCATCGATAAAAAAATGAAAGGAATCCGAAGGAAGTCTTAGGTCGCGGTTGCCTCGAACAAAATAATGCTCGTCCATTGACATGGCACCGCGTCTATAGTAATTATAGAATTCCAGGTTATCATTAAAAAATGTCTGTAGCTTATCTATTTGATACCTCAAATACTTGATTTGGGAGGTGTTATTGCCTCTTGGTCTTTTGCTTTCAATGGTAAAAAGCTTTCCGTAATAAATAAGTTTGCTAAAAATTTGGGGCTTTACATGTTTGAAGAAATGGATCTCATCCCCTTGTGTGGTGAAGGATTTTTTCTCAACCTCAATATGTAGTTTCCTAATGTATTTTTCTACCAATACAATGCCTTTTTCAGCCTTAAATAGAATATCCCCTTGGCCATTTTCCAACTTATCCAGTTGGGCCTCGAATTCGGTTAGCAATTTTTGGTATTTCATGTGATGTTGGATTTCTCACTGACCTTCCATTATTCCAAGTAGTTCCAGGGTATAATTGTCAGCGGTCTGCAGGTAAGCATATTTTTTGATTACCTGGGCCCCCAATTTCTTTTTCTCGAAAGAAGCGGTCATCCCCATGTCTATTTTTGAGAACCCTAACGCAATGGCCCGTTCAATGGTCATTAATAACAATAGTCTGTAGGTACTGAAATCATTTCGATAGGCGTAGTCCATTCCAATAAATGCAGGGACGTAGACTTGTCCTGAATTCTTATAACAAAGCATTACTCCAATTAAGGTTTCAAGTTGTTCAGAAGGACGTACCATAATGAACTCCCAAAGAGAATGTTGGTTCATATGATCAAAGAGTTTTTCAGGAAATGAAAATGTATTTAGTCCTTGGTTATTATCGTGCACA
>TARA_R110001583_G_scaffold39090_2_pt1 | contig 10965 bp, 7 predicted proteins | sample TARA_R110001583 | Tara Oceans TARA_R110001583 (sample SAMEA4398432) | marine metagenome | biome: Polar Biome; feature: [MES] marine water layer (ENVO:01000295) within the mesopelagic zone...; material: water (ENVO:00002006), including particulate matter (ENVO:01000060) such as...... | reverse complement strand
TTTATTGATTATTAGGGGTGACAACTATCCTGACACAGGGGGATGCTGAGCCTCAAATACAGTGCGACTACGCCTACGGGCTCAGTGAGGCTATCAGGGATGGTGTTTGTCGCAAGCCATCGATCGTGCTGATAGATAACGACAAAATGCAGGTCAATAGCGCAGACGAAAACCAGCATTACGACGGTGTGGAAGACCTCCTTTCCAGCAGGGCCGTCAAATATCAGGATCTGCTGCACAACGAAGAAGCGTTGCATTTCTGCCTCTCGCTAGGCTGTGAAAAACTGGACAAACTACGCGCCACCAATCCATCGGCAGGTGGACTGGTAGTTGCCTCATCAATTGCGCATGCTCAAAGAATAGCGGCCATGCTCGTCAGTGAGTTTGGCCAGTCGGTTGTCATGGTGACGCATAAACACCAGGACGCCGGTAAAATCATCGATAACTACCGAAACAGCAGTCAGCAGTGGATCGTCAGCGTGGGTATGATCAGCGAGGGTACCGACATACCGCGCCTGCAGGTGTGTTGTCATCTGAGTCGAATAACGACAGAACTCTACTTCCGACAGGTACTCGGCCGAATCCTGCGGGTCACCAAGAAAGCATCGAATAATGCCTGGCTATACACCTTTGCGGAGCCGCAATTAACTCTTTATGCAGAACGCGTTGCAGAGGAGCTACCCACTGCCAATGTCCTGCGCTTTGAAACGCTTCCCGAGTGCGAAGTCTCCGATAGTGGGAACAAGACAAACCTAAAGCCTTTCCCGGAGCCTGGTGACGGCGATACTGATAGGCTGGTCATATTCGGGGATGGAGCCCCCTCCGCCAACGATGTAAAACCCACCACCACGGCACACAACAACACCCTCAGCGATGTATATACGCTGGAGTGTCTTGGGGCCTTCAGAAGCAAGCTAGTGGATATGTTTAGCTCCTCGATGGCGTAGTGGGCTTTAAGTGGTCACGAGAATCGCTCGTTTTCAGGATTTTCATCGTAAAAAACCTAACAACGAGCCTGTGCTCAACATTAGAATTAGTTTTCACACAGCCTGTGGCAACAGGGGTCATGTTCACCCTGATCAGCATTCGTAGAACTGCGCGATCAATGTTCATAAGAACAGAGAATCAAAGAAAAAAGATTATCCAATGCGCAATTCAGAACGGCGTTCTACCCGGTATTTTTCATTCCAGCAGCAATCCCAGTCATGGTCACCATCAGGGCCTGTTCCACCACTGCGTTGGGGCAGTTGCGATCACGGAACAGCAGCTCCGCTTGAAGGTAGTGGAGCGGATCAATGTACGGATTGCGCACGTCAATGGACTGGCGTACCACTGGGTTGTTATGCAGCAGTTGCGGGTGGCCGGTCAGGCGCTTGAGCATATCCTGAGCACTTTTCAGTCGCGTACGTAGTTCGCTTCCAAGACCATGAAGCTCCGGGTCCACCAGTCGCTGTTCGTAGTAAGCGGCAATCTCCGGTTCCGATTTTGCCAGCACCATCTCAAGCATGTCGATATAGGTGTTGAATAATGGCCATTGCTCGCGCATCTCCAGCAGGGTTTCGGCGTCGTCACCGTCGAGTGCCTGTTCTATGGCGGCGCTGCCAAGCCAGGATGGTAGCATCAACCTTATCTGGGTCCAGGCGAATATCCAGGGAATGGCACGCAAACTTTCGACACCGCCGTCAGCTTTACGTTTCGCGGGGCGGCTGCCCAGCGGTAGCTTGGCCAGCTCCTGTTCTGGCGTGACTTGACGGAAGTAGGGTACAAACTGGTCGCTCTCGCGCACCAGCGCACGGTAGATTTTGTGCGCGTCGTCGGCCATCCCGGTGATCAGAGCGCGCCACTCCGGTTTAGGCGCTGGCGCGGGCGCGAGGCTCGCTGCCAGCACTGAGCTGGCGTAGAGCTCCATGTTGCGTACCGCGATCTCCGGCATACCGAACTTGAAGCGGATCATCTCCCCTTGTTCGGTGACACGCAGGGTGCCGTCCACCGACCCCGGAGGCTGTCCAAGAATCGCACTATGGCTGGGGCCGCCACCGCGACCCACGGTGCCACCGCGACCGTGGAATAGGGTCAGATCCACACCATGCCGCTGGCACAGAGTCGCCAGTGCCTCCTGGGCGCGATACTGAGCCCAGGCTGCGGCTAGGGTGCCCGCATCTTTGGAAGAATCGGAGTAGCCGATCATTACCTCCTGATGACCCGCGCAATAGTCTCTGTACCAATCAAGTTGTAGCAAGGTTTCGATGCAGGCGGGTGCGTTGTCGAGATCCGAAAGGGTCTCGAAGAGTGGAACAATGTGGATATTATAATCGCAACCACTCTCTTTCAGCAGCAGAGCTACCGCCAAGACATCAGAGGGCTGGCTGGCCATGGAAATAACGTAACTACCCAGTGCCTCGCGGTTCTGGCGGGCGACCAAAGCGCAGGTGTCCAGCACCTCTTGCACCTCGGGGTTAGGTTGCCAGTCACGAGGTAATAGTGGTCGCTTGTTTTGCAACTCTTTCAGCAGGTAGGTCTGTTTGTCGGCTTCGCTCCAGGCGTGGTAATCGCCCAAGTCATAATAGTCGCAGAGTTCGGCGAGAACGTCGGCATGACGTTCGGCATTTTGGCGAATATCGAGCCGCGCCAGGGTCAGGCCGAAGGCGGCGATGCGACGCAGAGTATCGCGCAGGTAACCGTCGGCGATTTCATCCATGCCTACTTCCCGCAGGCTGCTGTCGCACAGCAGCAGAGGCTCAAGTAGCTCGTCGTTTTTGAGGTAACCGTTTTCCAGCGGTTGCCAGCCCTGACGCACACAGTCCTCGGCCCACTTACGAGTGTTGAGAAGCTTAAGCCGCACCTCGCGGAGCAATTCGCGGTAAGGCTCTTCAGCCCCCTTTACGTAGAGTTGCAATTCTTTGTTGGCGCGGCTCATGGATAACTCGTGGCGCAGTCGCTCGACGTCTTTGAGCAGCAGGTCGGCAGCCATCCAGCGTGATAGCAGGAGCACCTCCTCGGTCACCCTGGCGGTGACATTGGGGTTGCCGTCGCGGTCGCCACCCATCCAGGAGGCGAAGCGAATAGGCGTCGCATACCAGGGCAGCCGCTGGCCGGAGACCCTTTCCAGTTCGCGGTCGAAGTTGCGCAGAAACACCGGCAGGGCGTGCCACAGCGAGTTCTCGATCACCGCGAAGCCCCATTTGGCTTCGTCCACCGGGGTCGGACGTTCGCTGCGGATTTCGTTGGTGTACCAAACTTCGCTGATTAGTTGTTGTAATCGGCCTTCGATATCTCGGTAGCGATGACTGAGAGGGTGTTCGTGGTCGAGGCGAGCAAGGTTGTCCGCTATCGACTCGTACTTCTGAATGACGGTGCGGCGGTTGACCTCGGTGGGGTGTGCGGTAAGGACCAGCTCTACCTGCAACTCAGCAGCCTTCTGCGCCAGGATGTCGGCGTTGACCCCTTGCGCGAGAGTGTGGTCGAGCACCTGCGCCAGTGCGTAAGGATCGAGTTTGGTCACCACCAGGCTGCTTCGGCGGCGCACCCTGTGGTGCTCCTCGGCCAGATTGGAGAGATTGAGAAACTGGTTGAAGGCGCGTGCCATAGGTACCAGTTCGTCTTCCTGTAGCGCTTTTAACGCGCTAATCAGGTCTTCGGTGCGTGCTTTGCCGCTGCGGGCATCTTTAGACAAGTTGCGGATCTGTTCCACTTTGGCAAGAAACTCGGGACCATGGTCCCGATTGATGGTGTTGCCGAGCAACTGTCCCAGCAGACGCACGTTATCGCGCAGCGGGGCCGCAAGATCGTTGAGTAGACTGTCCATGGCAAAAATTATCCTTCCACATTGCTAGTGAGTAGCCTGATTCCCTATGCAACTACACAGGAACTGGATCGCATCGTCAAGGTTAGCTGGCTCGAACATCAGCTGTGGGATGAAAATAAAGTGTCATCATAGAAGGGCTGTTTTTGGGAGTTCTGCCGTTCTGATCACCGCAAAAGGATCATCATAATTCCCGCTGTTTCCCCATTCCCTCCAAGACATGATGAAATTAAATTTTCACCATAAAGGTGTGCAACGCGCACAGACCGGACACTTGCTGCCCAGTCTCATGAGAGACTCTTCACGGCCCAAGGAGTCGTTCAGGAGAGGATGCGAGGCGGCTGCTTCATCTACTTTGCGGTCACCGGCTCTGTCTCTATCTCTGATACGCAATATGAAACATTTTCATGGAGTGCCTGCCGACCAGGATGCCATCCTCTATTTCTAGCAGGTGCAACTGTAGATCTTATTCCGAAGATAGGGATTTCGGCTATATCGTCCTTTGGTGACACCTGTACAGAACCTCCAAAACTTCAGCTGGTTGCCCCAAAGCAGACATTTGATCCGTGGCTTATTCCGTCTACCTCTGTGATATGCCGCTATCAACATTCTCGCTAACTATCATAAGTTGTAATAATAGCGTGCTGGCTGAAATTAAGCTTACGGCGATAGCAGGATCATATAAGTCCTAAAACGGACGAAACCTACTGCCTCGTAAGTCAGTCGAACACAAAGAACTAATCAAAAAACCTCTAAGCTTTGCAAATCCGAATAAGACCTAATATTCCAAGTCCAACCAATGCCAGCGTGCCTGGTTCTGGAATGTCGCTACTAGTCTGACACTCCGAAGCACATGGTGTCTGCGTACAATCAACCTTAGTAATAGAGCTGTAAAGCACGCGCTCTTGCGACATGTTGTAAAAACCAAATGCGCCGACCGAGAAGCTAGAGATTCCAGCAACGTCGCTTGGTCACACTAACAGCCTGATGCCTCTGCCGTGAGATCGCTTTAAGCTGTCTGAGTTCATGCACATGCCAACTTTTATACTTAGTATCTATCCAATTCAAAGCTGAATATGCCGTTCACAGCACCGAGGTTTTCAACATCAAATGCTACCCATCCATCTGATATCTCACTACCAAATCTTAAGTTCATTTGGAATTTCCAGTAGCTATTTGGTGGGATGTACCGATTAGACTCTCCGATTACACCCGTGCCAAGAAAGCTAGTAGCAGCGCCGCATCCTTCAGATAGGCAGGACATACCCACCAAACTTAGCAAGTTATAGCCTTTCTGCGTATTGTGATTGACGATAACGGCGCTAACTGGATTTCCTGCATCTCCATAGACCTGGCAGCTTTGAAAGCGCCATGTATATCCACTCAAGCTACCGGAGCCTTCGACCCCACAAGACAGGCCATTCATTGCAGGAACCGACCAATCGGCATAGCTGCTCATAATACTATTAGTGATAATAAACTTAACCTCAAGCCATTCAGCGTCATCCTTAACATTGATGGTAACAAGCTCTTCATCGCTATCATAAAGTCCATTATTTACGACCAGACTAAACACATACACTCCGTTCACATCAGGAATTACGTTAATAATGCTTGTGGTTGTTTCCCCCTCCACAAGCTGGCTACTATCCGGCTGACTAATAATTTTCCAGCGGTATGTTAAAGGCAGCCCTTGTGGGTCAAGGCTAGTGTCGCCATTCAGCGTTACTGTTGCACCTGCCGTTACATTGTGATCATTTCCAGTCAGTGCGGTTGGTTGGGCTGACAGAATGTTTACGTTGAAACTAGTCGATGATGTTAAGGAGCCATCACTGACATACATTAATATCTCGTAGATTCCAGGCTCGTCGGGAATGAAAAATGGTGTTGCTGAATTGCTTGCTTGCATGATTGCAGAAGAGTTTTCTGGTGAAGTCGCTATAGACCAATGGAAGTCCAATGCATCCGACTCAGGGTCAAAGCTGGGATTGCCGTCAAGGAACACAGTAGCCCCTGCAAAACTATCGGTAATAGATGCTGTGTTTGGAACAGGGGCAGAGTTGTTTCCACGAGCCCGGTTTTCTTGTGGGAACGGGTCGTCAACGTCAGCAATACCGTCATTGTCATCATCCAAATCCTGATTGTTGCCTACACCATCAGTGTCGGTATCTAGAATTTCACTAGAATCCAGAGGAAAGGCGTCAGCAGAGTCTTCTACGCTGTCGTTATCATCGTCGGTGTCGCGATTGTTACCAATGCCATCATTATCGGTATCAATTGATTCTGTTGGGTCCAAAGGCAGTGCATCTACAATATCTTCTACGCCGTCATTGTCATCGTCGGTATCGCGATTGTTACCAATGCCATCATTATCGGTATCTATAGATTCGGTAGGATCTAAAGGGAAGGCGTCAGCAGAGTCTTCTACGCCGTCGTTATCATCGTCGGTATCGCGATTGTTACCAATGCCATCATTATCGGTATCTATAGATTCGGTAGGATCTAAAGGGAAGGCGTCAGCAGAGTCTTCTACGCCGTCGTTATCATCGTCGGTATCGCGATTGTTACCAATGCCATCATTATCGGTATCTATTGATTCGGTAGGATCATTTGGGAATGCATCATCGATATTGATGACACCGTCAGCGTCAGAATCAATACTATTTGATGCGGAAACAGGATTTACCGTGATTGAGCCGTCTATAAAGCGGCTGGTGTCTGTTGTAGCTCCGGTAGTTTCCGTTTCGTCGGCAAGGATTTGAGGAACATTGTTGATGGGGGTTTCTGTACCAGGGATCATCAGAAAGCTTGGGTCAACACTAATGCTGGTGGCTACATCCGTTATGTCGGCAAATGCCGAGATAGCCGTTCCTCTAATTTGGCCATCAATCACACCATCAGCAAGGTCGTTGCTCAAACCTTCCAGCATATCGTCAGCATTGGCTCGACTTGCATTATTAGAAGCGCTGGATTCTTCTTTCATTGAAACCAGCACTGCACTCAAGGCCTCAACAGCGGCACGGTAAACCGCAACCTTCCGTTGGTTCTCTGTTGTAGTCGTTGAGTTATCAATCATTGCGGGAGTTGTGAAAATATTAATTTCACGTGACATTCCAAATCCGAACGTAGAAACAACATGTGAAGAGGCGATGTTTAGAGCGTTACGCCATTCGGTTAGGGTGACAGATCCATCCCCGTTCCCGGAAAAGCCGCCGCCAGCTTGGTCTGCGTTTGAAGTGGCTAGATTTACTGCCATCGTTGTGTGAGCTGTGAGGTAGACTGGATTGCTAGTGTTTAGCATTTCGTCTGTGACTGCGGTCCGCAGAGTGGAGATCAACGGTGCCGCACCTGAGCTGATATCAATAGTGCCTGCATTTACTGTGATTTCTAGAACAAATGGTGTGACAGTATCAGTTGGAATGTCCAACCCAGTCATCCGAGCAGAACCATCTGTGCTGCCAGTATCGATAACAGCGCCTTTGCGATTTGCAGAAGTGAGGTCTAGTTTGTAAGCGGTAACCGATGCGTTGGCCCAGGGCCCAGTTACACCTGTCCCACCATTTAATGAAGTCGTTGGAGTAGGAGTGCCGCCGCTACTTGAACCCCCTCCGCAAGCTGTTAGGAACAGGGCAGAAAAGGCAAGGGAAATACCAGTGGATACTTTCGACATCTTAATGAACCATCCATGTTTTAGAAAAACGCCTCCATGCTCAAACAGCATCTCTAATTCAACAAGTAAATCAGAAGCAGGCCTCCGCGCAAGATATATCAGCCACCCATTGCCGTCCAGTATATTTTCTACAAAGTCCAAGAATCTTAAACCCTTACGGAGACGCAGAGACTGATGCCGTCAGCCACCCCATCTATCCAGCCTAGGCGAGGGCTTTGGCGCTAAGAAAAAACCGGAGAGGTAGCCGCCCTCTGCGGCTTCGGTCGATTTTCGGTCTTTCAGACTGAGCACTGTGTCATCTGATCTGTACTAGCCAGAATGGACAGCGACCTGAGTGATTAAATGTGCCGAATGGAAGCATGTGGCGAAGTCGCTGCCACCTCTGAGCGCAGGCTCTAAACATTTCGACTTCGATTAAAATTGGCTTGGCGCTACTAGCGTATATAAGGAACCGCTAACAGTCTGCAAAGTTCCCCATAGCGGCGGTTAAACTCTTCAGTTGAGAGCTGCCGCTTGTCGTAGGAACTGAAATCGAATGACCTCTCAATAAGCTTCCTCCCTCGGACAGTGATGGCTACCACGCCGATCACCAGATTGAATCTTGTTCATGCGACGAGGCTCAAAGCGAGCTGGTCTGCTACCTGAGGTTCTACGAGCCAGACGGCTGTTAAGTCGCATCCAGCGACCATACTAGTCTCGCCTGCTTAGGTCGGTAGCATCTACAGAGCGGACATCGTGATCTCTCTATATTAATGCCAGCTCAGGGCACTATTCTGCTGCTATGAAGCGTAAGCTGGATGCTGTTATTCAATGTTCATTATGCAATTCGCATCAATCCAAACACCGTCATTCAGCTGACATTTTTTCGCTTTAGCAAAAATCTCCTTACTTATTTTAACTGGTAACTCTTGTGGTTGTGGCGCTTCGATTTGCGGATTATTCCCTGCCTTCTGAACAAATTGAACCTCTTTTTGTGAACAGTCATAGACAAATAGCTCTACTTTACCCTTATTCCCCTCAGTTGGGGTAACGTGTTCGCTTGCAATAGCTACAGTATCCGCATTTGGGTAGGTAGCTGCTTGATTTAAAGCCTTTCTAAATGCCTGATGGAGCCCGTTCCCTCCAATTGGAGGTATATGAGAGTCGCTAACCTTACCCAGCCTTAAACAATCTGATGTTAATTCAGAAGCTCCCGAAGTTACTACTGACAGGCTCGCAGCCTTTGGGCTTAGAGCTGTAGTACAGCCGCTTAAGAGAATGGATGACACTAATAATAGAGTGCGGCAGTATTTCATGGATCTTCCTTATCGTTTAGCCCAATATTTAGGGCATTCAATAATAATAAATAATCTGATCATCAGCGAAAAGAACTACGGTTTACGAACAGTCCCAGTGACGGAATTGTAGCAGCAAGCGACCATACTGGTCTCGCCTGCTATGGTCGGTAGCATCTACAAACCTGCCATGAATCGTGCACAGCTTTAGCTTTGATCGACACAGAATTCGTATAAGCTAAGTGAGATACGAAATAGCGGTTGGTACGAGGTAACTATGAGCACGAAATGCGGCATTTATTTTGACGAAGCGACAAAAACTTATTTGTACGAAGAGGCTCTGCCGCTGCCTGACCAATCCGATTCTCCTGCTTATATCCAAGTCGGGGGCGACCGATTTAACATTTGCCATGATTTTGCTGATAAAAACCCGCAGGTGACCGTTGAGGTCGACGCAAAGGTGATGGATCAGTTTGCGATAGCATGGTGTAAGCATCGAAATCTACAAGGCGCACTTGGTGGGCCTGTTGGAAAGGAATTTGGCAGCCCAGACTGTGAGTATGATTGACCTTCCAAAATGCACAGAGTAACGAATGTGACAGCCCGGGCCGGGCATAAACTGGTCGTCCACTTTGAGGACGGCACCGAGGGGTGCGTGAGTATAGAGAATCGTCTTTTTGGGCCGATGTTCGAACCATTGAGGGATGGCGCCTACTTCGCCAAAGCTAGCGTTAACCAATTCGGCACAGTTGCTTGGCCAAATGGTTTAGAGCTGGATGCAGAAGCGCTATATATGATGGTGCAATATGCAAAAAATGCAAAAGCTGCCTACAAACGAACACGTGCAAAGTTACAAGTTGCCAAACGCCGCTTTTGCACGGCACGGCAGCGCACTCCGAACCAGCTTTTGTTAATTGGCAGAGCTTGGCGTGCAAAGCCATGGTGGTCTAGAAACAATGCGGACTAAGGGCCTTCTCCAGAAGTGATTTTGATTGCCATCATGCCTGATCATAACGGCTGACTCTGGTAAGACAGCATGGGCAAATTTTGCCCATACTGAACTGGCATAATTTCACGGCAGTTAAAATGGCTGCTTTGGGCCGCCTACTGAACTGGCATCGACAGAAGGCAGTTGTTGCATTATTTCAACAACTAAACTAGCCACCCTAGACGTCTGCAAAGGGCCATCTAGCGACCATTGGTCTGGCAGCCATACTTCAGTTCTATCCACATACGGAGGAACTGAACCATGAACGCTACCGATCACTATAGCCACCGAGCTGGACCTTGGAACAAGGGCAATGGCTGAGAATACCGAAGTTTAGCCGCATGGCGCCCGATCCACACGGGCGCTTACATCTACAGCGCGGTCACGCCTAAGGTGTCACTGAAACTTCGGTAATTGGCCCAATGCTGAAGCGTTATCTTGACCTGACCATAGAAAAATTGGTTAATGAAATAGCTTAGACACACAGCGTAGAGCCACCTACAGTCCGTTAGTTTGAAGTCTGACGTGGTTAAGTAAAACCTACTAATTCACAAGGATTGTAAATATGAGAAAAAAATCTTCTATAACTAGTGTGGTGTTCACTATCGCTTTGTTAGTGCTATCTGGATGCGCTCAGCAGCAGAAGCTTCAATCAAGAATCCCGTTCCCTCAAGAAGAATATGACGCCTTGCCCAAAACGGGGTCTGCCAGAGTCACTGGCGAAGCATTTTTGAAAACTGTAGGTGGAGATATTAAATATGCTGCTGGTAATACAGTTTACTTAAATCCCGTTACAAGCTACTCCAAAGAATGGTTCCAAAAACAGTATGTGCAAGGGATTCGGTTAGTAGATGCAGACCCTCGAATTCATGAATATGCGATTCAGGCCGTTGCTGATGGACAAGGAAAGTTCGAATTCATAAACGTACCATCTGGAAAATTTTACTTGGTAACACACGTTACATGGGTGGCAGCAACTGGTTATAAAGGAGCACTTCAGCAGCAAGGTGGTCTGATCGTGAAATACATTTACGTTGACGGCGGTGACAACCAGAATATTATCTTGACCAAAACTGATGGGTTTCGGTAGCAATTACTTAACTCATAAGGGCGCTATAGTGCGTTATAGAGCCGGTATTGTGGTAGGTACTGGTAAGTATATTAGAGGTAATTAACGGTCTGTAAAGTGCGAGTAGCAGAAGCTTGCTGTTGGCGCTTGTGATGGCCGGTT
>TARA_R110001583_G_scaffold87009_3_pt1 | contig 10966 bp, 9 predicted proteins | sample TARA_R110001583 | Tara Oceans TARA_R110001583 (sample SAMEA4398432) | marine metagenome | biome: Polar Biome; feature: [MES] marine water layer (ENVO:01000295) within the mesopelagic zone...; material: water (ENVO:00002006), including particulate matter (ENVO:01000060) such as...... | reverse complement strand
ACAAAGCTAACTACATCAGAAATAGCTAACATCAATATACGTCACGCAGGAGCAAAACTAATCGTAGGAGACAGCGCAGAGCCTAGACTTATAACTGAAATTAGGGCCAAAGGTTGTAACCTAGTAGCAGTTAAAAAAGGGAAGGATAGTATCATAACAGGTATTAAAATTATGCAGGATTACGATATAGTAGTAGACCCTGAATCATTAAACCTCATCAAAGAATTAAATAACTATAGATGGCTAGACAAAGGCAATAAGCCCTGCGATGAACATAACCATTTAATAGATGCATTAAGGTATGTTGTATTCTATGAGTTATCAAATCCAAATAGAGGGCAGTATTTTATACTATAAAAAAAGCAGCTAAATTAATAACTGCTTTCAGGTGCGGCACGCACGACAATATTAACAATAAAGTTATTTGTCATTATTGACAATAGCAAAGATAGTAAAAAGTTACTTGTTACAAAATCACAATAAAATAGTTAATTAAATATGAGAGCGACAATTACAGTTCCTGACAATTTAAACGAAATAACAATAGGCCAATATCAAAAATACCTATCCGTTACTGAAGGCTTAGAAGGAGAGTTTTTAAATCAAAGAACGATAGAGACGTTGTGCGGTATTTCTTTTAGTAAAGTAATTTTAATGTCACATAATGACGTTAAAGAAATAGCGGAAAGTCTTAGGTCCTTACTTAATAGCCCTGTTGAATTTAAGCATAGGTTTAAGATTAAGTCGCAGGAGTTTGGATTCATACCTGACCTAGAAGAAATGACAAGCGGAGAGTTTGCAGATTTATCTAATTATATGGGTAAGCCTCACGATATGCATAAGTCTATGGCTGTTATGTTTAGACCAATTACAAAAAGGATAGGGGAACAGTACGATATATTTCCATACAAAGGAACTAAGGAGTTTTCAGATGTTATGAAATTTATGCCGCTAGGAGTTGCTTTAGGTGCATCGGTTTTTTTTTTGAATTTAGCAAAAGAACTAGTGAATTGTACCCTACATTATTCCAAGCAGGAGATACAGAAGGAAACGGAATCGAATCAGCAAACTTTGGTAAAAAATGGGGATTTTATCAGAACTTTTACGCACTTGCAAAAGGAGACATTACAAAATTTGACGAAGTGAGTAGAATAGATATACATACTTGTTTAACTTATTTATCATTTGAGAAAGAAAAAAACAAAATAGAAAGAGCATTAATTAAAAAGGCATATAAAAAATGACAACATACTACAACATATTAGACACAATTAAGAATCAACTATTACAAGACCCATATTGTAATTCTGTTACTGAAGGTAGTATTTATGAGATTGATTTATCTAAACAAACGATGTGTCCATACGCACATATTCAGGTTAATAGTGCTTCTATAAACGACTTTACTAATGTGTTTAGCGTAACTGTTTTCTGTATGGATATAGTAGATAAACCAAAGGTGGCCACTACAGATGATTTTAAAGGAAACGATAACGAACAAGACGTCTTAAATACTCAGTACGCAGTTGCTACAAGATTGATAGAATTAATGCGTAGAGGAAGTTTAAGAGATGATAACTTTGCTTTATTAGATGGCTCGTCTCCTAGCTTAGAAGCATTTACAGAAAGATTCGACAACTTTTGGGCAGGGTGGGCCATAACAATGGATGTAGAAGTACCTAACGAAATGACTATTTGCGGAACTACTACAGGTGCTGTTTGTGAGGATGCAGTTTACACTATTACAGATACATTAGGCAATGTACTTTATAGCGGTACAATCGTATCAGGTGGTAACTTAACACAAGCCATAAGCAATAGCGCAATAAGTAATACTGATGACAGCTATACTGCTTCGGTATTGGCACAGGCTAGTTTAGAGTTACCAAATGTTACATTTTCGGTAAGCAATTCTGTAGGTACAGGAGTTATTCAAGCATCAGTTCCTAGTGTAACAGACCAAAATCTAGTCGCTCCTGATGGCTCGGCAGTTGTTAAGTATGTAGATGGAACAGTTATAAGCACAAATTCTGTAGCGAGTGGTGCAACTAGAAACATAACAGTACCTAATCCAATTGTTTGCTCGGATGCTACAGTCACAGTAAATAGTGCTACGCTTGGAACAGTTGCAAGTGGAGGCACATTAAACGTACCTGTATTAAAAAGCACAGGAGCAAGTACAATCGGTGCGATAAGTGGCTCGGATTTTAGAATCCCAAATAGTTCAGTAGCAAATTCAGATGCTAGTTACTCGCAAAGTCTTTTAGCGACAGATAGTCTAGCTATTCCTGACAGCACAATGAACTTTAACGGAGCAAGTGAAGGTACTTTTGTTAGTGTTAAAACAACAGCAGTAACATTAAAAGACGAAACAGGAACAAGCCTTGTACCGACATCAAAAAGTCTAGCGAGTAATACACTAGCATTAGTCGTTCAGAATCCGTTACAGGTCTTCCTAGATATGTACACAGGTAAAGCAGTTTCTCATTCAGGAGCAGTAGAATCTATTTCTTGTATAGATACATCAGATGTATTTACAGCATCTCCTGTTGGAAAGATTCAGCCATCTGCATACGGAGTAGGAAAGTTAATTGCTATAAAGCCATTAGCAGGAGGATTTGATTTAGACGTAGTTAGAAATACAATAGCTACAAGATATAACTCTAGCAGTTTAATTGAAACAGTAGCTGCAAATGTTCCAAGATTAGATTACTTCGGAGTGACTTGTCCGAGCGTTTTAGTAGAGGCACAAAGCACAAACCTATTTGAATACTCTGAAGATTTTAGTAATGCATATTGGACAAAAACAAGAGCAGGAATTACAAGCGATTCTATAGCATCTCCGATTGCATCAACGAACGCAGATAAGATGATACCTACAGCAGTATCAGGGAATCACTTTGTGAGAAGAACAACAGCAACTACAAATGACAGCTACATATTTAGTGGATTCTTTAAGGATGGAGGTTACAATATATGGTTGAGATTTACAGGAGCATCATTTAACGACCGAGTAGAATTTGGTGTTGACTTATCGGATGGGTCAGATATATCATTTATCGAGGCAGGTACTTTTACAGGGTCTAAAACTGTTGTAACATATCCAAATGGTTGGTATCGCATAGAAGTAAAAATAAACGTGCCATCAGGCGAAGCAAATTTAATAAATTCAATGTTTGCTTATAATGGAGCAGTAAGTTTTACTGCTGATGGAACAAGTGGATTCTATGTAATAGGAGCGCAGTTAGAAATACAAGCATCAGCGACAAGTTATATACCAACATCAGGAGCAAGTGCAACAAGAAATGCTGACGTAATGAGCGTTACAGGGTTAACAGGTACATCTACATTAACAGAAACATTTGAGGATGATTCAACTAACGTAATAAGCAATCCTACGACATACACAATGTCAGCAGGAAGAATTAAAAAAGTAGTAAGAACATGATATATAAATTAAAATATTCAGATAAGAATACGGCCGTAAAAGACTTACAAGAAAAAGGGGTTATTCAAAAAGGAAGTTTACTTTTTGGAGAGGGTACTCACGCAGTAGTTTTTATAGGTAAAATAGTTTTAGAAGAAGCTGTATACGAAGATGAGGAAATGGTAGTTTCTCCTGTATATGAGAATGGTTATTTTATTGATGTAATGAGCGACAAAGTAATAGATTTTGATAGCGTAGTTTATCCTGAAAAGGTAGCGCATAAATTTGCAGGAAATGACTAAATCAGAAAGTGAAAGTATACAGAAAGAATTAAGTAGGTTTGGTAAGTATGTTATTCAGCAGTCAAGGTCCATACTAACAAAGCAAAAATATAACGATTCTAAAAAGCTATATAACTCACTTAAATTTGATGTTAAAGAAAGTAACGATGTATTTAACCTGTCTTTTTTTATGGAGGAATACGGAGTTTATCAGGACCAAGGTGTAAAAGGTGTAAGTCAAGATATACAAACTAGAAAAACTACAAGTAAGTATAATCCAAGAAATAACAAGGGGAAAATGTGGAAACAGAAAGCGCCTAATAGTCCTTTTAGTTATAAAAAAAATGGTAAAAAGCCTCCTGCTTCTGCATTTAAAAAGTATGCAAAATCTGTAGGTGCATCTCCGTTTGCTATAGCTTACTCTATATGGGCGCAAGGATTAAAGCCTACTATGTTTTTTACTAAACCATTTGAAGCGGCCTTTGACAGACTACCTGATGACCTAATAGATGGGTTTGATTTTAATATAGAAGAAATACTAAAATAAAGAATAATGCCATATACTAAAATAAACACTAGAAGTCCTTTTTTTGTAAGCCAAGCAGCAGCAGTAGGAGAAACTGTGACAGTTAATTTATTCCTATGGAATGACCCTGCATCTGAGCCTGCAAGTTCTACAAAAGTATTGAGTAAAAAAATACCTAGTGCTTCATTATTAACTGTAAATTTTGACATAAGCCCATTTATTAATCAATATATTTCACATAGTGTATTTACTCCTGTATCAACATTGACAGCAACAGATGTAAGTACATATGCTTATTGTAGGGTAAAAGTTACTAAATCTTCATCTGCTGTTGTATTACAAGATTTAAATTTAATAGCCTATAAAGGTTACGGTTATTTTGAAGATGGAAAGAATCCTGCGGGCCAAGCTAACGTAATGCTAGATGAAGGGGAATATTATATGCTTAAAAATCAAAACAAAGGCGGTCTTTATTATCACGAAGATGCAGCAGGAGATTGGACCGCTACTTACACCTGCTTAGATGGAACTACAGCAGATGTAAATTTAGATTTAAATATTGCTAATGGTTACATACCATATATCACAACTACACATCTAAATCAGGGAGGCTCAATAGTTACAATTTTAAAAGATAGTGTACTACAAAAAACATTCACTTTTAGAGAAATATGCGAGCCTAAATATACTCCTTTGATTTGTGATTTTGTAAATCGTTACGGAGTTTGGCAAACGATTGTTTTCTTTAAGGTATCAAAGTCTAAAATGACTAGCACAGAAACAGTATTTAACATGATGCCTGCTAGTGTTGATTACAGCGTTTCTAACAACATTAGACAGACTTTTAACACAAACGGTCAAGAGAGTATAATAGTCAACACAGGATGGGTGCTAGAGCATTACAGCGAGGTTATTAAACAACTATTGTTAAGCAACACTATAAGACTAGATAATAAGCCTGTAGTTTTAAATACAAAAAGCGTTAGTTTATTTACGAGTATTAACGAAAAAAATATAAACTATACAATTGAATTTAACTACGCAAATAACATTATTAACACAATACAATAATGAGAAAAGTACAGCTATATATTAATAATCAATTAGTAGACTTATTTAATGATGAAAAGATTCAAATTACTTCAAGCATTCAAAATATTAGCGATATTAGTAAGACGTTTACGGATTTCAGTATGCCATTTACTTTACCTGCTTCCGATAATAACAATGCTGTATTTGATTTCTTTTACAATAATGATGTTAACAATGCTACATTTGTTGCAAAAGAACGTGCTGATGCCCGTATCGAAATTAATAATATACCATTCAGAAAAGGTAAAGTCCAATTAGAAGGGTCAGAAATAAAACGTAACGAAGCAGATAGCTATAGAGTTACATTCTATGGAGATATTGTAAGCCTTAAAGATTTATTTGGGGAAAATGAATTAAGTGATTTAGACTATTCAAGTATTGCTTTTGATTATACAGGTGTAAATGTAAAAGATACTATTACTAATAGTTCATCACTTTTAAATGTTAGATTTCCTTTAATAAGTTCGAATAGAGTTTGGCAATATGGAGATGGAACAAGTAGTGATATTTCAATAGATGCAGGAGCAATTAATTTTACAGAGTTATTTCCTGCTGTAAAAGATGCTAAATTAATGGAAATAATAGCTGCGGAGTATGGTTTAACTTTTGATTCAATTTTTTTAAATGGGAACTATTTTGCAAATTCTTTTACCCTATGGAAAAATTTAAAAGAGCCTGCTTTTACTACCACTCCTTATTTAATACAATTTGCAGGAGATGGGTCAACAGCAGGAAATTATTTATTTCCAAGTAATCAGGTTAGAATTAATTCTTTTAACCAAGCAGCCTTAGATACATCAGGCGCAGTTGGTGTTGCTTTTAGTTCATTTAATAGAATTGTTTCTGTAAAATCAACTATATCTGCATTAGGTGGGGGAGCAGTTCCTTTCTTTTTAGATGTCTATAGAGATGGTGTTTTATTAACTACAATTTCTGCAACTACAGGAGCATCTTCTAGTGTTGATATTCCTGTTGTACCTATAACTTCAGATAGTCAATCTTTAGATGAATATTATACTTTTGAAGTTAGAATGGTTACAGCATCTGCTACAAGTATTCTAGGTGGTATAACAATAAACAGGTCTTATAATGTTTTTTCAGGAGGTAGTGTTTCTACCGTTGTTCAAGCATTTACAGCAACGATTGGAACACAAGCATTGCCTACTACATATAATTTTAAAACAACAGCGCCAAAAATAAAAGTAGCAGATTGGTTTTCAGGTATTTTAAAACAGTTTAATTTAACGTGCTATCCTTTAGAGGCAGAAAAAACATATCAGATAGAGCCATTAGAACAATGGTATAATTTCGGTGGAGAAATAAATATAACTCCATACACAGATATTGAATCTATAAAAATAGACAGGCCAAAACTTTATAAAGAAGTTTCTTTTGAATACGAAAAAAGCAAAGCATTTTTAAACGAAAATTTTGAAGGTACAAATGCTAGACGTTATGGTAATTTAAATCTTACAATGCCATACGATGGTAAAGATTTTAAAGTTAAACTACCTTTTGAAAATATGCTTTTTACTAAGTTTACAGGAACAGATTTACAGGTTAGCTATGCAATTGATAATGCGGTAGGAGGTAACAGCTACATTCCTAAACCTGTTAAATTGTTTATGGACCAATCAAAAACAGTTTCTTTTAAACTTTATGTGTTACCAAATTCAGGAGGTGTAATAAATACTGTTACGTCTTATATGCCATTTGGACAGGACCAATTTTATAACCAAGAAAATAATTCTCAAAATTTTGGTTATGATATTTCTAGCTTAAAAAATATTCCTATAAGCAATAGTCTTTATCAGAATTTTTACCAAGCATATATTGTTAATTTGTTTAATCCAAAAACTAGAATAGTTACGTTAAAATGTCATTTGCCGTTACCAATGCTTACTCTTTTAACTTTAGATGATGCTGTAATTTTAAGGGATAAAAAATACAGAATTAATTCTATGAAAACAGACTTAACATCAGGGGAGGTTGAATTAGTTTTAATAAACGATTTTACTGAAACAACAGGAAACATAGTAGGTCCTAAATCAAGTATAGTAGGAGCATCTAACGAAATATCTTTTCCGATAAAAATGTTAAAGCCTCCAAATCCTACCAAATCATTTGGCGGTGGCGGTGGGTATATAGTTCTATCCGCAACATTAGAAACTTCATTTATTACACTATCAATAAAAGGAGGTGCTGTAAGTTTGCCATTAACATTAACATCAGATACACAATTAGACATCACTTATGCTAGGAATGTATCAGGGTCAGACAGAATACAATCAATACCCTACACTTATTATGACGCAACAGGAACAGCAATTTCAGATGTTAAATATTTAACAGTAACACAATTAGCACTATGATAGAAAATATATTAGAATTATTAAGCCTTGAAGAGTGGATGGGCCAAAGCGAAAATATAGAGATAGCTAAAGGTAAGTACAAAATACCTTTAACAATAAAAGCAAAACGTAAACAACTTAAAAGACAGAAAGAATGGCAATTAAAAAGCAAATAGATATAAAAGTTGATGCGAAAGCAGCTATAAAAGATACTGAAGAGTTAGTAGAAAATTTTGAATTGCTAGAAGATGAGGTTGTTCCTTTAAAAGAATCAGTCAAAAGTCTAGAAAAAGAATTAAAAAAACTATCAGAAGTAGGTAAAAAAAACACATCAGAATTTACTAAAACAACAAAAACATTAAAAGGTTACAAAAAAGTTTTAGATGAGACAGATAAATCGTTAAAAAATACTAGCAAATTAGCTAGTAAAGACCTTAAAAATTCATTAGGCGATGTTACTACAGGTGTACAAGGTGCATCGAAAGCATTAGGCGCATTCGGAGTGGAGTCAGATTCAGTAGAAGGTGCTTTAGATGGTATGCGAGGCGCAATGAAATTAACAGATGGTATTGAAGGCCTTAAAAAAGGTGTCAAGGCTTTTAAGTTAATGAAGAACTCTATCATGTCAACTAGTGTTGCGCAAAAAATATTGTCAGGTGTTACTGTTGCTTTTACCGTTGTTCAAAGAGCATTAAATGCTGCGTTTACAGCAAATCCTATAGGCTTAATAGTCGTAGCTGTTGCTGCTTTAACAGCAGGAATAGTTGCTCTTATAGGCCCTGTTAAAGATTTAATAAATTCATTTGCAGGAGTTTCTGATAGTGCAGAAAAAGTCTCTGAAGATATGGAAAGGGTTAATGGTATAATGGAAAAACATAACAAACTCATTGACGAAACTATAAAGAAATCAGAAAAACGAAGAGAGCAAGATACAAAAAGGTTAAAATTAGAGGGAGCATCAGAAGAAGAACTACATAAGAACAAATTAAAAAATCTAAAAATAGACGAAGGACAAAGAAAAGTTGTTTTAAAAGATATCGCTAAACAAAATAAAATTCAATATGACCTTTTAGCTAGAGCAAGAAAACAAGGTAGTGAAGAAGACGCTAAAACTATTAAAAAAACAATAGAATCTAACAGAGATAAGTATAAACAATTAAAATTACAAGATGGAGATTATGCTTTAAGCGTTAAGGAAGCAGAGGAAGAAGAAAGAAAAAGAATAGAACAACAAAATAAAGAACGAAGAGCAAGAGGGAAACAAAGGGCAGCAGATAGAAAAGCAGCAGCAGAAAGCGATTTACAAACAGAAAGAGAACTTGAGGATTTAAAATTAGCAAATACAAAAGATAGTAGAGAAAAAGACTTAAAAGCTGCTATTCTTGCACAGAAAAGATTATTAGAGGATTTAAAAAAAGATAAACAAATAGATGATGAAGAGTTTAAAGCCTTAGAATTAGCAAATGTCGAGGCTTTAAGGTTAGAAAAATTAGCAATAAATGAAAAATACGATGATGCCGCACAGGCAATAAAAGATACAAAAGCAGCAACAGAAAAGGCTGCTGAAAAAGCAAGATTTGATAGAGAAGATGCTCAATTTCAGCTTAGTCTTCAGTTACTGAAAGACAAGCAGCTTTCTGAAATAATGCTTTTAAGTTTAGATTACGATAAAAAGTTTGAATTAGCAAATGGTAATGCAGAATTAGAAGCACAACTTAAAGAAGACCAAGCATTAAAAATTGCTGAAATAGAAGATAAATTTAGAAAAGAAAAAATTGAGAAAGACAAGGAGGCGGAACAAAAGAAAATTGATGCTTTAAATCAAGGCCTGCAAGATGCAGCAAACGCCTTAAATGTATTATCTGAATTAAACGCAGCAAACGAAGAAAATCAATTAACAAAAATAGATAATAGATACGCTGCACAACTTGAAGCAGCAGAAGGCGATGAGAGAGCAACAAAAAAAATATTAGAAAAGAAAGAAAAAGAAGCGGATAAAATAAGAAAAAAGGCTTTTGAAAGTAATAAAAAAATGCAAATTGCATCCGCTATAATTACAGGGGTACAATCTGCGATGTCAGCATTTAGTTCGTTAGCATCAATTCCTGTTGTCGGTCCATTCTTAGGTGCAGCCGCCGCTACTGCTTCGGCCATTACTACAGGTATGCAAATAGAAACAATTAAAAATACTCAATTTGAAGGGTCAAGTGGTGGTGTTGTTCCTTTACCAACAGATGAAGCTACAAGTTCTTCGTCAGCGCCACAATTTAACGTAGTAGGAAACAGTCCACAGAATCAACTAGCACAAAGTCTTGGAGAAGGTCAAAATCAGCCTATACAAACTTTTGTAGTAGCAGGAGATGTGACAACAGCGCAAGGATTGGATAGAAATATAATCGAAGCATCTAGCCTATAAAACAAAACATAAACAAAAAAAAATAGTTAATTAGATATGCAAGAAGTAGAATTATTTATAAAGGCTGAAGACGATGGCGTTTTCGCCATTAGTTTAGTAGAATCTCCTGCCATAGAGGAGACATGGGTTGCGTTAAGTACACAAGGAATTGAATTAAAAGTAATTGATGAGGACCGCAGGGTAGTTGTAGGAATGGCCTTAGTACCTGAAAAACGTATTTATCGTAAGATGAAAGGAGTAGAATTTAATATCTACTTTAGCAAAGAAACTATAGCAAAAACTCAGGAATTGTATATGCGTAATTTAAACGCTAATAACGTAACGACAGAGCATCAAAAGACAATCGAAGGTGCTACGGTTATAGAAAGTTGGATAGTTGAAAATTCTAAAATGGACAAGTCTAATATTTGGAAACTAGATGCTCCTGTAGGTGCTTGGGTTGTTATGATGAAAATTAATAATGATGAAGAGTGGGAACAGGTAAAGGAAGGAACTTACCAAGGCTTCAGCATAGAAGGCGCATTTTCAGGCTTTGAAAATATAGAAGGTATAGAAGCTAGTAAGGACCTTACAGAAGATGAGAAAATGATTGAAAAAATCAAAACAATCATAAACAAAAATGCTTAAAAACAAAACAAACTTTTATATAAATAGTTAATTAAATATAATAGATAAATTTAACGCAAATGAAGAACGCAACAAAAACGCTTAAAGCAATAAAAAATGCTTTAGGAATGACAAACCTAGCTTCTATGAAACTAGAAGATGGTGTAACAGTAATAGAAGCAGATGCTTTTGAAATTGGAAACTCTGTAGTTATCGTTACTGAAGATGACCAAAGAATTGCTTTACCTATTGGAGAGTATGTTTTAG
>TARA_R110001583_G_scaffold10076_1_pt1 | contig 10976 bp, 1 predicted proteins | sample TARA_R110001583 | Tara Oceans TARA_R110001583 (sample SAMEA4398432) | marine metagenome | biome: Polar Biome; feature: [MES] marine water layer (ENVO:01000295) within the mesopelagic zone...; material: water (ENVO:00002006), including particulate matter (ENVO:01000060) such as...... | reverse complement strand
TTGCAGGCGCCGGAAAACTTTCGGGTTCTATTGATGAATTTAGATTTTGGAAAACTGCACGCACAGCACGCGATATTGGTTTAAATTGGTTTGACCAAATAAGGGGCGGTGTAAACACAGATATTTCTAATACGACACTTGGTTTGTATTATAAATTTAATGAGGGTATAACAGGCACCTCGTCCACCGATCAGTATGTTCTGGACTATGGCGGCCGCATTTGTAATGGTGTGTGGACCGGCCACGGTTCTAATTCTAGAGCAACAGGCTCAGCAATTGTCTTAGCCAGTGGTTCTTCATATGTATCAGAATACAAAGACCCAATTATATATTCTAATCATCCTGCGGTATCTGCGCTTAAAACCGCTTTGCTCGATAGTGGTTCTTATCACGACGCGCAGAACAACTCTTCTATTTTAAGCATGGTGCCTTCTTGGGTTATTGAGGAAGATGAACAAAACGGAAATGAAGAAGTTAGCAATTTAAGAAAAATGTGCCACATTGTCGGCACCTACTTTGATAAAATTTACCTGCAAATACAAAGTGTCCCAGGGCTAAGGCACGTAAACTATACAAGCGCTTCCCACCAGCCCCTTCCATTCGCACAACATTTACCGCAATCGCTTGGTTTATATACTCCAAATCTCTTTGTTGATGCAACCATTATGGAGACTTTTTTAAATAAAAGCCTTACAGGATCTTTCGAGGGAGATCTCCAAGAAACAAAAAATCTAATTTACCAAAACTTATACAACAACTTGGCGAATATTTATAAATCAAAAGGAACAGAAAAAGCAATAAGAAATGTGTTTAGATGTTTCAATATTGACGAAGAGTTGTTTAGAATTAATGCATACGCCAATAATTCAACATTTGAATTACAAAACAACTTCCAGCAGATTTTATTAAACAAGAATGTTGTAAATTTCAATACAACTCATAATACCGGCGCCGTTGTTTATCAAAAGCAGTTTACCGGCTCCGCGTTTGCATCTTCTCCGACAGACGTGGTGCCGGGAGACACTAGCGGCTTTATAACTGGTTCGCATGGTGCTGGATATACTGCGTTAAATGCCCCCGGAGGAGCGGCAGTTGGAAAAGAAAATCTTGCGGGACAAAGAGGTCTTGAAGATCCATACGGCTTTACTTTAGAATCTGACATTATATTTCCAAAATTTGTCCCGCTAAGAAGTCCACAGAACAGCACTTTTTTGACAAGCTCTTTGTTTGGTATGTACACTGTCGCGACCGGCAGCGCCGCTATCAAATCTGGAGCAGACACAACGTGGATCACTAGTTTAAAGGAAGACGGCGACGGCGACAATGAAGGTGGGCCAGACGTAGCAAATGTGCAAATTTATGCAATTCGCCACTCTTATCACTCTAAAGATGTTAGGTTCATGCTATCCTCGTCGAACGAAGGCTTGGGTGGTGAAGTCCCACTTCCCGTACTGACAAGTAGTACATATTTTGATGTATATGACAATGATAGATGGAACTTGTCTGTCAGAATTGTCCCGTCTATAACTGGTTCTGGAATGACTGCTGGTATAGTAAGTGGATCAGTAGAATCATTTAAGGGCGGCTTAAATAATTATGATTTAATCTTTATGGGCTATAATAATCAAGCCGGCGCAATACAAAATAATTTTAAATTAACCGCTAGTTTGAATTACAACGTTGGAAAAAGCTTTTTAAATGCCGCTAAAAGAGTTTATGCCGGCGCCCATAGAACAAACATAACAGGAACAGTTGTAAATCCAACTGATGTCAACATCAATTCTGTAAAATACTGGACAAAATATATTGAGGATGCAACGTTACAGCAGCATTCGATTGACTTCAATAACGCAGGACTTTCAGGCTCATATCAAAACATATCCCCGCTCGATCTTAATAGTGTGGGTCACGATATTACCAATCAAAGCACTTTAGCCTTGCACTGGAATTTTGAAAATGTTACAGGCTCGGATGCTAACGGTAACTTTATTGTAACTGATGTTAGTTCCGGTTCTGCAGAGCTAAGAAACAATTATGGTTGGATTTCGGAATACGTCGGTTATCAGCATTCTGGATACGGCTTTGGATTTGTCACCTCTTCATCGGGTCCTATAAAGAAAGCATCAATTAACTTTAATAGATTTATAGATCCTGAAAGGGTAGTATCGTCCGACATGATTAATATATTATCGAAAGATGACGAAATTTTTGCAAGACCAGATTCAGTGCCGAGCTATTATTATACTATTGAAAAAAGTATGTACAATGCCCTGTCAGAGGAAATGATTAAATTTTTTGCCGGCGTTGTAGATTTCAACAATATTATTGGAGAGCCGGTAAATCGATATCGTGAAAGATATAAAAATCTTGAGAAACTGAGGGAAGTATTTTTCCGAAAAGTTACGGAAGTAAAGGATATAGAAAAGTTTGTTGATTATTATAAGTGGTTTGATGATGCACTTGCGCAAATTATATCACAACTACTGCCAGCGTCAGCAGATTTTGAAAACGATATGCTTAATGTTGTTGAAAGTCATGTCCTTGAGAGAAACAAATATCAATCTAAATTTCCAACCATAGAGTTTAATGAACCAGATCCCGACGCCGCGATGAAGGGCGCCAGGGAAAACTCTTATTCTTGGAAAGCCGGCTCATCAACAATACCTGCGTCTCCTCGTTCTACTGAGAAAAATAGACTATATTGGGATCAGAGAGCGGAAAGGAGTTCAATCGAGCTTTCCGCTAGTCGAAACACAAACTCCCCAGCAGTAAACTCAAACATCGATACCCAAAGAGAGATATTCAGAAGAGTAATCTATTCATCGCCAGTAATGAGCCAAAGCACTCCGCTATCATTTACAAACAACGGTGGCTCATATGTTGCAGGTGGATTTCAGAGCGGAAGTTTTGGAAAGTTATACAATATTGAATTTGACAGCTATGTTGGCACTGGTAGCCTCATTAAGGGCGGAGTAAACTTTACAGATAATAAGAATATTGATTTTACATATAATGCAATTCGTCCCGCAGGACCGGTTGAGAACGATGGGCAGACGTTTGTTCCTCAAAACGTAATACTTGGATTTGCCACTGAATTTGTCGAGCTTCACGAAACTCATCAGGCAGAAACAGATGAGCATCCTCGACACATGACAAAGAGATATTTTAAAACTCTGCATGGTAGAAACTTTGAACATGATGGAACAGGATACAGTAATGTAAAATCTTCATTTGCTCTTCCGTTTAACATTATTAGTGGCGCCGTAGAATCTGGATACGGAAAAGTTGTAACAGAAAATGTAACTGGTGGTATACAAATAGTTAACCTGCATCACGATGGCTATGGTGAATCTTTTGAAATTCCTATGCAGGGCCCATTTACCAACTATGCTGTTGGTGGTCATCAATCACGACACTTGTCATTAAACACTGGGTCTGTCTTAGATCGCTGGTATAACCGCGCAGAGGCGTGGAAGTTGCTGCTCGGAACATGCGTAGGCTATAACGAAGAGCATGGTTTGACCGGCGGCATTGGCCTAGTGTCTCCTGACTATCCGTGGCCAGAGGCTAATGAATTTGGTATTTTACCTTATCCTATGACAGCCTCCCAAAAGGCGTGGCTCTATAGAGATTTTGTAGCAAAAAGACCGGTTAATATTAGAAACATACAAGCAACAACGGGTGGAATAACATTAGGAAATTATCAAAGAAACTACGAAGTTGTTAATGTTGTAGGCGCACATGAAAATCCCAGAGCATTTATAGAAAATCAACCAATCCTTCCTGACACAGTTTACCTATCTCACTCTGGTAGCACAACAAATGTTAGAACATTTTTAGATACTCGTAGAGATGCCAATAGTCACTTTAGCTTTGTTGATGAATATAACGCCGGATACTTAACAGGAACGGAAAACAAATCTGTTATTGTATCAAGATTTGGTGCTCCTGGCGGAATTGAAACAATGGGCAGAGGCTATCTTGATTTTAAGTCATCAGAATTCTCAGTATACAACTCTCTTCTTAATAGAAACTTAACGGTTATAAAGCCATCCCAAGGCCCCACAGGTTCTTACTCCGAACCAATTGGAAGTGGCACCGCTGGCATCCGTGTTTTTGATATTCACGGAAAAGACTTTGGCCTTCGTTCTCACTTAGCTAGGCACAGCGCTAGGTTTGGTAGAGATTCGATGTTCGTAACATCTTCTGATGACTTGCCAGGAGCAAGTTATGATCAGTTGCCGTCGCTACACAAAGTTAATAGAAATAGGTTGGTTACGTTAAAGATATCTAATGACGGAGATATCTTTAGTCCAAAAACTATGACTACTGCGACTGCATCTAAACACGATAACTTTTATGTTCAGCACCCAATACCAAGATCAGATATACAATATTCGTGGATAACGTCTTCTGTTGTTATGGATGGTGAAAGGTTTTACGAATTTAACCCTGCCGGGCTCCCTGGCTATTTTTCAAGTTCTATTAGTGGGTATATCTCATATTTTGATTTCGTAAGCGCGAGCGACGTAGTGCCTGAATTGGTTGAAAGTCTATATCAGCCAATAAGCAGGTTAAACATTCTAGCATTTGAGCCATTAACAAGCTCGACTAATATTTTAGGATTACCAGATACAAGCCCCGGCTCCGCATATCTCAATACAACTCTCATTAATAAGCTTGGAGTTTCAAACTTTATTACAAGCTCTGCAGCATACTTAAACTTAATTTTATCAAAGAGGCGCGCAAAATTTGGCACAAGCTGGAATAGGTTAAGAATTCAAGATCATCCAATTTTAATAAACGAAAAATTAAACAATAAATTGTCTATCATGGAGCCTACCGAAAATGAAGTTACTGTGTACGATATACCGCCGGTATCTATGAGATCACGCCCGCTACTGCTGAATTTTGACACTCCAGACGGCGATAACGCAACATTAAAAGTCAGCAGCAATAATGAAAAAATTTACTTCAACAGCACAGCTTTAAATGACAAGTTACAACTTCCAGATACTAACACTGTAACGCCTTTTGAACAGCTTGTAAAAGTTATTAACAACTCAGATGGTTACCATTTAAATTGGGTGCTTTACACACAAAATATTTTTCCATCTGCAAGAAACGAGTTTGTTTCATCATCTCGACAAAAAACCGGTTTTGATAATAAATTTTGGAGAGATAAGCCTGTAGATAGAGTGGCGGTTGGAAATTCAATTCCTAATTCGTTTGGAATTAGTGTTGTGCCGGTTTCACAAAGTAGTTGGCCATTAGATGCACAAATAGATTTTTTAACACGCTCTGGTGTACCTAATGTTGGTACCGGCGGCGACGAATTGGCAAATATTAGAGAAGGTTCCGCCGGCGAACTTCAAAATAATTATTTTCTTGTTCACTCCGGAGTTGCACAGAGTACTCCGAACAGCGAACAAACATTATCCCCAGGCGCCCTATACGCCAGGAAACACCTAATGGGATCCCCGAGATCAGTAGTGGCGCCATCAGGGCCGTATATTTCTGAAACTGGAAGCATTGAAAAGGGCTTGCCTCCTTTTAATGTTGGAATTCAAATAGATGTCTTTGGAGGAGAGGCAAAGTGGGAGGCCGGCGATCAAGCCGGAATTATAACCACTGTAAATGGCTCACCATCCTTTCAGGCTTCTGCCTCAAATCCTTGGTTTAACGACTATGATGATTTCAAAGAAGATTTAATGCTAGTTGCAAAAGACTTTTCAATTGTACCAGAATTTAGAATTAGCGAGCACGTTGAAGATTATGTTAAATATGGCATATCATTAAATCGAAAAACTGACACTTTTCAAATTCCGGAAACAACAATTAATAGTTCAACAAGTTCTTTTTATGTGGATTATTCTAATTCTGAATTTTTACATGATTTTTTAAATGTCAGAAAAGAAACCCTACTTGATGCAAAAGAGATAAGGATAATTTGTAGCGCAGCAATTCGACTGAACCCGTATAAAGGGTTCTACCCAGCACAGAGAACATTAGACTTAGTTTCTCAATTTTCTCGTTCTTACGGCGCCGGCTTTGAAGCCTCTATTAAAGCTGCGTCAACAACCAGAAAATCCAATGGTTATAGTTTAATACAAGATCGCGGCGGACTTCTCCGACCGTTAATGCAGCCACTATATTCTCCTGGAATTCTTTACAATTCAATTAAATCAGGACTTGCAGTAGATTATCCGATTTTGACAGATAGTACAAAATTAAGTGCATCATATTATGGCTCTGCTGATGGGGATGATACCAATAACTGGGCTATTACTCCCCATGAGCCTCCCACAAGTACTAAATATGGTTACCGCGGCGGAGAATTTTGGGACCAGAGAGTTCCGTTTGAGGCAATTTTAGCGCCTGAGAAGTATATTGCTGGTGTTCAAATTCTTGATGTAGAACCTCACCCGTCCGCATCTTTTAATGCAACTGCATCAATGGGCGCTGCATCTGATGAGATTTATTCTATGATGGCTAGTAACTTTTTTGGTCAGGTGGGAGCCTTTTTCTTAGAAAATGATAGCTACACAACACTTAAATCAAACACAGTGACTGACGATTTAAAATTTACATCAGGCAGTGTATATGGCGCTAGAATTAAATTAAGAAGATCTGTTTCGGGGTCAAGAGACTACAGGGGCGAATCTGGATCCGCCGGCACAAATGTCGCCTATGGAATGGCCGGCGCACTTCTTCACGATGGCTCAGGATTTGGAAAGACAACCTTTCCAATCCCACAAGATCCTAAACAAGGTTTGCTTTTTAGAGAGTCCTTTACGATGTATTCTAGACCATCTGCGTTTGGTCCTCCGGTCGCAGGACAGCCAGATGGCACGGGCTCGACCGTGGCGGCAGTTGTTAAGACAAGTCCAGTGGATAGCTTCAATGGTTTCAATTGGTCGTTCACGCCACCTTATACTAACGGTGAGGCATGGTGTGATTTAATTTTTAGACCGGATCACACTAAGGCATATGATCTTGAACAAATTCTGTCAGAAGTTGACGCGGTTTATTGGCGCGCCGATCCAGGCCATATAATCAACAATAAACCTTGTTTGATATCTTCTTTTGAAGATTCTGATTACACTCAGGCATCAAATTATATTTATTCTGGTCACAATGTTAATTCGAACGCAATGCAGATAAGCGCCAGCATCAATCTGTTTGGTGTTGAAAGGATCCTACAACAAGAATCAGATACATTTGGAAATAAATTAAAAGCTACTAATATTACTGCTGGTAAAAAATGGGTTATTCAACCCAAGTGGGAAACACCAATGTTAAACTTTAATGACAAGGGAGTTCACCCAATTACAAATGCCGCCGGCAATCTTACATTGCCTGCATTTGCATCAGGCTCGGTACCTAGAGGCATGTGGCATCAGTTTGGCGTTATACCAGAAAGCCCAGACAAAGGTGTATTTTTAGAAATTGGAGATATACCCGTTGATTGGCTCAAAGGCCATTACGATGTTATTGTAAATGATACTGTTTACAATAATTCAGATGCAGACACAGGACCGTTGCTTTACAAAAAAATGAAGTCACTAAGCACATTGGCAGGATTTTCAAACACTTCGACATCTAAGCGTCTTGGAAACATTGCCGAATCTAGGACAATCTATGAAGCAGTTGTAGCAGTGCCATATATAGTTGATGATACAGAAGAAACAGAAGAGTTGTCGTTTAACTCCTCTAGAAAATCCTTCATTAGTATCCCCACAGAAAGATATGATGCGGCACTAGATAGCTCAAAAGGAAGCGCGGTGGGCGATACGTTAGATACAGCGGGAGAATCGATCAGAAAACTTGTGCAGAAAATGTCAAGGTACGTTTTGCCGCCACAGTTTGATTTTTTAAATAACTCAGATGTCGATCCTATCGTTATGTATATTTTTGAATTTGAATTCAAACTTGATAAAGATGACTTATCATATATATGGCAAAATTTAGCTCCAAGAGATTATAAAAAAATGGATTTTCAATATCAATCGGTATCTCACGAATTATTAAACACCGAATTGCTACAACAAAATAACTTTATCAATAATAAGAACTTAAGATGGATGGTTTTTAAAGTTAAACAGCGCTCACAATCACACTATTACGATCTTGTAACGCCGCAAGTCGGCGAAGCATCTACGGACATCTTCAGCTTTGATGATAATGCGGCTGGATATAAAATTGGATTTAATTGGCCATATGATTATTTATCTTTTGTAGAAATGATAAAAATGGATGTTGATATGCTGTATCATAATCCTAGCACACTTACTGGTTCATCTAGAATGTCGCGCGGCGGAGGCTACTAATGGCTAAATTTTTAAACAAAAAAGAACAAGTATTTGATATTAAGCTTACATCATATGGAAATTATTTGCTTTCTATTGGTAAGTTTAAGCCAATTTATTATGAATTTTTTGATGATAATGTTTTATATGACGGTCGTTATGGAATGTATACAGGCTCAAATGCTCCCGAAAAATCAAATGCGGGGGTTGTATTGCGTGAAAATCAAAACTTAGTTCATAAAAGAATTAAAGAAGAAACACAGTATCTCGAATCGTTGGTGCTTTTTGAAGAAGTAGAAAACAATATTGCACAATTGTCGGGAGATACTTATGACGCCGATGAAACGCCAACACAGACCTCTCCACGTATTGATATTTATAAATCAAACCAGGGCATAGGCGATGCATTTCTAGAAGGTGGAAGTCAAAATATGCCGGCTTGGAAAGTTGTTAGTTTACAGGGAGAGATTAGTTCATCAACAAAAATAGATCCTGTTAATGGGCTTAGTCGAATACCGCAAATTAATATATCTTTAAACTATAAAAAACAAATCAAAGATTTAACTAGGATTGAGGATAGAGTCGTGAATCCGAACCCTCAATCGGTTGGTGATTTGACCAATACAACAAGAAATTTTGCTGATGGCTACGCTATCGAGTTTGTTGCCGATCATAGCTTGATGTATTTTGAAGAAGCAAACACAACTTTGCTAACAAAAAATTATGATATTGAAGTGTTTGATAGAACATTTACAGAATCAGAATTTGCCAGCGCCCCATTTGAAATACTAGAGGTCGGTACTCCTATTTATGATGCCGCTGTTACTATTAACGATGGTACCACCAGTGTGGCATTTACTTTTAAAAATGGGGCCACAGATAGCACACACATAGAAGCTGGTGACGTATCAGGCGCCGATGGTAAAACTACTTTAGCAGAAAGGTTGGTCACTGTTATTAATAATTATGTGTTAGATTCTAGCACAAGTCTTAAAGTAGGCGCTTCTTCAAACGGCGCCGACGTTACAATAACAAATCTTAATTGCGCCCCCCTTAACGGATCATTTACCAACACAGAAAATAGCGGCGCTCGAATAACAACTTCTGATAGTAGCGATATAGATCCTTGGACTGGTGGTATTTTTACCGGCGGCAAAGACGGAACAGAAACACTTGAGAGAAAGTATTTTGAAGATAACATCGAGCAAATAGTTGATGGAATGATGGTTTCTTCGCAACCGCAAACAAGAATATACGACAAGACTAGCTTATCGACGGGCAGTGTTAGCTATTATTTTGACATATTAAGGGACGAAGAGATAGTTCCCGAAATAGCATGCAGAGGGGCTGCAGTATTTAATAGAAGTTCTTATTACGTTGATTTAGATTTTGATTGTGATAGCATAACAAGCCCAACCGATGCAATGTACAACGATATTTACGGAATAGCTACGGAGCCAGAAATATGTCAAGACTAATTTTTGAAAAAATAATACAAAATTCTGCACCGAATGATCTGCCGGAACCGTTCATCGAAAGAATTAATATAGTCTCAGGACTAAGCAGCGCCGTCTCGTCTATGACTGATACTGTAGATGGCGTTGAGGTGCAAATTGTTTTTTATTATCGCGCTATAGGAAAAAACAAAAAGTCGAGCCCCGCCGCCATATTGAATAGATTATCTAATTTGAAAATTACAGCAGCTTGTATATTTGGAAACGAAGAAAATAATAAGATTATTGAAGGTAACGCAGAGATATTTAATTATCTTGTCACACACAAATCAGCTTTATCCAATTGGGTTTTAGCAACCCATCCCGGATATAATCCAGGCAGACACTCGCCAAATGTAGATGCTAGGGTTATTCCGTTGCAGTTGAACGAAGCTTCCGTCTATGAAGACGCTGGTATGACTATTGAACACTTAGCTTGTCTTGTTAATTTTGCATCAATGCCCTTTTCTGAGCTAACTGATGAAGGCGAAAGCCAGATAGAATATTCAGATGACATGGAAACAAAATATTATAAATTTTCAACAACTATAACGGTACCTTTGACACTGCCTTCTGATCAAAACATTACAACATATGAGCAGCTAATGGACTTATTGTCCGATGACTATCAAAATATGAACGTGTATGTGTTTACAACACCATTAGATTGGGAAGATTTATCAGATAGCGGCCGGCAAGACCTTAGAACAAATTATCCTTTAATTAGTAATATGAGTTATAGCTTGACATATCAGCCTGTTTTTCAAAATAATGAGATAGTGCCAAATGAAGAAATTAATTTTGTTGATTCAGACAACAACATATATGATGGACCGGTCTTGCTTGATACTGCTAATGTATATAAGCCTGCCTCGAATTCGTTAATTGCAGGTATTATTGCAAATTCTGAAACCATTGGAAGCGGCAGCGCAGGAAGCGCAGTAAGAAAACAGAGCGATAATTTAAAATACATTGTTAACGCCTATAAGGACGATCCAAGATTATTAATTGAACTAAATAATTATAGAAAGCTCTATCCAAATAAAAACGATGGCACACCCGCTGCAGAATTTTATAATACTTTTAAAAATGTGTATTCTCAAGCACTAAGTGAGGTGAAAAAATCTAACACAGTGCTTACAAAAACATTTTCTTTAAATCCTATTGTTTTTGA
>TARA_R110001583_G_scaffold195536_1_pt1 | contig 10983 bp, 3 predicted proteins | sample TARA_R110001583 | Tara Oceans TARA_R110001583 (sample SAMEA4398432) | marine metagenome | biome: Polar Biome; feature: [MES] marine water layer (ENVO:01000295) within the mesopelagic zone...; material: water (ENVO:00002006), including particulate matter (ENVO:01000060) such as...... | reverse complement strand
CCCAGTTTTGATGATCGTGGCAGATATGAGCTGAATAGTTACGAATAAAGAGCGTAAGGTTTTAAAAGCGTTTGAGCACACGGGGCTGATCGATGTTGACGATCTCAAGGGCTTTCTCAATTCAACAAGGTTTAAACGCCTAGAGAAAGTGCCGAAAGACCAACGTAAAGAAGAAAGTATATACACACCTTATCTTTTCCCCACACGCCCATACACTGCTGCAGAGATAGCGGAGTTGGCCCCTGAATGCGTTGGTTTTGGGAAGATTACCCAAACCAAACCGCAATCGACATGGGCTAAGTATGTTAGGGCCGTGCGTGGCGTTTGGGTTAAGCCTGCCCTGCTAGAAGACGAGGTTCTAGAAACCAAGAAAAAGACCGGCAAGCCTCAATACCGCAAACGCTTCCGTATCGGCACGCAGAAGAAAAAGTCAGTGGTGGTTGCGATTACCAACCTGCTTACGGAGGATTCTTCGTGGGCCGCAACGGCCTGCAATAAGCCCGAATTGACTCTGGATCGTTACAAACGCGTCTCTGATCTTGTTAATCAGGCTTTACAGGTTAAGCCACGGCCGGACTATCTGCTATTGCCTGAATTATCACTCCCTTTGAAATGGGTCGACAGCATAGCGAATCGCTTGATACGGGCTGGTATTAGTCTGATAGCCGGTACGGAGTACAGGCATTATGAAAGAAATGAAATTTGCAGTGAGGCTTTCCTAGCGCTGACCGATGATCGTCTTGGATTTCCATCTTCAGTGCGGATTTGGCAGCCCAAGGTCGAGCCTGCTGTCGGTGAAGACCGTGACCTGACATCCAAGATGGGTAAGAGCTGGCGAAAGCCTAGCCGCCGTAGAAAGCCTGTCTACATCCATAATGATGTTCACTTCGGCGTAATGGTTTGTTCTGAAATCTCAAACAGTAAAGAGCGAGTGAGGTTCCAAGGTGGTGTTGATGCGTTGATGGTGCTGGCTTGGAATCAGGATTTGGATACTTTTGCATCGTTGATTGAATCTGCTGCTCTCGACGTGCACGCCTTTACCATCCTCGTCAATAACAGAAAGTATGGTGATAGCCGTGTACGGGCACCCGCGAAGGAGCAATATCGGAGAGATCTTGCCAGAATTCGAGGCGGTGAAAACGATTTTTGTGTGGTAGTGAAACTAGATATTGATGGATTGAGGGCCTTTCAGAGCCGAGCAAAGCGGTGGCCAGATAAAAGTGATCCGTTTAAGCCAGTACCCGAAGGGTTTACGATTCGCGGTTCAAGAAAGAGGCTGCCGCCTAAATAGATTGGACTGATATAGGCGTCCATGAAGTTGTCTGAGCATTTATACGTATTTGAAAATAGGAATAGAGATGGAAGTTAAGCTATGGGAAGGCGGCCTGCAGGCGCAGGAGATCTCAGCGATCGAGAAAATTCAACGGGCCTTTTCGACCAAACCGATCGAGCAAAAATCAAAGCCTGGAAAACAAGGGGGCTCGCTAAAAGACCAACTCCGCAGTTTGGCTGTCAATCCGATATTGCCTTGGAAAGGCTATGCGGGCTTTCGGTTTATTGATGCCAAGGGTAATGAAGGCGAGTTTGATCTGGTCATCGTGACTCACTGCAATGTCTTGATCGTCGAGCTAAAGGATTGGAACAATGGCGAGGTCGTTTCACGTAGGGACAAGTGGTACAAAAATGACCGGGAGATGGGACGATCTCCCGTCAGCGTCACACAGAACAAGGTCTACTTACTAAAAAATAAACTCGACCGTGTCCGAAACAGGTTCACCAATAAGGGTTTTACACCCCAAATCATGCATCTGGTTGTCATGACGGGCAATGCGGGGTTCTCGAAAATTACCGATCAGGAGAAAGCACATACGCTGAGTCTGAGCGATTTTCTTGAGTATGTTGATGGTCGTAAATTTGATCAAAAATTTCGTCCTCACCCAAATTCGAAAGTTCTTAATCAAGACTTCAAAGTATTCGACGATCTATTTCTGGGAAACAACACAGGACCGAAACAGCTTCGAATCGATGGCTACAAAGCCACGGATCTGATCTTTGAACACCCGAACAAAGTCTACAAAGAGTTTCAGGCGGTATCTGAAATCTCAAGAAGTGATGAAGCACTCCTAAGACTTTGGAACTTTGAAAACCTGGAGGGCGTAAAGGCGAAAACGTCCGACGGACGCTTTGATATTGTATCCCGTGAACGGGAGGTGCTGCAGTTCATCAAGCACCAGGACCACGACCTCTACAAGCATTGCCTTCGGTCTCTGACCGCATTACAGAAGGATGAAGTCACAACTGAATATTGCGAGATATACGAACTCCCCCCAAGCCATGCCCGGTTCAACGAGTTCATTGGTAAATACGGCACAGCGTTGGCGGAGGTCGACCGCGCGAACCTGATGAAACTATTGGTTGCCAAGTTTTCGGATCTGCACCAGATAAAAGTTGCGCACCGGGATCTTGGCGATCACAGCATCTGGATCTCGCCCAGCAAAGAGATAGCGCTATCTAACTTTATCTCCGCATATCATCAGCCTGCAGGTACCGTCGGTGATTACCGGGAAGCTCTTTCAGTAAACACATTGTCGGGGGCGACGGAGAATGGAAATTTCAGAACGCCGTTTGAGGCCGATGTTTGCGCTTTGGGGCTGCTCTCCTGGCATATTTTAACAGCACAACGACTGTCGCCCAAAAGCATTGAAGACATTGGTACGGCTTTGGAAGCCAGTGACAGTTTCTATGCTCCGGTACTCCTCCAAGCCATCAGCGGCGGGGATTTCTCCAATGCTTCCGATCTTTTTGATGCCCTAAAAAAATCAGAACCTGCACTAGGTGAGCAGCTCGCTTTTGACCAGCAAGAGCTAGAGCCTTACCGGAAAGGCATAAGCCATTCGCGTCGATTTAGAGAAGATGATGATTTTATCGTTGAGACTGACGAAAAAGAGGTTTACCTCTCTGACGGTCAAATCGTCAAAGCTTGGTTGAATGTAAATGCGGCAGAAGGCAATGCTAAAGGCGGCTACAAGCTGCTGCATTTCCTCAAGCGAATCGAAAGATTACAGGTAAGTTCGCCACCTTATATCCCTTGCATTAGAGAGTTTGGCATTGCCACTAAATCATCTAGCCTTTACCTGCTTATGGATAAAGCTGAGGGTGTCCACTGGGATGCATTGGACCTGCCGGAAGAGAACAAGCTAGAAGTCATTAAGCAGCTTATTGCGTCGGTTGAACATCTACACACGCTGGGCATGGCGCACGGTGATTTGCATCCTGCCAATATTTTGGTTGAGAGCGCGGATGACCAGCATGTGCTGTCGCTCATTGATATCCCCGACTTCTGCTTGGACTCAAAAGAGTCACTCAATCACAAGTACAGTCCAGAGAATATCGACAGCTGCACCGCGTTTGAACGTGATAACTATGCCGTGATGAAGATGACCTGTGAATTACTAGGCATCGATTGGGGGGGGCAATCTGTAGAGTATCCCAAATTGTCAGAAGCCATAGAACAAGAGCTGATGGATACGCTCTATGGATTTAAGGACCTGTCACGGTTTAAAGCTGCGTTCGATACTCCCCAAACAGATGACCTTGTCCCGGTAGAGATCATGCTTGGGGGCGATAGCTTTGAACCGGTTACGATCTACCCTGATAACGGTCATCTGTACCTGCAGATAGACCCTAGCCACAAGAATCCATCTGATGCTCGGGTTAAGTTTATCGGAATCGGTGGCAGCGTCGATCTGATTTTTAGTACAAGAGACCAAGCCTTCGTTGTCGGCTTCAATCTTCGAGAACGATCAAGCATCAGAAGGTCAGATGCCGACAAGAGCCAGTTGGAATTGGACTTTCCAATAAGGGTGACGTGGGGAGAGGGTTACAACCTCTCAGAGCTATCCAAAAAGCTTGAGGACAACGAATCGTTTTCGATTGCACTGGATCTGGCTCTCAGGAAAACGGTGGAGGAGCCTCTCGAAGAGGACGGCCTGACACTTGAGTTAAAAAAAGCCTTTGAGCAACTGGAGCAAGAAGACCCAGCAAACGCTGAGCCGAAGTTAACCATCTCAACGGCAAAACTGTGGAGAGCCATTCTAGACACGGAAACCGAGTCGTATCCCTATATTGAAGTATCGGGTAAGCCTAGGGAACCCAAAGATATATCTGACCAGCTGATTCTGACCTACCAATCGGATGTCGACGTACTGGGGCAGTTTAACAAATCAGATAGTATTGAAGCACTCAGGGTGGAAGGAGAAGATGAACACTCCCTTGGCGAGGTAGTGTTAAAGCACTCTGCCCTTAACGAAGTCAGGATTGCAAAATTACGCTTCAAGTCGCAGTCACTGAAAGACGGTGACCTGGTTTTCTTTAGAACCAAACAGGATCGAGCCTCATACGAAAAGAGAAAGGCAGCTCTTCAGTGTTTGCTCGATAAAGAAGGGATCATCGGAGATCTCGTCAACTACTTCGATCCATCATGCTCGTTACCAGCAAAATCATACGGCATTGAGATTTCAGACCAAGATTTTTCCCGATATGACAGGGAAGATGACCAAGGCAATAAGATCAGTCTGAACGAACAGCAACGTGGGGCTTTTACCAAGCTGATTCAAAATGGTCCACTCTCTCTTCTTCAGGGGCCACCAGGCACAGGAAAAACCGAGTTTATTGCAGCATTCGTTCACTATCTGATCGAAAAGCAGCAGGTCAACAGAGTACTGTTGGTGAGCCAATCGCATGAAGCGGTCAATACTGCTGCGGAACGGATTCGTAATCACTGTGCGCGATTGGAGACCCCTCTCGACGTGGTTAGATTCAGTAACCGTGAAGGAGCTGTATCAACAGGCCTAAGAGATGTTTATTCAAACGCCATCATTTCAGAAAAACGTGAGCTATTTGCGGCTGAAGCTAAGTATCGAGTGGAGGCACTGGGTCGTGCTCTGGGCCTACAGCCCAAGTATTTGTCTGAGCTTATCAATGCTGAGCTAAAGCTGTTTAAGCAGATCGACCATTTCAACAAGTCGATGGAGTCGCTTTCAGACCAAGTGATGGAAAAAGAGGACAAGCAGCAGCTAAAACAGTCTCTGCTTGAACTGAATAGCACCATTAGGATGACGATAAAAGAAGAGTTCGGATTAGCTCTTGATAAAAATGAGAACCTTGCAGCGGTAAAAAATCTGCTACTCGATAAGCTTAATCGAGATTATGCAATCAGGCCGGATGAAGCCCTTCGCGCTAAAGCCCTTGCTAAGCTGTCACGGGACATGCTCGATGTGCTGGAAACTGATCAGGTTAACTATGATGAGTTCCTAGCAAGATCGCGTCAGCTAGTAACAGGTACCTGCGTAGGTATTGGTCAGCGCCATATTGGTATCCGAGACAACCAGTATGACTGGGTGATTATTGATGAGGCTGCGCGCTCTATCGCCAGCGAGCTAGCCATTGCCATGCAGGCCGGTAAGCGAGTATTGCTGGTTGGTGATCATCAGCAGCTGCCTCCGCTTTATACCGGCCCACACAAACAAGCACTCGCTCGAAAACTAGGCATATCGTCACAAGAAAACGACCTAGATCTGTTACTCCAAAGTGATTTTGCACGAGCATTTGAATCCGGTTACGGGAAGCAGGCCGGAGCCACGTTGCTAACGCAATACCGCATGGCTCCAGAAATAGGAAATCTAGTCTCAAATGTGTTTTACGGCGGGAAACTGGGTAACGGCTCTCGAGCGATACCGGCTATCTATGACAGCGTGCCGGAAGCGCTCCAGTCGCCTGTCACTTGGCTAGACACTTCAGCCTTAGGCCATCGCGCCCATCACCAGGATGACAGGGGTGTCAGTATATATAACAGGTGCGAAGCGGACTTGATCATCAACCTGCTGAAGCAGATCGCCTCCGATTTTGATTTTTTAATAAACTTGAAAGCTTCGGTTAAAGAAGGCGAGCCAGCTATCGGCGTGATCTGCATGTATGGCGAGCAGAAACGGTTGATCAGGCAGAAATTTAAAGAGGTCCAGTGGGATGATGCTTTCAAGTCTTTGGTAAAGATCGATACTGTCGATAGCTACCAAGGAAAAGAAAATAGAATCATCATCCTGTCGATCACTCGGTCCGACAAGCGTCAAAGTCCTGGATTCCTTAGAACTGCTAATCGAATCAACGTAGCTCTGTCTCGTGCAATGGATAGGTTGTTGATAGTTGGCTCTGCGGATATGTGGAGATCCAAAAACAAACATATGCCACTAGGTAGAGTCGCTAGCTATGTGTTTGAACAAGGCGAGGAGTCAGGACACCGCTTTGTGGATGCCAAAATGACGAATGGAAATGGGGGGCACGGAAAATGAGCCAGGTAAATAGCATTGCGTATCATCAGGTGGACTTTTTACTGCCGGTTCATCGTTTCAATATACGCTTCTCATATGTCACCAAAAAGGGCCTGCCCTTCATGCGGGAGTTCGTTCTCAGGCTGGTCCATATTGCACCAATGATGCCAGCCGAAGTTGCCGCCTACTTTGGGCTATCTAAGCTTGAGCTCGATGAAGCAGTTGGTGACCTTGTCAGTAAGGGAGATCTTCAGTTCACGGATAGCGGTCACATTGATTTAACTAATAAGGCCCGAGGATATTTTGTGGGATTGGGCTCTACTCCTCAGGTTTCAGCCTTACTAGAAAGTGGTGGTGCTTTCGCATTTGAGTTAGCTGGTTTTAACTGCGTCGGTCGAAAGAGGACCCATGAGAAGTGGAAGATGGGGTTGAAGCTAGAGGTCCCTAATGAAACTGTCGCGAGCAGCGAGAAGTTAGCTAAGAGCAAATTTCAAAAAGACTTCTATCAAATCCAAGAGAAGGGGTACTGGCAGCATAGATCCCAAGGAGAGAAACCAGAAAGGCCCAGTATTTATACGATGGAGAGTGTTCGGAAGATTGGGCAAGAGCCCTTAAGGCTCACCAGCAATTTCTCCATCGGTCAGGAAGGTATTCCGGTTGAGCGGGAAGACTTTGACCTTCTCGATGACTCGTCCTCTGTTCAGGATCTCGTCACTGACGCTGTTATTCGCGCCCAAAAACCAGTGAATTTTACGCAAATAGCCAAGGCCATGAGCGAGCTTGGCGATCAGAACACGAAAACGCTCTTCAACAGCCATTCTGTCGATATTTCGAAGGTAATGCTTGGCCAGCAATCAGGCCAGATGGATAGTGGAAAATGGGTGCCATTTTTAGGACCTGTCTACGCCAAAGACAACTGGAAACTGATTCGTGAGTATCTAGATCCGAAACTATCTCTTATAAAAAATAACAAACAAGAAGCACGCGACCTCGTATGGATAGCACCTTCAGACAGTTTTTGGGGCAAAAGCCACCGAACTTCTGCAACTTACGATTCGTTGGTTGATGCTGCTGTAACGAAGGGCAAGAAACCTATCCGGCTATACAATCCTAAGCTCTATGTGCCCGTACAGGACGCGTCTGATCGACTGGCAATTGGATCTTGGAAACAAGATTTTTCAGGAAACCATACGGATGTTTATGGTCTGGTAGAGGGTTTCATGGATGGGAATGTTGAAGTGATGCTGCTGCCTGGGCATCTAGCCGTTATCTGCTATCACATATCAAGACCTGAAAGCCTTCCTGTCAGTCTACCTGTTGGTTTCATTACAACTGATAAAGCAAAGGTCGGTGTGGTGAGAGCATTGGTTGAAGGTTACGTAGGAGGTGTTGTTTCCTTCGATAACCCAAGAGCGCTTGGGCCTCTTAGCAAGTTGTAATCTTAGGAATCTATAAAAAGAGGGAGGGAGAGAATATAGATGGCAAGACACGTATCACTAGACAGACAATTCTCACCAGTCCCACAAAGCCATGAAAATACCGAGAGTGACGAGATTTACTCGGCTTGGGGACATGAGTCGTCAAAATCTTGGGATGATTTGGGTCGTGAGTTTCGTTGCGTCATAATCTCCGAAGCCGGTGCGGGCAAAACCGAAGAACTAAAGTTCCGAGCAAGTCATTTAGAAAGTCAGGGCAAGCCTTCCTTCTTCATTCGCATCGAAGATATCGAAGCCGATTTTTACGAGGCATTTGAGGTCGGAGAGGAGGATAGTTTCCAGAGCTGGCTTCAATCGACGGATGAAGCCTGGTTTTTCCTCGACTCTGTTGACGAAGCGAGGCTTGAAAGCCCTAGCGCCTTGAGGAAAGCACTGCGGCGTTTTGCAAAGGGCATAAAAGGAGGTGAACACAGGGCTCATATCTACCTTTCCAGTCGCCCCTATGCATGGCGACCAAAAGAAGATAGGAGGCTGCTGGATGAAACTCTGTTTCTAGCGGCTCCGCATGACGATAACGAAGGCAACGCAGAACAACCATCTGAAGTCCGGAACGCACTCAAGATTTATACTATGCGCCCTCTGGATATAGAGAGAATACGGCTATTTTGTGAAGCCTTTGAAGCAACCAATATTGATCGGCTATTGCAGGAAATCGAACGGGCTAACCTTTGGAGCCTTGCGGAGCGTCCATTCGATCTCGAAGGTATCCTGGCCAAATGGGGAGATGATAATGCCTTGGGTGGGCGGTTAGAACTACTCCGACATAACATCTACGCGCGGTTGCGCGATAATCACAGCGCTGAACGTGCACTGCGACAACCTCTGAATCTTGAACACGCTAAGGAAGGAGCTCGCCGTTTGGCGGCTGCCGTGATTCTCAGTGGGCAAGCAGGACTAAATGTGCCGGATTCCCAATCGGTTAAACCTGGAATCGAAGCAGAGACGGTTCTAGCTGACTGGGCACCTCAAGATGTACGAACCCTCTTGGATCGAGGTATTTTCAACGACGTCATTTATGGCGCTGTGCGCTTTCGCCATCGCGAGGTTCGTGAACTCCTCGCGGCTGAATGGTTTGATAGCCTTCTTAAAGCGGGAAGCAGCCGCCTTGCAATCGAAGCTCTATTTTTCAGAGAGCAATACGAAGAAAAAATTATAGCGCCTCGACTGCGACCGGTGTTGCCATGGCTCATCCTTCTCGATGAGGGCATTCGTAGACGTGCGCTGGAAATTCACCCGGAGATCGCTATTGAAGGAGGAGACGCATCTCAACTCCCTTTGCTAGAACGACAGGGGATTTTAGACGATATCATACGCCGCATTGCCTCTGACGAAGACGACCATTCTGCCCGAGATAACAGTGCGATCGCTCGGATTGCTACTCCTGATCTTTCCGTAGACGCACTTCAACTGATACACACGTACAGAAACAATGACGATGCCATTTTTTTCCTAGGCAGGTTGGCTTGGCAGGGCGATATGACAAGCTGTGTTCCACCGCTTGTTGAAATTGCAGTGGACAGCCAGCGAGGAATCTATGCCAGGAGAGCATCCATCCGCGCGATAATGGCTTGTGGCTCGACGGAAGTAATACAAAACATGTGGGGGCAGATAAATGAGTCTGATGCACTGATTCCACGTGAAATACTCGCTGAGATACTCGATGAAGCGAAGCCAAGCGTCCAGAGCGTCGAAAGTTTTCTTATCACGTTGGATAAGTTGCCGCCCTATGAACGATACCAAACTTCAGGCCTTATCCGTTCGATACATGAATTTGTAGACCGATTGCCGGTTCTCGGCGAAGAGCAAGCGATCCCCCCGCTTATCTTAGGTTTGCTTGAATACCTTGAGAGAGAACCTTATGTCGAGCGCGGAGAATGTCACGTTTCAGAGGAATACGCATGGTTACTTGGTCCAGCGACCCACGGGGTGCAGAGGCTAGTTGAAGTGCGCAATCCTGTGGCTTTGGGCAGGACTGCCCTATCCATTATGTTGATGGTCCCGGCACTGAGCTTTTGGAGAGGAGAAGATTTCAGAGAGTATAAAGATGGTTTGAAGCAGCTCGTTCCCCTCTGGGATGAGCTCAATGAGGCTCTCTACTGGTCGAGCATCGAGCAAGCAAAGTTTAACAACGCTGCGAAATCAGGTGAGCCGTTGATCGACGACCGCTTAATATCTTGGCTAGGTCATTTTTGGAGTTTCGATCCAAACAGACTACCAAGGCTTCTCAACTATGTGCGGTCATGCCCACTACTGGAGGACGGGCTTATCGCACTGAGCACCGCTTTTGGGGTGTATGCGCGCTCAGATAGACAAGAAGATATTCTTAGAAGCCTTGAAATTGCTGTAGCAGATAATGCGGATTTGCAATGCCAGCTGAATACTTTACTTAACCCTCCGGTCTCAGAAGTGATGCAGAGGTATGAAGAAAGGCATGCGGAATACGAGCGAACGCAGGCAGAGAAGGAAGAGCGAGAAAGGCAGGACCGCGACACATGGATAGCGGAATTGCGCGAAAATCCTGATCGGGTTCGCAACCATCTAAAGTTAAAGCCAGGCGAATGGAGCAACGATCAATATTGGTTGTTGTGTGAAATAGAAGACAGTAGTGTGAGGACGAGTCGCTCTGGAGGTGCAAATTGGCGATTGCTTATCTCCGACTTCGGAGAGGCTGTTGCTCTTGCATACCGCGATGCGGCTATAGCCTATTGGCGTCAATTTACTCCGACACTCCAAGCTGAAGGGGATATAAGGGATAACACCATTCCGCATTCATTGATGTTCGCCATGGCTGGTCTGGAGATAGAGGCGGCTGAGGTAGAGAATTTTCCTTACCACCTAAGTGAACCGCTAGTACGCCATGCATTGCGTTATGTAACCTGGGAGATCAACGGCTTCCCCTGTTGGCTTGAGCGGGTTCACAAAGCGTTACCGGCTTTGACTGAGAAGGCAGTTGAACAGGAGTTGCTGTGGGAGCTGGCGAACAGCGATTCTGATAAGCCAATGCATTATATCTTGCACACTTTGGCTTACCAGGGATCTTGGCTACATGCCTCCATGGCACCGAAAATAATGGATTGGTTGGAGAGTAATAACGCCTGCCTCAATGCGAGCCGACACGACTGTTTACGAATATTGCTTAATGGAGGCACTGACCTAGTTAG
>TARA_R110001583_G_scaffold129314_2_pt1 | contig 10992 bp, 6 predicted proteins | sample TARA_R110001583 | Tara Oceans TARA_R110001583 (sample SAMEA4398432) | marine metagenome | biome: Polar Biome; feature: [MES] marine water layer (ENVO:01000295) within the mesopelagic zone...; material: water (ENVO:00002006), including particulate matter (ENVO:01000060) such as...... | reverse complement strand
GATGAATAAACTCCGGCTGATTACCGGAGTTTTTTCATTTATAATAGTCTGTAAAAGTATTCGACCGATTATAAAAACAACAAATGCTCTCAAATTAATCTTCCTTATATTAGATCACTATCACCTAATACCAATGAAACAATTTATATTAATTATAATGGGTGTCACGCTTTTAATTTCTTGTAAAAATCAAAAAAAAACTACAGATTTTGATAGTTATCCCACACCAATAAATGAAAACCTTTGGCATAGTTATACTAAAGAATCAACGGTATTTAAATTATGGTCACCAAATGCAAAAGAGATTGTTCTAAGATTATTTAAAACCGGAAATAGCTCTGAACCCTTTACCGCCAAACCGTTAAAAAAAGAAGCGAATGGCATATGGCAACTAAAAGTTGATGGTGACTTAAATGGCACTTATTACACGTATCAGGTTAAAATAGATAATTTATGGCTATCCGAAACACCAGGCATATACGCCAAAGCTGTTGGCGTTAATGGCAATAGAGCTATGGTGTTAGATTTAGAAACAACAAATCCTAAAGAATGGAACAAAGATAAAGGCCCGCAAATAAACTATTTGAACGAAGCTATTATTTATGAGCTTCATATTAGAGATATGACTATTCACACTAAATCTGGATCTTCTTTACCCGGTTCTTATTTAGGTTTAGTGGAGAAGAGCACGAAAGGCCCTGCAAATGTAACTACCGGAATAGACCATTTAAAGGAGTTAGGAATTACACATGTGCATCTATTACCCACTTTTGACCATTATTCTATTGACGAAACCAACTTAAACACACCTCAATTCAATTGGGGCTATGATCCTCAAAACTACAATGTGCCCGAAGGTTCTTTTTCATCAGACCCTTTTAATGCTGAAGTAAGGATAAAGGAATTTAAACAAATGGTGAAAGCTTTTCATGATAATTGCATTGGTGTTATATTAGATGTAGCCTACAATCATACAGGGAAGACCGCAAAGGCTAATTTCAATCAAGAAGTACCCGAATACTATTTTCGTCATTGGCAAGATGGCTCTTATGCCGATGCGGCAGCTTGCGGTAACGAAACAGCTTCTGAACGTGCCATGATGCAAAAATTCATCATAGAATCTATGACCTATTGGACCAAGGAATATCACCTTGACGGTTTTCGAATAGACCTTATGGGAATTCATGACATTGAAACCATGAATAAAATATCGGAAGCTGTAAAAAAAATAAATCCTGATGCATTATTATATGGTGAAGGGTGGACTGCCAAAGACTCCCCCTTACCAGAAGAAAAACGTGCACTTAAAAAACACATGCAGCAGCTACCTCAAATTGCTGCTTTTAGTGATGACATTCGTGACGGAATAAAAGGTTCTGTTTTTAATGATGAAAGTACCGGTTTTGTTAGCGGTGCAAAAGACACCGAAGAATCTATAAAATTCGGAATTGTAGGTGCTATTCAACATCCTCAACTTGATTATGAAAAAGTCAACTATTCAAATGCCCCATGGACATTAGAGCCTTGGCAATCTATAAATTATGCATCATGTCATGACAATCATACTTTATTCGATAAATTAAAAATCTCAAAACCCGAAGCTGACACAGAAGAGTTAATTGGTATGGATAAATTGGCGAATGCCATTGTGCTAACCTCTCAAGGAACCCCATTTTTACATGCAGGTGTTGAAATGCTTCGTACCAAAAACGGAGAGCATAATTCCTATAATTTACCAGATAGTATAAACCAAATAGATTGGGATTGGAAAGTTCAACATAAAGCGGTATTTGAGTATTATAAAAATCTAATTTCACTACGTAAAGCACATCCAGCGTTTAAAATGAATAATGCCACAGATGTAGTAAATCATTTAAAATTCAATACCGTTGAAGATGGAATTTTATCTTATAGTATAAAAGGTAATGCTAATGATGATAATTGGAAAAGTATTCTTGTTATTTACAATGCTACCAACAACGTAATTTACCATGATATAAAAGGGACTTGGCAAGAAGCCGTTTCTGGAGACAATTTTGATTTAAAAGGTAAACGAAGATTGAAAAATAAAATAGAAGTACCGCCCTTATCTATGTACATTGCATTCCAGAAATAACTGAATCACCTAAACAACACTAATATTATATTGATGAATTCTGAAACCCAACCTAATAATCCGCTTCATGGTGTTAAACTAGTGACTATACTAGAAGAACTTACTGAAAAGTATTCATGGGAAGATTTGGCTGGTCAAATCGATATTAATTGTTTCAAAAGTAATCCATCTATTAAATCAAGTTTAAAATTTCTAAGAAGAACTCCTTGGGCAAGAGAAAAAGTAGAACATTTATATTTACAATCCTTTAAAAAGTAATGAGTTTCAATATTGTATTAATAGAACCCGAAATACCTAATAACACGGGTAATATAGGTAGGTTGGCGCTTGCCACAGGATCTACACTTCATCTTGTTAAACCTTTCGGCTTTGAACTTAGCGACAAACGTTTAAAACGTGCTGGTTTAGATTATTGGCAGTACCTCGACGTTATAATTTATGAAAATGTAGAATCGTTTTTTGAACAACATCACGAAAAAGAAATGATTTTCTTTTCTGCTACTGCAACTAAAAATCATTGGGATATAAAATTTAAAGATGACATGTTCCTTGTTTTTGGTAAGGAATCCATTGGACTATCTAATTCCATTTTATCTCAGAACAAACAAAAAACAGTCAAAATTCCACTCTACAGCGAACATATTAGAAGTTTAAATTTAGCTAACGCAGTGGCCATTTCAATTTATGAAGGATTACGTCAATTAGACTGAGAACTGCACAATGTTACTTTGTATCTTTAAAAGACCAATACAAAGAACCAATGACAACAACCAAGCACCTCATTACCTTCTTTACTGCTTTGCTATTATTTTCTTGCAATGAGAAAGAAAAAGAAATAGCAGAAGAAACAAGTATAAAATTTAACACTCCAAAAGATTTCATACTCGAAGAAATTTATCATCCCAGCAATTTCAAACAAGGCTCATGGGTAGCATTGGCACAAGGTGATAATAGCACCATGTTTGCCTGTGATCAATATGGCAAACTATATCAATTCGCAACTCCTGAAATTGGCGACGTTCTCAAAACAACTGATGTAACCCCATTAGATTTAGAAATTGGAGAAGCACATGGCTTATTGTGGGCGTTCAATAGTTTGTATGTTGCGGTTAATAAAAATTGGGATGAAGAAACTATCGAGGACCAAAAAAATGGTAGTGGCATCTATCGGATAACCGATACTAATAATGATGGCAAGTTAGATACCGTAAAAATGCTTCTTAAATTAGAAGGAAGCGGAGAACATGGGCCCCATAGTTTTATATTATCACCAGATGGTAAAGAAATTTATTTCATTGCCGGTAACCATACATTAATACCTGAAAGTATAAAACAAAATAGTCGCTTACCTAGCAACTGGGACGAGGACAACCTCTTTACCCCTTATTTAGATGCCAGAGGTCATGCAAATGACATTAAAGCACCGGGTGGATGGATAACCAAATTTGATCCTGATGGTTCATCTTTTGAATTAATTTCTGCAGGTTTTAGGAATCCTTTTGATATTGCTTTTAATTCTGACGGTGAACTTTTTACCTATGATGCAGACATGGAATGGGATATTGGTATGCCATGGTATAGACCAACAAGAATTTGCCATGTTACTAGCGGTAGTGAATACGGCTGGCGAACAGGATCCGGAAAATGGCCTGCCTATTATCCCGACAATTTACCTGCAGTGCATAATTTAGAACAAGGATCACCAACCGCAGTTTTATCAACCTCTTCATTAAATTTTCCAGAAAGATATAAAAATGGACTATTGGCAATGGATTGGAGTTTTGGCACCGTTTATTTTATTGATTTAATTGAGAAAGAAAGTACTTATGAAGCCAAAAGGGAAGAATTCTTATCAGGAACCCCCCTACCCTTAACAGATATGATTACTGGCAATGATGGTAATTTATATTTTGCAACGGGTGGTCGTCGACTAGATTCTCACCTCTACCGTCTGCGATATACAGGCTCAGATACAACCAAAACATCTCAGGTAAATTCAAAAAACACACATGAACGAAATCTGCGTAAACAAATAGAAGAGTACCATGTAACGGTTTCTCCAAAAGGCACAGAATTGGCATGGGAGCATTTAGCAAATAAGGACCGATTTATAAGATACGCCTCAAGAATTGCCTTAGAACATCAACCTATAACTTCTTGGTTAGACAATTACAAAAACGAAGCCGACTACAGAAAAATTATTGAAAGTAGTATTGCCTTAAATCATCAGGGCGATCAACAACTTCAATCGTTGATTTTGAAAAAATTAATGGCAATACCCATTTCTACTTTAGATGCTGAATTACAAATGGATTTACTTCGTACCTATTCTCTAAATTTTATTAGATTGGGAATGCCAAACAAGAGCGAGAAACAAAAACTCATAAAGCTCCTAAATCCATTATTTCCTGCAACAAATAGTGCAGTAAGTAAAGAATTGGCTCAGATACTATTATACTTAGAAGCTGACGGTATAGTTAAAAAACTCGTAGAAAGACTCGAATATCATACAGCGCAAAAAACAGTTACAGAAGGTGTTGAGATGCTATCTAATGAAGCCACCTTGCGTAGTGAGCAATATGGACCATTAATTAGAGCTGTTATCGCTAAAATGCCGCCAAGTGAAGCTATTTATTACGGTATGCTATTAAGCAATGCCGAAAATGGATGGAACAAAGATTTAAGAACACGTTATTTTTCTTGGTATTTTGATGTGTTAGGCTCTAAGGGTGGTATGAGCTTTAAAGCCTATATGGAAAATGTAAGGCAACGAGCCCTAACTCATGTTCCAGAAAAAGAAAGAGATTATTTTCAAGAAATTTCCGGAGTATACTCTCCATCTAGCGCAGTGGCAGATTTACCACAACCTTTTGGACCGGGTAAAAATTACACCGGCGAAAATATGGGCGATGTCGTTTGGGGCGGCTTAGATAACTACATAGGCAATATAAAAGCTGGCAAAAGAGCATTTGCTTCGGCAAACTGTGTATTGTGTCACAGAATGCGTGGTGAAGGTGGTGCTGCTGGTCCTGATCTTACCCAAGCACATTCTAAATTCAGTACCTATGACTTAATGTTCGCTATTTATAGCCCGAACGATGAAATTTCAGACCAATATGCAAACACTCTTTTTCATTTAAAGGACGACGCGAAACTGGCCGGTCGAATTAAATCTGAAACTGGAGATTCTATCGTGATAATGCCCAATCCGTTCAACGAAAGCTACACGGTTAGCATTGCCAAGAATGCCATTCTCAAAAAAGAACTTTCGCCGGTATCACCTATGCCACCAGCTTTATTGAATAGATTGAATGAGCAAGAGGTTGTCGATTTATTTGCATACATCATTGCTGGTGGAGATGAAAAACATAAAATATATTCAAGGAAAGAGTAACAGTTAACTAACCAAATTCAAATTAAAGCCTCATAAAAGGAGGCTTTTTTAATTACCAAAATCATAAAATACAAGTTCAATTTCGAAATTATTCTTAAGTGAAAAGCTATTAAATGGGCTTAACATATTAAACATGTCTACAACCCGTTAAAATTTAAAAATGACTTACGAATAGTATAATAATTGATTAATTTCAAACTGATATTTTTAAAATCAATCCAACCAAACTTCAACGATTATGAATATTAAGTATTTCTATCTATTTCTTGTATTTACGCTATCATCTTATAGCACAAGTTTTGCTCAAAAGAAATCAGACAAAACAGCTTCAACATCCCCATTAGACCAATCTTTTTATGAAAATTTAGAATGGAGAAATATTGGTCCTATTCGCGGTGGCCGTTCATTAGGTTCAGCAGGTAGCCCTGGCAGACCTAATGAATATTATTTTGGAGCAACAGGTGGTGGACTTTGGAAAACTACCGATGGTGGTAATGAATGGGCACCAGTTACAGACGGCCAAATTACAAGTTCTTCAGTTGGTGCAGTAGCTATCGCAGAAACCAATCCTGATATTGTATATATCGGTATGGGAGAGGTACAACTTCGCGGTAGCATAACGCAAGGAGATGGTGTCTATAAGACTAAAGATGGTGGTAAAACATGGAGGCACTTAGGACTAGAAGAAACCCAAGCAGTATCTAGAATTAGAATTCATCCTACAAATCCTGATATTGTTTATGTTGCTGCTCTTGGTCACCCATATGGTGATAATGAACAACGTGGGGTTTTTAAAAGTACAGATGGTGGAAATACATGGAAAAAGACATTATATGTTAGCGACAAAGCGGGTGCGGTAGATTTAATCATCGACAGAAATAATCCTAAAGTTCTTTATGCAAGTACATGGCAAGTTCAACGAAAAGCATGGAAAATGTGGAGCGGCGGACCCGATTGTAAATTATGGAAATCTACCGATGCAGGTGAAACATGGACGGATCTAACAAAAAATCCAGGTATGCCAGAAGGCCCTATTGGTAAAATTGGTGTTACCGTATCCCCGGCCGATTCCAATCGTGTTTGGGCAGTTGTAGAAGCAAATGAAGGTGGTGTTTTTCGCTCAGATGATGCTGGTAAAACATGGGAAAGAACTAATGATGAGCGAAAGTTAAGACAACGTGCTTTCTATTACTCTAGAATTTATGCGGATCCTTTCGATAAAGATATTGTGTATGGACTCAATGTTGATTTCTGGAAATCTACTGATGGTGGTAAAACTTTTGATACAGAAATAAAAGTGCCACACGGCGATAACCATGATTTATGGATTGACCCTAATAATCCAGAACGTATGATTTCTTCCAATGATGGTGGTGGCGTCGTTAGTATCAATGGAGGTAAGTCTTGGACAGAAGAGGATTATATTACTACTCAATTGTACCACGTAATGGCAACTAATGATATTCCCTATCATGTGGCCGGTGCTCAACAAGATAATAGTACGATCGCTGTACCAAGCGATGGTTGGGAACATATGCAGGCACGTGGACAAGGTGATGGATGGGCTTATGCCGTTGGTGGAGGAGAAAGTGGCTGGATTACACAGCATCCAAAAAATAACGATATTTTCTATGCAGGTAGCCAAGGGGCCCTTTTAACTAGATATGATAGAAGTAATGGTCAGTCACGTGACATACAAGTGTATCCACGGTTTTTCTCTGGTGAACCGGCAAGTGCCTTACCAGAACGCTGGCAGTGGACGTTCCCTATTATGTTCGCCCCAAAAGATTCAAATGTTATGTATACATGTTCGCAACATGTTTGGAAAACAACAGATGACGGACAATCATGGGAAAAAATTAGTCCTGACCTTACGTATGCAGATCCATCTACATTGGGCAAAACTGGTGGAATTATCACCATGGATATGAACGGTCCTGAAATATACGCTACCGTATTTGCCCTTGCTCCATCCAACCACGATATCAATACCATCTGGGCAGGTTCTGATGATGGAAAAATTCATATTACTAGAGATGGTGGCAAAAATTGGTCTGACATTACACCAAAAGAATTACCAAAATTTTCACGAGTAAGTATTATTGATGAATCTATCCACAATCCTGGTACGTTATACGTAGCTGCTAACCGTTATCAGGTTGATGACAGACAGCCCTATGTTTTTAAAACCCATGATTATGGCAAAACTTGGACAAAAATTATCAATGGTATCGAAGATGGTCATTTTGCAAGAGCTGTACGTGAAGACCCAGTTAGAGAAGGTCTTCTATTTTTAGCCACAGAGCACGGTGTTTACTTTTCTATGAACGATGGTGAGTTATGGCAGAGTCTACAATTAAAACTACCAGACACGCCTGTACGTGATTTAGTAATAAAAGATAATGATGTGGTTTTAGGAACCCACGGAAGAGGATTTTGGATTTTAGATGATATACAACCGCTGAGACAGTTTACTCCAGAAATGGCAAAACAAGATGCTATATTATTTCAACCTAGCAATACCTATAGAGGATTAACTGATGCATCTATTCAATATTACCTAAAAGACCAGAAAGATACGATCACTTTTGAAATTTATGACGCCAATGATAAATTGATAAATACGTTCACAGGTAGTAAACCAAAGTATGAAGTAGACCCTAATTTACCATATTGGTTACGTGGAGGCTCCTCAAAACCTACAACTGCAAAAGGAATAAATACTTTTACGTGGGACCTAAGATATACTGGCGCAACTACTTTTGACGGTATGATTATTTGGAGTGCAAGACCTGCAAGGGGTCCGAAAGCACCATTAGGTACTTATAAAGTAAAAATGAAGTCAGGGGATTATGAAAAAACATATTCCTTTGAATTAGAAATGGATCCAAATCTTAAAGGAATCACTAAAGAAGATTTGGATGAACAATTTAATTTGTCGAACAAAATAATGGAAAAAACCACTATAGCTAATGAAGCGGTGATACAAATACGTAAAATCAAAACTACATTCAAAGAGGTTAAGGATAAAATTGAATCAAATGATTATAAAAAAATCATAACTCCTTTTTTAAATGATTTATCGACCATAGAAGAAGAGTTATACCAGGTTAAGAACCAATCTGGCCAAGATCCTTTAAACTTCCCTATTAAGTTAAACAACCGTTTAGCATCATTGCGACGAAGTGTTGAATCAGGTGAAGCAAAACCTACCAATGGAGCATACAAAGTATATGAAGAACTATCAGCAGAGCTTGATGTTCAAATCGGGAAGTTAAATTCAGTGTTGGAAAGTTATAAACCAAAAGCGAATCCTATTTTAAATAAGAACGGTTTAACTCCTATCGAATAAAAGAGTATAAATCGGAGAGAGAGGATTCTGTTAAACCTTACCCTGAAGGTTTAACAGAATCCTTATTTTTGTAATGAATTTTAAGGGTATATAAAATGAAAAAGCCAAGTATAGCGCCATCACTATTAGCTGCAGATTTCGGAAATCTTCAACGTGATGTAGAAATGGTAAATGCAAGTGAAGCTGATTTCCACCATATTGATGTCATGGACGGAGTTTTTGTTCCGAACATTTCATACGGAATGCCTGTGGTTAAGGCAATTCAGAAAAGTGCCACTAAACCATTAGACGTCCATTTAATGATTGTTGACCCTGACCGCTACATTGAAGAATTTGCCAATTTAGGAGCAAGCATTTTAACCGTTCACTACGAAGCATGCACTCATTTACACAGAACATTGCAAGCAATTAAAGCACATGGCATGAAAGCTGGTGTTGCCTTAAATCCACATACTAATATAATACTGTTAGAAGATACCATTAAAGATATCGATGTGGTATTAATTATGAGTGTTAACCCTGGTTTTGGCGGCCAATCATTCATTGAACATACGTATGATAAGGTCAAAGCCTTAAAAGCTTTAATCAAAAGAAAGAATTCATCCGCTTTAATTGAAATTGACGGAGGTGTAACCACAGCAAATTCACGAAAATTAGTTGACGCAGGTGCTGACATATTGGTTGCAGGAAGCTTTGTTTTTAAAAGTTCAGATCCGATAAATACAATAAAAGAATTAAAGGGATGAAAACTGAATTTGATATCATCATCATCGGTGGAGGACCGATAGGGATTGCATGCGGATTAGAAGCAAAGAAAAATGGTCTTAGTTACCTTATCTTAGAAAAAGGACCCATCGTAAATTCTCTTTTCCATTACCCTTCGAATATGCAATTTTTCTCTTCTTCAGAAAAACTTGAGATTGATGAAATTCCTTTTATTAGCAAAGAAGCCAAGCCCAAAAGAGATGAGGCTTTAGAATACTATAGACGTATTGTAACCTCTAACAAATTGAATATTCATTTGTTTGAAAAAGTAGAGGACGTCAAAAAAGTTGATGAGACCTTTACCATAACTTCAGATAAAACTACCTATACCGCGCAACAAATTGTCGTAGCTACAGGTTTTTACGACATTCCTAACTTATTGAATGTACCCGGTGAAAATTTGGATAAAGTAGTTCATTATTATGACAATCCCCATTACTACTCAGGTCAAAAAGTAGCGGTTGTTGGCGCCAGTAATTCTGCCATTGATGCTGCCCTAGAGTGTTATCGTAAAGGTGCAGAGGTTTCTTTGATTATTCGTGGATCAGAGGTAGGGCAACGCGTAAAATATTGGGTTCGACCAGATATAATTAATCGAATTGAAGAAGGAAGTATTAAGGCATATTATAATTCAACAGTAAAGACAATTATAAAAGACAAAATAACATTAGCAACACAAACCGGAGATGTCGAAATTGATAATGATTTTATACTAGCCCTTACAGGCTACAAACCTAATTTTAAGTTTTTAGAAATGTTAGGTGTACAAATCAGCAATGACGAGAAAAAGCTGCCGGCCTACGACCCAGAAACGATGGAAACCAATATTAAAGGACTTTACTTGGCAGGGGTAATTTGCGGAGGAATGGAAACCCATAAATGGTTTATCGAAAACTCCCGAATTCATGCCAAAATGATTATTAAAGATATAATCTCAAATTCGGTCACTTCAGAAAGCAATTAAAGTATTAACCAAGAAATCCCTTTTATTATTATAAAAACAAAAGCCACATCTTTCACAGATGTGGCTTTTTTACTAGTGACCTCGAAGGGATTCAAACCCCCAACCCTCAGAGCCGAAATCTGATGCGCTATTCAGTTGCGCCACGAGGCCATTATTATTCAGTATTTAAATTAAATACTGAGACTTAAGATAATTTATTTTTAACAATGGTAGATATTAATTTACCATCAGCTTGTCCTGCTAATTCTTTAGAAACAATTCCCATTACCTTACCCATATCCTTCATTCCTGAAGCACCTATTGAGTCAATAGTTTGAACTACTACTTTCTCTACTTCCTCTTCTGTAAGTTGTTCTGGTAAAAATTGCTCAATAACAGCAATTTGCGCCAATTCTGGATCT
>TARA_R110001583_G_scaffold169604_1_pt1 | contig 10994 bp, 9 predicted proteins | sample TARA_R110001583 | Tara Oceans TARA_R110001583 (sample SAMEA4398432) | marine metagenome | biome: Polar Biome; feature: [MES] marine water layer (ENVO:01000295) within the mesopelagic zone...; material: water (ENVO:00002006), including particulate matter (ENVO:01000060) such as...... | reverse complement strand
TTGATTGATGACGGCAACATTACTTTGATCCCATGCACTGTCGGTAGAGCTAATAGAAGGTAATTTAATAAGATCTTTATATAAATCGATAAATATAGGCAATGACATATGGTTCCTTAATAAGAAGCTCAAAAATGATGTTTAATACCAATTCGAATAAATAGTAGGTTATTTTTGTTGGGTAAAATAGTTTATTCCTGCATTAAAAGTTTCATAAAAGAGAGCATCATTTACACCAACTTTTACCTTTCTCTAAACCCATTCTCCTACACAACAAATAGATCACAACCTTATTTCGATTGGTATAAAAGATATCATAAATTAAATAAACAAGAATTAGTTTTTAGTTAATGAGCAATGACCATTCATTGTACTTTTTAACTAGCATTCTTTTTGACGTCTGGAAGTTAATTTTACTGAGTAAGTAATGGGTTTAAAAGACTTTGATTTCTAATGGGAATATAAGGTTTTATGGTGTGTTGATAAATAAAACGCGCTGTAAGTCAGAGCGAATCAAGTCAATAAAAGAGGTTAAATACTGAAACGGCTTACTTCTTGGCTAAGTTGTGTTGCTTGAGAAGAAAGTTCCTGGCTCATACGGTGATTTTGTTCAGCTGAATCACTCGCATGCTCTGCAACATCTCTAATCGTGATCACATGGCGGTTAACTTCAGAGGCCACCGCACTTTGTTCTTGAATCGCCGTAGCAATAGCCGTATTCATATCCATAATACTAGCCACATCACCATTGATCTTATCTAACATACTACCTGCTTGAGCAGCTTGTGCGACACTATTTAAGCCTTCTTCTTTACATCTCCCCATTAATTTAACGATGCTAGAAGTGCGGGTTTGTAACATATCCACAATGTCTTCAATTTCTTTGGTTGATTCTTGTGTCCGACTAGCAAGCGCACGTACTTCATCAGCAACCACCGCAAAACCTCTACCATGTTCCCCCGCTCGTGCGGCCTCTATTGCCGCATTAAGTGCGAGTAAGTTGGTTTGGTCTGCTATGCTGCGAATGACACTTAAAACCGAACCGATGGTGATACTGTCCTGGGCTAGTTCATTGACGACACTTTCAGATTCCGTCAGTTGTTGCGTTAGAATATTCATTTGTGAAATAGTGGTATCGACATCTTTTTTACCTTGATTTGCATTCAGTGTCGTTTGCTCTGCTTTGTCTGCTGCAACTGAAGTGTTGTTTGCAATTTCTTCAATCGTTGCCACCATCTCAGTGACCGCCGTTGCAACCATATCTGTCTCTTGCATTTGAGAGTTTACGCCGAGATTTGATTGTTCTATGTTGAGTAATAAACTCCGGGTCGCTTGATTGACACTAGAGACTGAATGATTGACAGAGACAACTAGGCTTTGGAAGTTACTCAGCATAGTATTAAATGCGTTAGCCATATCCCCTAGTTCATCTTTATGTAATGGGTTGACTTTAATGGTTAAATCGTTGGTTTTTGTTATTTCAAGCATTGAGTTTTTCATTGTTGAAATGCCGTTAATTATCATATTGCCAGTAAACCAAGCAATAATGACTGATGTGATAATCACCAAAAAAAATACGCTATAGGTAATTAAACTCACTGAGCGTACGTATTCTTGAATAATTTCATCAGTCTTATTGATTAAAGAAGTCAGGACACTTGAAACTTGCTGAACACTTTCTTGCATCTCTAATTGCAGGCCGAGTTTTGAATGTAAGCCCAGTTTTATTTGTTCATCAACCAGTAGTTTAAATGCTTTTTGATACTTATTTAACCCATCAGTAATGTTCTTTTTTTGTTGAGTCTCTAATTGGCTGCGCTCTAATACTTGATGCATTTTACTCAGATTGTTGGTGAGTTTCCCTACGTACTTTAAATCATTACGTAACATGAAGTCTTTTTCATTGCGGCGTAGTTGCAACATCACACTCAACACTTGAAAATCGTCTTCACCAATTAATGTTTCAACATTATGTACCGCATTTCTTAAACTGCCATATAAACCGCTTGTTGGGGTAAGACCAATGGTTTTTTTGAGTATTAACTACTTCCTGAAATCGCTGTTGATATTTTCTTAAAATAGATTGTAATTGTTGAGGTTCTGTGCCATTACTATTTATTTCAATTAAGTTATTTTCAAGATGCTGTAAGTTATTATTTAAGATCTTAATTGTGGCATTGAAACTATCTGCGTAGGTCAAATCCTTATACGCCAAAAAATCTTTTTCATGTCGTCTCAGCTGTAAGACATCCTCATTAATTTTTCCGATATCTTGTGTTAATTTAATATCATGTTGTAGTGAAGCTGACGTGTAGTTTAATAACACCAGCATAATTATCATACCGACCGTAGAATCGTAGAGTTGATTATAAGTTTATGTTTTATTAGCATTAAATTTCCTATTGTGTAGTGTAAATAAGTCCATGTAGATGACATTACAGCGCGAGGGACATTTATATCAATGGGACTAAATAAGTGAGCAGAAATTGCGCACGATTAGGGGGCGATGTTAAGCATTATAGTTCCCTTTTTAATTCTTTGGATATTATTTAAAAAAAACAGTGCATTGCAACACTTTATAAGGTTTCTAGCTTGAAAAACTAGGACTGCATTAAGAACACTGTTTCTGTCAGCCATTTTAGTAAAATGGTATCTCTGATAATTAAATTTCGGGCAATAGCATAGATAAGCGACTATAAAGTCTATTTTTAATTTTCAGTTATTTAATAAGAGGGATATTAATATATTTTTATTGGTATATTTATTCACATTTATTGAATAAATAATCACTTTAATTTAGAGTATACCTTTATATCAAGTGACTCTACCATTATAATGTTGCTCGAATTTATCCATCACCTATTAAGTCAGAAATGAAACAGGAATTTTGTTTATGTTAAAAGCAATTGTAGTGGGGGCTAGTGGTTACACAGGTGCTGAGCTAGCGCAATTTTTAACGCGTCATCCCAATATTAAACTGTCTGGATTATATGTTTCAGAAGGTAGTTTAGATAAGGGTAAAAAAATATCTGAATTATACGGTAACTTACGCGGTTGTGTTGATTTACCATTACAACCTCTTGGCGTAAGTGGTATTAAAGCTGCCTGTAAAAATATTGATATCGTGATCCTTGCTACCGCTCATGAAGTAAGCCATGATTTAGCTGCATTATTTTTAGCTGAAAATACCGTTGTTTTTGATTTATCTGGTGCGTTTCGTGTTAAATCGGCTGGTTTTTATGAAAAGTATTATGGTTTTACACACCAATATCCTGAGTTATTAGAAAAAGCAGTTTACGGTTTAGCGGAATGGAATGCTGAAAAAGTAAAAAACACTGACTTGATAGCAGTACCGGGTTGTTATACAACAGCTTCATTAACTGCATTAAAGCCATTATTTGATGCCGGTTTTATTAAAGCAGGTATTAAACCCACTATTAATGCAACCAGTGGTGTGAGTGGTGCAGGTCGTAAAGCAAATGTGGCAAGTAGCTTCTGTGAAGTTAGCTTACAACCTTATGGTGTGTTCACTCACCGTCATAAACCAGAGATTGATCAGCACTTAGGTACTAACGTTGTATTTACACCGCATTTAGGTAGTTTCAAGCGTGGTATTTTAGCTAGCATTAACGTGGTATTAAATGAAGGCGTAACCGCTGAGCAAATAAATCAAGCTTATCAAACGGCTTATGCTGATAAACCGATTGTGCGTTTAATGGAAGGGACTTTGCCTGCACTTAAAAATGTTGTGGGTACACCATTCTGTGATTTAGGCTGGGCAGTTGATGGGCAAGATTTAGTTGTGTTTAGTGCGATTGATAATTTGCTTAAAGGTGCTTCTTCGCAAGCAATGCAATGTATTAACTTACGTTTTGGTTTTGATATCACCACTTCTATTTTGTAAAACGGATTTTCAATGACACAAGTACAACAAAAGCCACTATTAATTAAATTAGGTGGAGCGGTTTTAGAGAACAAGCAAGCACTGACTAATTTGTTTTCTGCGTTAACTGAATATTTAGCAACGCAGCAACGCCCTATATTGATAGTGCATGGTGGTGGTGTGATCGTGGAAGATGTTCTTAAAAAAATGAACATTAAAAGCGAGAAAAAAAATGGTTTACGCATTACTCCATTTGACCAAATCCCCTATGTTGCTGGTGCCTTAGCAGGTACATCAAATAAACTACTAATGGCTAAAGCCTTACAAGCGGGTTTATCTGCTGTAGGTTTATCGTTAGCAGATGGATTTAGTTGCTCAGTTAAACAGATGGATCCTGAGTTAGGTGCAGTAGGTGTATGTAGTCCTAATAACCCAACACTTATTAACACTTTATTAGCAGCTAATTTCTTGCCCGTCATATCTTCAATTGCAATTGGGGAAGACGGTAACTTATATAATGTTAATGCTGACCAAGCGGCAATTACGATTTGTGAGCTGGTGGGCGCAGAATTAGTGTTTTTATCCGATGTTGATGGCGTATGGGATGCACAGAAACAGGTTATTCCTGAGTTAAATACACAGCTTGCTGATACACTTATCGCTGAAAATGTGATTCAAGATGGCATGTTAGTTAAAGTTAAAGCTGCATTACAAGCCGCAGATGAGTTAGGTTATGTGATGCTAGCAAGTTGGAAGAACCCCGAAAATTTAGTGTCATTGCTTGCAGGTAAAGCAGTGGGAACCAAAGTAATTAAATAAAGAATAAGTAGAGAGTGGCAATGGAAAATTTATTAACTGGTATGGAAATGACCCAACAACAGGCATTAGATCTGATTGCTTTGGGTAAAGACTTAAAAGCAAATCCTAGCAAATATGCACAGGCATTAGCAGGTAAAAGCGTTGTTACTTTATTTGAAAAACAATCATTACGTACACGTGTTACTTTTGATATTGGTGTGAATAAGTTAGGCGGACATGCTGTTTATTTAGATCAAACTAATGGGGCGATGGGTAGTCGTGAAGATGTTAAAGACTTTGCTGCTAATATCTCGCGCTGGGCTGATTGTATTGTTGCACGTGTATTTGATCATAAAACATTGGTTGAAATGCAAGAATATGCAAGCGTACCAGTGATTAACTCTCTATGTGACTTATACCATCCGTGTCAAGGTATGGCGGACTTTTTAACGATCGCACAAAACTACGATGATTTAACTAAAGTGAAATTAGCTTATATTGGTGATGGTAATAATGTGACTCATTCTTTATTCATTGCTGGTGCTATTTTAGGTGCAACAGTTACGGCTGTTTGTCCTTTAGGTCATAGTCCTGATGCACAAATTATGAAAAAAGCAGAAGAAATCGCAAAAGAAACTGGTGCAACGATTACTGTGACAAATAATATCGACGATATTAAAGGTTATGATGTTGTTTATGGTGACACTTGGTTATCAATGGGCGACGATACACCACTAGAACAAATTAAAGCTAAATTTATGCCATACCAGATTAATCAAGCGTTGCTTGATAACACAGGTATTAAACATATTTTACACTGCCAGCCTGCACATCGTGGTTTAGATATCACATCAGATGTAATGGATGGTCCAGCTTCATTGATTTTTGATCAAGCTGAAAATAGAATGCACATTCAAAACGCTATTATGCTTACCCTAATTAATAAATAAAAGTAATCGAGAAAGGAAAATAATTAATGAGTAAAGTAAAAAAAGTTGTACTCGCTTATTCAGGCGGCTTAGATACATCAGCGATCATTCCATGGTTAAAAGAAACTTATGATGATTGTGAAATCGTAGCGTTTTGTGCTGATGTTGGCCAAGGTGCAGAAGAATTAGTTGGTTTGCACGAGAAAGCGATTGCTTCTGGTGCATCTGAATGTCATATCGTTGATTTAAAAGAAGAGTTTGTTAAAGACTACATCTATCCAACGATTGCTTCTGGCGCTGTATATGAAGGTACTTATTTATTAGGTACATCTATGGCTCGTCCAATCATCGCTAAAGCACAAGTTGAAGTAGCTTTAAAAGTAGGCGCTGACGCAGTTTGTCACGGTTGTACTGGTAAAGGTAACGATCAAATTCGTTTTGAAAGTTGTTTTGCTGCACTTGCACCTGAGCTAAAAGTAATTGCTCCTTGGCGTGAGTGGGAAATGACTTCTCGTGAAGACTTATTAGATTACCTTGCTGAACGTAATATCGAAACAACTGCAAGTGCGACTAAAATATATAGTCGTGATGCAAATGCATGGCACATTTCGCACGAAGGTGGCGAGTTAGAAGACCCGTATAACGAGCCAAGTAAAGGCGTATGGACATTAACGGTTGATCCGCTTGATGCGCCAAATGAACCTGAATACGTCACTTTAAAAGTTGAAAATGCACGTGTTACTGAAGTTGACGGTGTAGCACTTTCTCCTTACGATGCATTAATGGTTTTAAATGACAAAGCGGCAGCACATGGTGTCGGTCGTATTGATATTACTGAAAATCGTACTGTTGGTATGAAGTCTCGTGGTTGTTACGAAACTCCAGGAGGCACAGTGATGGTTGCTGCTCTTCGTGGTATCGATGAGTTAGTTCATGATAAACCATCTCGTCGCTGGCGTGATCAAGTGGGTCAAGAATTTGCTCACTTAGTCTATGACGGTCGTTGGTTCACTCCATTATGTGGTTCTTTATTAGCGGCTTCAGAATCATTAGCAAAAGATGCAAATGGTGAAGTGGTTGTTCGTTTATATAAAGGACAAGCAACAGCAGTTAAAAAACGTTCTCCAAATAGCCTTTACTCAGAAGAGTTTGCTACATTTGGTGATGATAATGTTTATGACCAAAAACACGCTGAAGGTTTTATTCGTTTATACTCACTGTCTAGCCGTATTCGTAAGCTTAATAGTAACAAATAAAGTAAATATCCTTTAAAATTCCTGCTCCGATCTTCGGGGCAGGAATTTCTATTTGTAAGCGCTTTTAAAATTGAGTGTGTTTATCAATAGAATAAAAAAATATACCTATCCCTCAACGAATGGATTTGGATTAAATACCAAGTCAGAATGGAGTAACAAATGGCACTATGGGGCGGACGTTTCAGCCAAGCGGCAGACGTAAAATTTAAATTATTTAATGATTCCTTGAAGTTTGACTATCGTCTTGCTGAACAGGACATTATTGGCTCGATAGCATGGTCAAAAGCGTTGTTAGCGGTAAATGTATTAACCTCTGATGAGCAAGTTAGTATTGAAAAAAGTTTGAATGAGCTATTAGTTTCAGTACAAGCAAACCCTGAACAAGTATTACAGTCTGACGCTGAAGATATCCATTCTTGGGTTGAAGGGCAGTTAATTAATAAAGTGGGTGATTTAGGTAAAAAATTACATACTGGACGCAGCCGTAATGACCAAGTTGCGACTGATTTAAAATTATGGTGTAAAAAAACAGCACAAGAATTAGTGGCTCATCTTGAGACATTAGAAGCAAAGTTGATTGAGTTAGCGCGTATTCATCAATCTGTTGTATTACCTGGTTACACACATTTACAGCGTGCTCAACCGGTGACATTTTCACACTGGTGTTTAGCTTATTTAGAAATGCTAGAACGAGATCATAGTCGTCTAGAAGACTGTCTAGAACGTATGGATACATGCCCCCTAGGTAGTGGCGCATTAGCCGGTACTGGTTATCCAATGGATAGAACAGCATTAGCACATTCACTTGGTTTCAAGCGTGCAACTCGTAATAGTTTAGATTCAGTATCAGACCGTGACCATGTTGTTGAATTGATGAGTTGTGCAACGTTATCTATGGTGCATTTATCTCGTATGGCTGAAGATTTAATTTTCTATAATAGTGGTGAATCTGGTTTTATCGAAATGTCCGATCAAGTGACTTCTGGTTCATCATTAATGCCACAGAAGAAAAATCCAGACGCGATGGAATTAATCCGTGGTAAGTCTGGGCGTGTATTTGGTTCATTAGCTGGTATGTTAATGACATTAAAAGCATTACCACTTGCTTACAACAAAGACATGCAAGAAGACAAAGAAGGTTTGTTTGATGCTTTAGATACTTGGGGCGATTGTTTAGAAATGGCGTCGATGGCATTAACAGACCTTAAAGTAAATGAAGAACGCACTAAAGAAGCAGCACAGGGCGGTTATTCAAACGCAACTGAATTAGCTGACTACTTAGTAGCAAAAGGAATTCCGTTCCGTGAAGCTCACCATATTGTTGGTGTAGTAGTTGTTGCCGCTATTGAAAAAGGCGTGCCACTTGAAGACTTAACTGTTGCAGAATTTAAACAGTTCTCTGATGTGATTGAAGAGGATGTTTATCCAACCTTAACATTAGAAGCTACATTAGCAGCACGTACTGCGCTTGGTGGTGTTTCTCCTAAACAAGTTGAATTTGCATTAACAGAAGCGGAACAACGTTTATCTGAGCGTGATAGATCCGGTGTTGTGATTAGAGCGGCATGTTCAGATGATATAGATCGTATCGAATCGATGGTTAATCACTGGGCTGAAAAAGGCGAAAATCTACCAAGGGATAAAGCAGACTTATCTCACTCAGTTAGTGAGTTTGTTGTTACAGAGTTAGATGGAAAAGTAACGGGTTGTGGATCGGTTCATATTTATGACACCGGTTTAGCTGAAATTCGTTCAATAGGTATAGAACCTGGTTATGAAGGCCGCGGTCAAGGTAGCGCAATCGTTGAACTTTTAGTTAAACGTTCTGAAAAATTAGCAATTAAACGATTATTTGCCCTGACACGTATGCCGGACTTCTATATGAAATTAGGTTTTAGTCCAGCAAGCAAAACAACGATGCCTGAAAAAGTATTAAAAGATTGTGCAATGTTTGTCAGTGAACATGCTAATGATGAAAAAGCATTAGAATTAAACTACAAAACAAGCATGTTACTTCAGAAAGAGATGAGTAAAAGCTAAGTAAGAGCTGAGAAGGTGTGTTTCTATCAATAGAAACACACTTTTATTAAAGATTAATCTGCAATACCACAAATCAATCCTAACAATATCATTGATCACTAAAATAAAAGCCTAACCTTGGTTGAGTACAACATCAGGAAAGTGCTGACGTAATATTCTATTTTGGAACGGGTCGTTAAAACGACAGTTAATGATAATAATAAATCGTTCGAAAGGAACGTTGTTATCTAAAGGTTGCACAGACGATATATTATGAAATACTTCATTGTCTCTAATATGCATTATTTCACCAGGTAATAATGTTGTATGGGTGATTTGACGTTGACCTGCTTTATCTTCATAAAGGGTATTTTCTCCGCCTGTTACATTTTCTCTGCTCAATACTAATATACTTAAAAATTGACTACCATCTTGATGGATACCTTGTCCTTGTAAGGGATCGATAGCTTGATCTCCTTTAATACCATTAATCTGCATTAAAATTGGCTCTTTAGGATTAATACCCCAAAGATCTGCCCAAGCTTTTATAAATGATTGAACATCATCTCGTTGTAAGAAAGATTCTTCTAATGCGGGATAATAGCGTAACTTATCAGCCATGGTGCCTGCATCATTATAACTTCCCCCTTGAGCCATTGGACAATCATCTAACGTGTTGATCTCACCAGCTTGATCCAAATAAAGCCATGACATTCTTTTCCAACGAGTAGCAACATAAGTATCTCTAGGCAGGTCTTCGAGGTAGGTTTGCCACTCTGCTAAATTTATATGTTGATTAATACTTGTTTGATTCCAACTGCCCTCAAAAATATCTTGTGTTACATGGTATGGCCAGTATGGATCAATAGTTGGTAAAGGCTGTGCGACGGTTGTTTTAATATGCTCATAATTTATATTTTTCATTTTTTATTCCATTTTTATGTATAGAGAAGCAGGATTGCTTATTCTTGAGTGACAATAAAAAGTAGGAAATAATCTACTTTGTTGTTTTTTTATTACATAAAATGGATTTAAAACAAACACTAAATTATTGATAATAAATAATAATGTTTAAATTTTGATGGGAAAACGAACAGAGAAGCTAGGGAAACCTTTGCCTGTGAGGTCATATCTAAATGATTTGTGTGATGAATTTAATTTAATATAAAAAGTAGATTTATGAAGTTAACTACGCATTCTTAAAGATAGCTGGTGGATATTTGTCTGATCAACAAGAAGGTTTATGATTAGAATTACCGAAGCGATTACAAATCTGCTAGTAAACTGTTTTGGATTAGTATTTAAGCTACTGTTGAAATGACAATCTAAACAGTAGCTTAATAATAGGGAACGCTTAGCTCAAAGGAATAAATTTAAATAAAGAAACTATTTAGATGCTTCTTCAATATATTCATTTTTTAAATTTACATAATGACTTGCGGAGCGTGTTAAAAATGCTAACTCTGATTCAGTTAATGGGCGAGCAGCTTTTGCTGGTGAGCCTACATATAAAAACCCTGATGCTAATACTTTATTAGGAGGTACTAAAGCACCTGCAGCAAGGATCACATCATTTTCAATGCGAGCGCCATCTAATACAATGGCTCCCATACCAATTAAAACACGATCGCCTACAGTGCAAGCATGTAACATTGCCTTATGGCCAACCGTGACGTCTTCACCAATGTTTAGGGAGTAACCATCAACGGTCGCTTCTCCCTTTCTAGCTACATGTAAAACAGAGCCGTCTTGAATATTCGTACGAGCACCTACATATATAGAGTTAACATCACCACGTAAAACACACATTGGCCAGATATTCACATCATCTGCCAAGTGTACATCACCGATTATGGAAGAAAATGGATCAATATAAACAGCATTACCAATCGTTGGATGAATATTCTTATAAGGGCGTAGAGTAGGAAACATAATAAACCTTCTAAATCGACATGTTAAAAGGTCACTATACGACACAAAAGTGTGGATAACAAAAGCAAATTTGTGGATAAGTTGTGGTCAAAGTCGGTATAAAAAATAATTGCAATTAATCACAATAAAACGCTTGCCAATGCTTCAGCGATCCCTATAATGCGCCCCACAGACACG
>TARA_R110001583_G_scaffold31043_5_pt1 | contig 10995 bp, 19 predicted proteins | sample TARA_R110001583 | Tara Oceans TARA_R110001583 (sample SAMEA4398432) | marine metagenome | biome: Polar Biome; feature: [MES] marine water layer (ENVO:01000295) within the mesopelagic zone...; material: water (ENVO:00002006), including particulate matter (ENVO:01000060) such as...... | reverse complement strand
CACACAAGCCATGCTAGCGGAATAAGTTTTTGTATCTGTAATTTTGCTGTCATATCTTTCTCATCAAGGTTGTGATCCATGTATTTTAGTTGTGGATCCTTTAAGTCTCTATTTATATAGATAAAATTAAAGTTTTTCAATAATCTTTACAGCTTTTTTCCAGCATTCTGGACAATATAAATGAGTAGAGCTTTCTGACTCCCTTACTACAATCATCCATTCTGAGAGCATCTTCATATTTTCTTTGTCAAAGGGAGACTTGCATGATCGACAAGAGCTGCTTAGTGTCTCGACAAGTTTCAGCTTTTCTTCTAGATCGGGATTGCCTGCCTTTTTAGCAGCAGCAGCAAGCCTTCTTCTTTCTTTTCTATTCATTTTTCTTTTTCTCTCCAACATAAGATCACATGATCACTATTTTGCAAAATACTCTCTAAAAGAAATTGTATTAATGAGGTTCTTATCCATCTCTTCCAGAACCTCGGGCGGCGGAATACTCTCCCACTTTTCTGTAATATCGCTAAGATACATTCCCATCATAATTTGATATCCGCTTTTGCATAATTCAAGCTGCTCTTCTGAGAATTTTACACCAGTTACGACATCTGGCTCACCCTTTAGGAAGAGATCCCAATCAGGATCGTCGAGCATGCCTGGCATCTCTGTCGAATAGTTAAATCTCAAAAAATCATTTTTATACAATTCTAGAAAATCATCGTAGCTATCTGGAGATAGCATCCAGGGGATCGGGTGTTTTTTCTTTGCACTCACGTTGGATAGAGAAAGAGAAGCACTTTTTGAGATATATCCTCGCTTAGAGAGATTGTTAAGCATCTCTTGCTGCTGATCTTCTAGTCTAAATACGGCTGTGTTTGGCCCTAAGAACTCATACTGTGGCCTGAAATGATTATTATCGACTCCGTGTCCATGTTGTGGAATTACGTGTGAGACCATCTGTGAGGCCCAAGCTAGTGTACACTTGTAAGAATCCCTTGCTAAGAACGGCATGCTTGCAAGATATGCAATATAAAGCAGCATAGGATCTATGGAATCGTCGGATCGTGACATCTCCAGAGCCTTTTCCTTTACCTCATCCATCCCTGATCGTCGTGTATGATAAAACTGTGAAAGAAGTCTATCATATGGATTTCTTACTAGGGAAAATTCATATTCCCATTCTGAATGCCATTGCGCCCTTACTGCCCAATGAGGATGATCTGGATCCCCTAAAATGATATCACAAGGTATGCACATTGATGCTATGGGTGGTGATTCTATATGCTGCCATCCTTCTTGTGCTAAGAGCTCATGGACTGAAGTACCGCCAGTCTTAGGAATATGAACGAAATGGATTTTTTTACCTCCTCGAGAAAATATCATTATACTTTAAACTCCTGACACTAGATGGTACCGAGTGCGGGACTCGAACCCGCATGCCTATTTCGGCGAGAGATTTTAAGTCTCTTGTGTCTACCAGTTTCACCAACTCGGCTCTCTTGCTTTTATAAGCAGCTAGCTCTATTATACACTAGTAAAATTTACTTTACACGTCCAGATCTTCATTCTTTTCTGAATACCAAAGCATAAAATAACAAGAAGCAATTGCCACAAGGCAAGTTGCAACGCCCATCTTATTGCCTGCAAACGCACAAATCATTCCTGAAGTTATGTTAACACATAAAAGAATAAGCCAGAATGTTTTACTTTTCAAACCTAACACATGCCCTCCTATTCACACTCTGCTAAAACAGCATACTCTATGATGATCTCGCTTCCGCCTACAGGCAATGAAGATTCTTCAAAATACACTGAGTTTTCTTCTTCATTGTATGACCACTCAGACACCCCTGTGCCGTCGACACTAACTGTAATAGACTCTTCTATAGGTGTGTCAGCTAGATCAAACGACCTCTGCAGAATTGAATCGTGAGCAAGTGCCTCGAGATCTGCACCCCAGTCAGTAGAGCATATTGATACAAATTCGCCGCTAAGCAGCGCAGAGACTTCAATGTATCCTTCACCGTAATCTGCCCTGGCCCAAGATGACGTCGTGCTAGAGCATCCGCTAGGAGAATCACCTACGACTGCGTGTGTTACTACCATGCTGTCGCTCGATTTCAGTGATTTAAAGTGAGATTCGTATTCAGTATCTGTTTTTGATGACCAGTCTTTTTCATCAGAAACAAAGATTATAATTAGCTTTGAATCTGATCTAAGAAAAGCAGAGCCTGGTCCAGCATCACCGCCTGGCATGGTTGCTAGCTCTGCATAGTGTAATCCTTTTTCCATTGAAGATCCATATGTTCCAGCTATAGCCTGATCTGTAAATTCTGTTTCTAAGTCAGGTGTAGCATCTGTTAGTATAGGACCTTGAAATGTTTCATCGTCAGTAGTTATAACAGCTATCTGATAGTCTACTCCGGTCAAAGAGAATACACTTATAAAAGAGCTAAAGTTATCTGTTAATGCTGTTTGCCACATGCTCATCGAGCCAGAGTTATCAATAACAAATAAAATATCTGCTGATGATATTTCCTCTTGCTCAAACCTTTCAGACAATATTCTGGAATAAGCTCCGGCAGCTAAGTGATCAGACCTTACAACGGGATCTACGGGATCATTTGAAGAAACATTCAAGTATCCTTCATCATCGAGTTCGTCAGTAGGGACATGCCCTATATGAACTATTCTAGATTCACCCGGGAGTATTACCCAGGGCAGCGGCCCGTTAGTCGCTTCATCTTCATCAATTAATAAGTCTGTAGGAAATGTTACAAAATAATCCAGATCTGTTACATGCAAATCTACATTTCCAATATTCGTAATAGTTACCGATTGGTAGCCATCGCATCCTACAAGCGTGGTTCCAAAATCATAATAATATGGGTCGATTTCAATAACTGGTGCGTCGCCCATTCCCAGAACAGGGATGTTAACTACCGGCTCATCAGGATCATTAGAGACAATAACAATAGAATCAATATTTGTCTCATATGTGGATGGATCATATATTGCTATAAACTGACTTTCACTGCCAGGCAGAATGGCTGGATCGCCGATCGGTGTTAGAGAATAAACAGATCCCCCAAGGTCAAGATGTATATCTGCAATATTTAATGTATCATCGCCCGTGTTTTTAACAGTGATAACTTCTGATGCAATAGCGCCGACGGCGTTTAAGCTTCCAAAGTCTACTGCTAACGGAGATACCTCTATATCTGGGTATACTGGATCAACAATTGGGTCACCTGTATCTATCGGATCTACAGGGTCTTGCTCCACGGGTTCTGCAGTATCCACCTCTATCTCAGTCGGCGGGCCGTTTATAGGCTCATCTAAAGCGTGAATCTTATAGTCACTGCACCCCGCTAAGAGTAACGTAAAGAAAATAAAACTTTTAAAATAATAAAACACACTACCTCCTAATTACATGTAAACTTTGTAGCCTACCTCCACTAAAGAGCCGTGATCCGGAGTAAACCCTAGCTCTACTCTATTTGATTTTTTGCTATAAGACCACCTACTGGTAGTCTCATGATCTATATACACAGTAATTGATTCAACAATCGGATCGCCTGCACTTAGCGCTATTGAGTCTTTAACATTGACAATATAAGAAGAATCTGATAACCATACTGACCAATCTTCAGCCTGAAGATCTACTACGTTTTTTCCATAAAGATTTGAAAGATCTATATACTTAAAGCCAATTTCATTGGACCAGCTATTTTGTTGACTTCCATCATCTGGGTTTACAACACAAACGATGTCGTGATTCACATCTTTAAATTCATCATGCATCCAGTCATAAAATAAGTCATCTGTAATAGCGCTTTGTTCATCTTCATCAGAAATCAAGAACAATAGAAAATCCGCTTCTGGTCGCCTGAATGCTAATCCTTCCTCTGTGCTTAAAAAAGTATATGTGGCGCCAAACCCCTCCTCGAGCATTGTCATTGGAAGCAAGCTTGGCGCCATAAGCATGTCTATTGCTGTAGAAGAAGAACTGTAGGGGCCCAGATATCCTAATCTTGTAGGATCCATTGTAATATATCCAAACTGATAATCTAAAGTTAGGTTTTCAATATCAGCTCGAAGCAACTCCATTCCATCTGCAACATCATTAAAGTTATCGCTCATAGAGCCAGATGTGTCTAGGACTACCAAGATATCAAGACTTTCAAGCTTATCTGCTTGAACAAATGAATCCACTACAACACGTGTTTCTTTTGTATCTGTGACTTGATAGTCTGCAGAAGTGCAGCTACATAAAAATAAAAGGAAGCAAATTCCTGTGAAGAAGGCGCTTCCTTTTACGTGTTTGTATTGATTTACTATACTTGAATAGTGTCTATCTTTAAGCTTTAAAAATGACCTGATCCAGTATATCACAAATCATCCCCCATATTATTACATATGTGAGATGAATGAATTTACTCTATTGTTTCAGTAGGTTCTATAAAACCAAATAGAAACAGCTAGGGTGCTATTCAAAGTTTACATATTTTGACAGGACATCGTCAAGACTTCTAACAATTGATTCAAGAGTGAGCCCGATATCCGCCTGCTTAACTACTGATGAGGGATTTCCCAAGCCGTCGAGCAGTTTATACTCTGAGATAACGTGACTGCGAAGAGCAACTAGCATTTTTAATTCTTTTTCTTCCATTTTCTGCTTCCTAGTAAATGTTAAACTATTCTTACCCAATGCAAAGGCAATGTTAATATTAAATTGTATATGGAGCTGGAGACAGGATTCGAACCTGCGATGTACTTTCGTAACTAGCTTACAAGGCTAGTGCCTTCAACCGCTCGGCCACCCCAGCAAAAGAAAGGTTTACCCAACCCCTCTAAATCCTGCGCTTCCTGTTAGAGTGGGAAATTGCATTGCTGAAATTCCTGTCAAGCCTGCAATCAGAGTGAATCCTGTTGTTCCGGACTCTGATCTAATAAAAAGCTCTTTGCACCTTACTTCGAGCCTGACAGTTTGATTACCACCGCCAGACGTAGACCCAGAAAGAAGAAGATAGTTCTTGCACCTTGCTGGCGAAGAGGTTTCATAAGACGAGCCAGACACTGATCCGCCGAGGCCGTTTACTCCGTTTTCTGAAAACCCTATGCGAAGCGGGTATTCACTTGTATTTGTCACCTGGATGAACCTGGTTACATGTGGAAATCTTAAGTGTGACGGAGTTGTTGTAACAGTTGTTCCATTTGAAGACGTTACAAAGGGCGTTCCAGACGCCTGATAGGCAGGCGTGAAATTTGCTCCCTGACCTGTGAAATTCGATATTCCCATTATTTTTCTCCCTAAGGCAAATAATAAATATTAGAAACTATGACTAAGTTCATTCTAACATCATTTTCTTTAATAATAAACATAGAATCACAATAGAAAGATATAAATTTATATTTCTGGACTAGTTAAAGTCATTTTTGTCAGGCACAGGAAGAATTTCCTTCTTTACTGTGCCATCTTCTTCTTCGTAGGATCCTACAATAAACCTTTCGTGGTTAGCAATTTTATCTTTTGCTAGCTTTATTTGCTCACAAAATTCCCAAAATTCATTAACGTCTAGCGTTATCGAAGTCCTTTCTACAACGATAATCACAGTGCTATCTGATTCATCAAGCCAGACGTTTTGTGATATCTCTAGCATGTCGCTCATCATTGCTTCCTACAGGTGTCATGTTAGGTTTAAACCAGCTTACTACTTTTCCGTCAGTAAGAACCTTATAGAACTGCGACATGTCATCTGATCTTGGAAAAGCTTCTTCTCCCTCACACACAATCACACCGATAGATCCATCTCTTATATTTTTGACTAGTGAGCCTTTTTTTAAGATGTTAATTTTCATACTCGTCCGCAAGCTCGAGAAGAGATGACATTTTTTCTACCATTTCTCCGAGTGCTCCGACAAGGGCTTCTGCCTCTTCTTGAGATAAATCTTCTTCAATATCTTGAATAGCCTCATCTATAACTTCTGACCAGCTGTCTGGATGTGTGCTAGCTACGCTGTTTACTGTTTGCGAAAATACTTCTATTATTCTGGATGCACGTGCTTCATCCCACTCACACGCTTCTAGAATTTGTGTGTGGCAATGAAGATCAAATATTTCTTGAAAAACATCTTTAAACATGTCTACTTTTTAGAATATCTATTATCCCTGACTGAAACCTGGGATCAGAAGATATTCTTTTTAAATTTTCTTCTGTCGGATCTATTCCAAACATGCTACAAGAATCCTTAGCTATCTTCCTCATTGCAGATAGAAAGATATTGCGCGCTGTTGAATGATTCATTTTAAAACCTGAATCGCACATTATCTCTGCTATTTCTCGATATCCCAACCCGCCGTCGGATTGAGAAACAGTAGCATATCCATGTTTCGAGATGTGACCCTTTGGCATTGACATTATCTTTGCTCACCTTTGAAATCAATGATTTCTTCTTTTGTTAAATTAAAATTTTCATAATCTTCTACTTCACTTAAGCCGAATCGTAGCCTAACAACCTGCTCCTCTCTTTGTGAAAGCTTTGAGAGACAAGAAGATATGATAGCAGAAATCTTCTCTCTATCAATGATAACGTCAGGCGATAGATAATTTTCATCTGGAATAGTTTCTAAAATCTTTCTATCGTTTTCATCACCGCGTGTGGCGTCGAATGAAAGAGGATTTTGAAATTTCATAGATGCAATGCTTGCGTGAACCATTTTTTCTGTCACGCCTAGAATTTCTGAAATCTCTTCAACATTAGGCTGTTGCTTAAACTCTGATTCATATTCGCTAAAAAGATTTTTAATCTTATATGAAAGGCTACTGGCATGAGCAGGTATTTTAATAGTATTACGATGAGAGCTAATATATCGAGAAACTGATTGTTTAATCCACCAGCTAGCATACGTGCTAAATTTGAAACCCCTGCGCCAGTCAAATTTTTCAACTGCTTTCATGAGGCCGATATTGGACTCTTGAATAAGATCCTCCATGGGACATCCACTGCGATAGTACTTCTTTGCTATGCTTACTGCAAGTCTCAAATTAGATTCTATCATAATTCTTCGAGCTTCAATATCTCCTTTTTCAATTCTTTTAGAAAGCTCTACTTCTTGCTCCCTGGTTAAAAGCTTTCCCCTCGAGACATCTTTAAAATATGCATTTATTATGTTCAAAACATTCCTCCTTCAGAAATTAAAGTAGCATACTCCATGAGCGACCTATTCATAATTGTGTTCCATTTTTTTTCATCTATGTGCACTTGCAATTCATTTGCAAGAACTTTTCCCTCAAACCAAGCATCAAACTCTTCTGACAGCAAGGAGAGATTATAATAATCGTTGTTATCAGAATATCTGCCCGCATATTTTGTCTTAAAGAATCCATAATCACTTCTTATAATCATATGACCGCACTCATGTAGAAGATAGTATTTATTGCACTCTTCAGGTCTTTCACTATTTATGCACACTATTTTCTCTTGCGGATCAATAACACCGTCAATTCCTGGTTCAAAAACAATTTTAAAACCATTTTCTTCTACCCAGCTTGCTATTAAATCAAAATCATTCATATCATTACAATTAAAATGTAATCACGTATTACAGAAAGGAAAGGAAAGATTGAGTCTAATAATTTTTTCTAGGAAGCGTTGTAAGATATTCTTGATGCGCCTTTCTTCTTGCATCTCTTATCTCGAGCTCTCTTTTGATATAACAATATTCGGTTTCTAGTTTTCCAATAGCTTCTCGCTTAGCAGCTCTGCTTTTTGAAATGTTTTCACTTTTTATTTTTGACCTACATGTCCTGAAAACCTTTTCAAGCTCGTAGTCATTCATCATTGCCAGATTATCAATATCGTAAATTCTCATATCTACTAGAATGTTATTTAATTGTTGTTTGTAAGAAGCAACCCCTTATTAGGTTACTTTTCTATTATACTACAGTACTATGCAGTTTACATGAAATTAAATAACTTTTGCAAATACGCCAAATTTATCTTTTACTAGATTGCTAATCTTTTGTTTGCTGGATCCTTTTTTCATTTTTACAGATACAGCATAGACTCCGGCCCTTGTTTTTCTCCTCTCGCCTACACTGGAAATAGCTTTGTTTAATCGTAGCCAGTTGAGAACAAGAGTAAGATCACTGCTATAGGTTGTAACAATTGTGACATTTTTCTTTTTCTTCATAGAATTATGGGCTTGCCTTTATACAAAACTGGCCGTCCGTCTGATGCAAGTATTTTTACAATCTTGACATCGGGCAAGCTTTTTATTAAATTTCCAACTGATACAAGGTTTTTATAAGTCTTGGTAGAGGCTGGTAAGAACTTTACATATATTTCTAGTGTCGTATTTCCGGCTACCTGTCTAGTTACAGGCTCTTTTTGCGAAACAACAGTTACTGATGGAAGAGCTCTAATTCTAGTTAGTGTGTCAGGAACATGAGCATCCTTGCTCATTATTAAGACACAAGTTATCTTTATCTGCTCACTCTCTAGGTTGGCGTCTTGCTCAAGTATTAGGCTTACAAACTCTTTAATAGAGGATAGATCTTTCATTTTTATCTCATTCGATGATTATAATTATTCTCATCAAGAGACACTTTCTAGCCTAAGTTTCGTCACTATCTTGAGAATCATCCACCATAGCACATCCCACTGTTAGCATCATGCTTGCTGCTGATGAAGCATTTTCAAGTGCACTTCTTACTACCTTTAGCGGATCAGTTATTCCCATTTCGAACATATCACCGAATGTGTCTAGGAGGGCATTGTATCCCATTGTATTTTTCTTAGTAGTCTTGATCTTTTCTAAGACAAGGTCAGAAGTTCCGCCAGAGTTTTCTACTATCTGCCTAAGAGGTGCAAGACAAGCATTTTTAATTACCTGTCGGCCGGCTGATACTCCATCAAACTCTTTAGACTCAGAGAGTGAGCAAGCTGCTCTTACTAGAGCTACACCTCCTCCCGGTACAATTCCAGACTCTATTGCAGCCTGTGTAGCGCTGAGTGCATCATCGACCCTGTCCCTTCTTTCTCGTAGCTCTGCCTCGGTTGCTCCACCCACTCTCAAGAGAGCAACGCCTCCTGATAGAGTCGAAAGCCTATGTTTTAGAAGATTTGTCTCGTCATCATCCAGCAAGAGATCTTTGCATTGAGATCTTAAATTATCTACTCTTTCCTGTATTTTTTCTTTTTCGCCAGCGCCTCCGACAAAAACTGTAGAAAATCTTCCAGCCATTATCTTTTTACACCTTCCTAAGTCATTAAGACTCAGATCAGACATAGCTTTCTCTGAAGCTTGGGAAATAACTTTTGTACCGACAACAGCTGCTAGATCATCTAGCATACTAACTCTGCTTTCTCCGAAACCAGGTGCTTTAATAGCACAGACTTTTAAGCCTGCCCTCGTCTTATTAACAACGAGGCCTTGCATGGCTTCATCTACAACGTCATCTGCAACAATTAAAATAGATGATCTTGATGTCGCAATATTTTCAAGAATAGACATTATCTCACTTAAGCTTTCTATTTTTTTATTGCACAGTAGGATATAGGGGTTTTCTAATTCCACAACCATCTTTTCATCATTGTTAATAAAGTAGGGAGAAAGATATCCACGATCAATTTGCATTCCTTCTACGATTGTTAAAGAGCTGCTAAATCCCTTTGCCTCCTCAACAGATACGACACCATCCCTTCCAACAGCGCTTAAGGCATCAAATATTAATGACCCTATCTCTTTTTCTCCATTTGCAGAAATAGTAGCTACTTGCTTTATCTCCTCATCCTTTGTCACGGGAATAGCATTTTTTTCTAAAAAATCAATTACTTCTTCAGTTGCATCCAGGATCCCTCTTTTAAGATCAGAACTGCTATATCCCGCTGCAAGCATTTTTAAACCTTCAGAGAAAATAGCTTGAGAAAGAACTGTTGCTGTAGTAGTGCCATCGCCTGCAACGTCAGCAGTTCTAGAAGCTGCTTCTTTGATCATTTGAACGCCTAAGTTTAAAAAAGGATCTCTAAGATTAACTGCCTTTGCAACGGTTACACCATCCTTTGTCAAGACAGGATGTGTATTTTGTCTTTCTATGACTACATTTTTTCCGCGCGGGCCCATTGTAACCTTGACAGCATCTGCTAGAATATTGACGCCTTCTAAAAGTGATTCACGTGATTGAATATCAAACTTTATAATCTTGTTGGTCTCTTTCACGTTATCCTCGTAGAACTCGTTTAGATTCGTTTAGAGTGGATTCCACGCCAGATATCACTCTTCTTTCTTTTGTTACAACATTTTCTGCAACAAAAAGATCACCTACACTTAGAACCACTTCGTTATCTCCTATTACTCCGCTTTCTCGAAGAATTGAGATCTGTGATTTTTCGAGCATTTTTTCCATCTTACGCTTCTCCGGGAAGTTCACTTATACTTAGTTTTGCCTTTGTACCATCACCTAGATCAACTTCTATAGTATCACCTTCTTTCTCTGGTGTAACAGGTTCTTCTTGACTGGGCTCATCAGACATGCTAACTGTCTCAGGATATGCTTTTTCCATCTCCTTCGCTCTTTGAAGGAAGCTTTTTATCTGAACGTGCGCATTGTCTACCATCTTTTGCTCTAGATCGTCTAAAGAAACAAAAACGTCTGCAGTAATTTCTTCTAAAAGTACCTCAGTTTTTTCAGGATTCGGCAGTTGAATGACATACGAAATCAGTTCTTTTTCAATAGTCTTTCTTTTTATTTCTTCAACCACTTGTGCAGGAAACACTTTTACCTCTTTCTTTGACAAAAGGTATATTATTTGGCCAACTGTATAATTCATAAGCAATTCCTAATGGATGAATTATACAACAAATTATTAAATGTATATACAGAAAAACGAGCCTATTAAGACTCGTTTTTTAAACTGCGGCGATAAATCCTATCTAAAGCCCATTCCCGGGAAAGCTAAGTTAACATAGCCTTCTTGACTATTCTGAGGAGCATT
>TARA_R110001583_G_scaffold187310_1_pt1 | contig 11005 bp, 9 predicted proteins | sample TARA_R110001583 | Tara Oceans TARA_R110001583 (sample SAMEA4398432) | marine metagenome | biome: Polar Biome; feature: [MES] marine water layer (ENVO:01000295) within the mesopelagic zone...; material: water (ENVO:00002006), including particulate matter (ENVO:01000060) such as...... | reverse complement strand
ACAGCAGATACAGCAGATACAGCAGATACAGCAGATACAGCAGATGATTTTGAAGATGAACTGTTTATGCCTGGTACTTTTGGGCGACGCGCAGCAATGAAAGAAGCAGATGATGCGTTGAAGATATCTGAATCATTGTTAGCTAGAGGTAATGTGGATGCGGCTAAGCTGCAAGCTGTAGTAGTTTTGCAAATACTTCAGAACGGTGCTTGGTCAATTTGGGGGGATTTATCGGAAAGTGCTAGGCGAGCGGAAGAAATATTATTAACCCAAGCGCGCAATGCCGACGATGTGCTTCATCTCTACGCACCTTTGATTACAAACGAATTTTATGAGTCTAGATGGAGGCTCGCAGAGCATTTAATAACTAAGGTGGCAGGCATCCTCAGCGAAGATGAAAGGAACTCTCTGGTTCAATGTGCGATGGAGCACATAGGCCTGATGGTTGGAGATGCTAAGAATGAAATAGACGCCTTTAGCTTTCTTGAACAGGAGCAGCAAAGCGATACGTCGACAGATTTATTTGATTTTATCCTTTGGCACTTGGATCATCCGCAATGGGTTCGCAGAGAGAAAGCAGCCGAAATTGTTGCTTGGTTACTAGAGAGCGACACAAGCTATTACAGTCGCAGTGTAAGCCAAGCTTTTTCCATGGATATTGGTTTCAATGCTGATGTGATTTGCGGGGTACTCGATGGATTGTCTATTCGACAGCCTTTGCAGCTTTGGAATGAAATTGAGCCATATCTTGATGTGAATGTAGTAGTTCAGGACTGTAAGCACGTTAGTCGCTTAGCTGTATTGCACCGTATTTTAGAAAGAGCCGCATCTGCTGGATCTGACAGTGCCTCTGAAATAGCCACAAGACTTATTGGGCGGTTTCGTCGAGATGTCGTCGAATTTGCAGGGACTGGATCTAGTAACCCACATCCTATTTGGGCAAACTGTTTGGGTCGTGAGTGGGAAGAACTTGAATCTATCGGTCTGATAAACAGTGAGATAGTTAAACTTTTTGAAGACGAAATGATTCGAGTCTGTTCCCCTTTGGATATCGATACAGCAAGTAGCCTAGAGAGATTAGTATCCAAAGGATTTGGGGAGAGTGAGAATGCTCCTTTAAGCAGGTGGGAAGCTAAGGTTCGCTTTGCTCTAAATGCTGTACTTTTTCCATTTGCATCTCAACAAAACTATTCAGCTATTGAAGAAGCCCTTAGGATTTTCAATCCTTCTTCAATTTGGCTCACACGAAAGTCTAATTATAAGTCGTGGGTAGACTCTATCATTGCTGCCATTTCGGATGGTCACAGTGCTATCGGTAACGGTAGCTTCCTGTTTTTGGACTATCAGGAGAAAATTGAGCATAAAGATACGGGGAAATTCTTAGATATCAACGTTACAGCCGTCATGACTTCAGACTATGCTGGTTATCGGCCTGATTTTCCTACCAGCGACTCTTTATTTGACTCACGTGAGCTGCCGGGTTTAGGGGAGAACGCTCGTGGTTATGAAACTTGTTATCGTGTTAGCCCTAGATTCTCGTTCCTGGGCGCACATACCCCCGCTGCACCCACTCGCAGTTTTGTATCATTGATCAATGCAAAGGATAGTGATTTTCTTCGAGAGAATTGGAGTGACGGCCGGTCTAACAACCCTCAAAGATTGGGGCGTCCAATGAATGAAGGATGCTTACTTGCTGTCAAACGATGCGCACTTCGCCTTCCTCCTGGGCGGGGGGTGTCTTGGGTTGTTTCTATAAACGGTCAGGTTTGTGCAATCGTGCCAATTGAACTCAAGTAGGATATACCATGAAAACTGAACCAATGAAGACCCCTTTAACCCGAGAAGAATTTGAACATCGTTTTCACCTACTCAAAGAGAAAATGAATCAGGGGCAGATGCACTTCGCTCCCGGGGTAGGCCAAGGGCTAGATAAAGTTCGCTGCCTACCCAACGGTCGTATGGATTTCTTGAGTGTGAACGAATCTGCTCGTTTACAAGCAAACTCTATGTTTACCTTTGGTCAGGGGCAGATTCAAGAGATGCTCGATGAGATAGAAGCTTCAGATTAGTAGGTCGGTGGCTGACACCGGTCTGCCTTCTTGTCAGTCCGGTTGTTGATAGCCTGGAGCCAGCATAGCGCTACCAACATCATAGAGTGCCAGCTGATTTTTAAGGCATAGCTGGTATTCCTTGCCTTCCAAAATATGGCCCTCAGAGCAATCAACATTCCAGAGCCGTAGCCAGTAGCCTGCAACAGCCGCTCTTACTTCTTCGACTAGAATACCGTCCTTCATGCCGTATTCGGTGGCTAAGGCGTTCTTGTTAGTAAGATTGTTAGGGTTAGGGTGAGGTGTTAGCTCAAGTCTTACAATTCTGTTCCATTGCGTATCGCTATCTGAAAGTTCTTCCTTCGATATTTTGCCTGGAATCTGTATTGCGGCGCTGATTCGGCCAAGTACAAAGTCTCCAAATCTACCATTTTTCCTGTCGTATGTTCGGACATGCCAGCGAATTCCATTATCAACCAGTGAATGCGGTACGACTTCTCTTTCTTGTGTCTCTCCGGACGCTGAGGCGTAGCAGATTCTTACCGCCGTTTTGTTTGAGATGGCTCTCGTGATCGTCGTTAGCAATTCGGTGCTGGGTAGGTAGAGCCTTGGTGGGGCGAATCCTTCGTTTAGTCCGAGTGCACTGCTAATTGTCGAGTTGCGGAGTTTGGCAAAAGCTTTATTGGCTGGATGCTGGAAATAAGGTTGGAAAGTTTCTGTTGTTATTTCCCAGCGCTTAGTCGCCTTGTTCAACTCCATATTTCCTGGACAGAGCTCTTTGTAGTGGCGGAAGTCACGAGTAGCTGCCGCCTCGCCTACGCCGAACTGGTCCATCAAGTCATTTCGCGACAGCCATCCTCGGAAAAGCAATAAGAACTCGATGTGCTCAAATCGTTTTAAGACGGTCTGTGAGTGCTCCATGTCCTTTCCCTATATGTGGTTGTTTTGATCTCATTGTATCCGCAATAGTATCGGTTGACATCATCAAAATGATTAGTATAGAGTGCGTGGTATCCGCACACAGAGTGTGAGGATGTTTTCTGTAACTAACGCTAAGAGGAACGAGTATGGCTACTAATAGCCCGTATGGCGATAACCGCCGTCAAGGTGCAGTTCGCAATCGCTCTCAGTTTGAGACGCCTTCTGGTAACTGGGCAAAGCGTGACGCGGATAGCGGTCGAATTATGGATGTAAAGAAGGACGGGAAACCGTTCAAGGGGGTGCGGAAAGAAAAATAGACATCGACTCCACATCGATGCCTATTCTCGAGGTTGATGGGTAAGTAGCTCTCCACAAGCTGTTTACCGGTACTATGTCAGGGGGTCTCTCATGCCCGTCCGTCATAGAGCACACATCAGAATGCGACGTGGAGCTTAGACGGTAGCATCAACATTTTCAAGAGATTCCTCCTCCACCTTTAGTGATAGGAGGGCCTTATGGTCAAGCTTAAGGTTGTTCGCGTGTGCAACTACCTTCGCTTCCGTCTTGGGAAGTGGGAAAGTGTAGTTTCGCACTTGCGCTCGATGCCGAGTTAGCTCAGCACTAAGACTTCAAGGATGAAGTCGTTTTTTTTATTTTCATCCGATTAATATCGTTTTTTAGTAGCGTCATCCCGGCAGTAGGCTCATCCGTTCTGGCTGAGCAAGGGCGCAGCCAAGGATTTATTGAGATTATGGATATACCAAACTCCCCGGACCCTACTCGTCCTGCTAGGAAGAGCAGTTTGGCCGAGGCGCTAATAAAAGTGTCCAGTGGTCAGCCGGTGAACTTCAAGAATCTGGCTTCGATGCTGGAAAAGCTGGGCGTGTCCCATTACCGCTTGAGACGAATATTCAATGCGGAACTGGTTGGGAAGGATCGTTACAGGGTCGAGATAATTGACCAGCCAGCTTTTGACGAACTCCTTCTGCGTTATGGGCAAGTCACTGTAGATGGACGAGTGGCCGCGGCCAAAGCTGGTAACAGTCACCGTATCTCGGTAGATGGCTCTTACCTGTTAATGAAAACGTCTCCCCAAGCGCATCCACAAGTCATTACCTTTACCCGTGGTGATTTCACGCTACCGGAATCGGCCCAGGAATTGACTCACACTCTATTGCTCGTCGAGAACTTACAGAACTTCCTGATGGCTGAGCAAACCTTGGTGTTTTGCTACCGCTACTGCGGTCTTCCGAGCGAGTTACGTCCCACCATTGTTTTCGGGCAGGGGAATGCCATCGCGAATAGATACCACGAGCGGTTTCTTTCTCACTTTGATCAAGTTTTTGCTCTCTTTGATCTGGACGTGGGTGGGATGAGAATCTTTAAGAGTTTGTTGGATATGGGGTTACCGAAGCATAAGACTCACTTTCTGCTCCCCTCAGATGCACAGTCACGCTTGACTCGTTCGCCTCGTATCGTTTCGGATGAGCACCGTAGCCACTGTCTGCGGTTTCAAGGTACTCACCCAGATCTTGAGCGGGCCGCTGGGTTGATACGTGAAACCGGCAGGACGTTAGAACAAGAGCTGTACTTGGATAAGGAAAATCTATGTTAACTATGCCGCAATCGATGATGGCAGATGAGTACATCATTCGACGAATCGTGTTTGTAAACAGTGCCGCATACGCCTATGTGGATATCCCTGTCGATACCCATACCGCGCTTTTCGGTGGCAACAATTTGGGTAAAACATCTGCGCTCAACGCTCTGAAGCTGTTTCTGCTTCCGGAAGTTAACTTTCGTAAAGCGGAGTCAAAGTTCGGCTTTAAAGCGGCGAACGGTCGACTTTACGACGGTCAAGAAAGCTTCCAGTACTACTTCCCTGAAAACGAGTCTTTTTTGGTCGTTGAAGCGGAAAACGTACACGGTGTTTTCTGTCTGCTATTGCACCGAAGCTCAGACCAGTGGGGATATGGGCGTGTTGCGGTGCCTGTTCCTTATGCTGACATCCAGCCGCTTTTTTGGGACGTCCATGACGTACAAGAAAATGGAGGGCTTGGATCGCCCATAGAGGGGCTATCACTGAAAGGAACGATCGAGAATCTCCGGCGACTTGGGGGGATTCCCTTGAACGATCCAAGAATCATCAAGGATCGGCTCTACTCTGCTCAGGCTTTGGATCCAGATCTCGGACGGTTTTGCCTTCTGCCACTGAAGAGTGGTGGTACAGAAAGAGAGATGAATGCCTGGCGAAATTTGATCCATTTGGCATTCGATATTTCATCGACCGACGCACGAATGCTTCCAGAGTGCTTAGCGACGATCATTGAGGGAGATAAGTCCGAAGCTAAGGAGCGGCTAGGTGTCGACTTCGACTCTATTTTGGATGCCTATCGAAAACTGAAGCAACGAAGGGAACACCTTCGCAAGCTTCAAGATAACCAAGCGCACTGGGATCGTTTTGAAGAAGCATTTGCAGGGGTTGAGGCTCTTGGGAGAGAACTTGCTCAGTTCTACGTGAATCTGCAGTGTGCGCTGACAAACCAGCACAACAAAGAAAAAGAGGCCTTTGGAAAAGCAGAGGTCCTGCGGACGGAATTAAGCGATAAGCGGCGAAGGGCTAACGACGAGCACAAGGAAAAAGACAAGTGTCTGACGCGCCTATCTGCTCGATTGGAAGAGATCCAGAAACGAATCGATAAGCAGGCGTCTATTCTCGGACGCATTGAAACGGCATTCACATCCTATGGGGGAATGTCTGATGCTGAGGTCATTGAGATACTAACCGATGAGGTCCAGCGACAGAGTTCAACAATTGAGGAATATCGTGATCAATCGCAGCTTCAAAGTCGATTGAAAACAATAGTCGCTGAAAAGAAAGCTCTTGATGGCAAGATAAAGGGCCTCGAGGGAACTCTATCCGATACACATTCACTAACCATTAGTCAGCTAGATATGCACTCGGCAACGGTGCTTCAGAGCATTAACGGTGCTTTCGCGGGCATAAAGGTAAAGCCGGATTCCGAGCAGCACAAGGTGCTTGAACAGTTCTCTCAGCTCTTTGAACTCCAAGACCAGTCGCTCCTGTTCTTAGGAGAGCTGCTTCAGAATACAGAACTAGATCACTTCGATCATGAGGAGTTGGTCAATCGGTTATCGAAGCAACTTGAAGACTCTCGCGCTGAGCGCCAGGCGTTGGATGACGAACTCAGGAAAAAGAATGCGGTAGCCAAAGAGTCGCAAGCCGAGATCGGAAAGCTCATCCAATCATCCGAGAAGGAGCTCAAAGCAACGAGTGATCTACTTCGTGAAATCAAGGGCTATGACTTTCTTAAAGAGGACACCCAAAAAGCAAAGCAGGAGCGTGAAGCAGCGATAGTAGAGCTCAAAGAGTTAAAAGAGCTTGTGAATGGCTTGGCTCGGTCAGTGGCTGGTGTACATCTGGCATTCGAAAAAGCTGAATCTGAAGTTTCCTCCTGGCAGTCACGATTCAATAAAACTGAGCGGTCTTTGGACGACCTCGAATTCACAAAAAACCAGAACGCTAAAGTCATCGAGGCCTTTACTGGGTCGTTATATCCGGCGGACATCGCGGCTGATGACGGTTCAATAGAATTATTTAACAAGCATTGTTACCAACTTGCTCAGATTCGCAGAACCGCTCTGGAATCCATGATGTTGCTCCTCCGATCCGGGCTCATTGACCTGGACGACGGCGCCGCATTCAAAGAGCCATCATTAAAAGAAATGACCTCATACAGGGAGAGATTGGGCGTAGAGTTCACTCAGCTTAATGGCTTGCTTCAGCACTTCAGGGATGATGTGGCCGCGCACAATAAGGAAACATCCATCAAAGTTTCTGAGCTGCATGATAATGCGGCGCTTATTCAATCGTTTGTTAGCGGTATCAACGACGAATTCAAGAGCTTCAGCGTCTCCAACTTAGCTGAAATCCGAATGGACCTAGAGCTTCATCCTCGCTTCAAACAGCTTCTGGATGAACTGAATGCACTCAATTTCGCCAGCGAAGATCTTCATCATGAAAGCTTGTATGACCGTCTCAACGAATTCTGTTCAGAGTTCTTTAAAAAGGGAGCTAGGGATCGCTCTACATTAAGCCTGGATCAGGTGATTGAGGCGGTACACTACCGCTATAGGAAACACGGCAGTGAGGAGTTTGAGAAAAGAGCTCAATCCAATGGCACTACCTCGATGGTCAACAGCTTGCTACTCGCCATTCTTCTACGTCGGTTACTTGCTGCAGATGCCGTTATCAAATTGCCACTGGTTATGGACGAGATGGCCTCTTTGGATAGTGAGAACCTACAAACCGCGATCCAGATAGCTGAGAGCCATGGATTCGCTGTGTTTGGTGCAAGCCCCGACCAGACTGCCGAAATCGTTCACGCCGTGAGAAATTGGATCAACCTCGGTTTGTTTGAAGCTGACACTCGTTCTTACAGCAAGCAGCGAAAAGTCATCTACCACAGTCAGTGCGAAAGATTATTAGACCTGTCAGATGCAAGTGATGCGATATCGGTTGGTATGCAGGCAGCGGTGCAAGTCTGATGGCAGTTTCGACCGATGTTTCACTGATCACATTGCTGCAACATAAGCAGGTCTTTTTCAGTTTCTTGGATTTTCTCGACGACAGGAGGGATGGTGAAGAAATCCCATTGGCTCTTTACCACTCGCTGGTTCGGGAGCTATTGGCAAAACAATCACGAATTGAAGAACAGAGGCTGAGAGAGATATTCAAGGTAGATAACCTCCAGCGTTGCGGTTTGCTTATGGATATCGATCGTAGCCGAGGGGTGTTGGTCTTTCAGGGTTTTGTGCTGGAAATGTTCCGGCATCTAGATCGAACGCGGCTACGAGAGCTTTCCAGCATTGAGCTGGAGTCACTTAGGCAGCAGCTAATTGATCTGCACCAGCGTATAGCTGGGGCTGAGTTAGTGCCTGATACGGATGATTATCGAGAAGCAATTGTACTTCTGTTTGATCGGCTGAGGGGGGTGAAAAGCCGAATTAGGCAGAATGTCGAAAGCCTCCAGGGGCAAGTCCAAAGGCTAGCCGAGGTGATGGCCCTTCAGGATAGTTCCGATATTGACCGAACCAGCCAAGTAAGAGAAGCCCTCTCCCATATCAATCGTATCTATCAGCGTCATGTGCTGCCGACCTTACAGTTTCTAAACGAACGCGAAGATCTCAAAGATGGGGAAACCGCACTCGTCGTCATCGAAAGAATTGCGGAATCATTTGAGGGGCGAGGTTTTACAGCACATGCACAACGGATTCGTTACATCAAGAACAGCATCCGCTCTCACGCAAAAGATATTGAAGCAATCCGGCGGAGCTTGGAGAGGTATGTCAGACAGCATCGAATCCAGCGCCATCGCTACAACAGTATAGAAGCGGCTTATAACCAGTTACTCGGGACGGCTGAGACGCTACATGATGGAGGGCTCAAAACGAAATACCTTTCGGCGAACGCCCCGGTCTTCAGCCTTGGCCGGTGCTTTAGCGGCTTAAAGCGCCAAATCTTCGGTCGCAATATCGATTGGGCTGACTACGACAACTATGCATGGCTGCAGGAGTGGCTACGTGTTGAAAGTCCCAAGCTAGATGTACAGCAAGATCGAAACAAGACGGTTACGCTTGGCGGAGAAATGAGCCTTCGTGTTTCGAGAGATCGCGAACGAGCAAGAAAGAAAATCGCGATTCAAAAGCTTATGGGGCGCTTTGAAATTCCCGGAGGGGTGCTGAGCGATACCCACCTAGAGCTACATCGATACATGAGCGAGCACCTGACTGATTATCAACTAAGTGACCTGATAGAAGGGGCTGCATGGTTGAGAGGGCGCAGTGGAATAGCTCTTTATCCTCGGTTCGTAATCAAGTCCATCGATCATAAAACTCAGCGTTTAGAGTATTATCAATTGTCACTGAAAGAGGAATCCGCAGTATGATCAGCACACGCCTAAGCCAAGCAATTTACCGACAGCTGATCAACGGGAAGGTGGTTAACCAACACGAGTACAGGAATGACCGATTAGTTCCGAATGAACTCTTTGACGAGGTTTTCAACAACCTTGAGGAGTATCAGCGGTTGTACGAGAACATCGGTTCAGAACTGGTCCTTGGAGACGGATACATCTTCATTCGGGATTTCGACGTGGCGTCGCAATACGCGGAAGTCGCGATGAAGATACAAGCGCTGTTGCTAGTAATCGCACGTGGAGTTACCGAAAAGGGTTATGATTTCAAAATCCTTACTGAACCTGATGCAGGCCTTTCGCAGTCGATGGCAGAAAGTCTGGAGTCAGAGCCCAACCGCGATATCCTCGATGCCTGCAAACTGAAAGAATCTCTTTGGGCTGAGAGCAAGAACATACTGGTAGAGCGCAATTTGTGCTTGCTCAACACTAAAGGAAACTTGGTGCTGACTGATGGTGGAATCGGGTTTTTTAATCGCCTCTTCGCTTCGGAGTCCGCCTCTCATGAGGAAGAGGCCTACACCATTCAGCGACAGCTGCCTACTAACGGAGCTGAAGTTGACGAGCTTAACTGATGAGTTCCACGATACCGAAGTTTTGGACTTCGATAATGGTGAGCCGGTAATCATCATTGGAAATGGTGAAGGGGCGTTGCCGGACGTTATTCCAGGGAGCTGCATTCTATTTAACCAGCGGCGTCTCAAGCTCCGAAAAAGGCCACATCAAATTCTCCGGGTGTTGAATAGTCGAACGACCTTTTTTGACTCCGAGGATGACGACTATGTCGTCTCTCTTTCGTCCGGTGAAAAGGGTGAGAGCCGCTCGCTCTCGATAGAGTTTCACACGGTGGCGATCGATCTGTCTGAGCAGCTCTACTGCTGGCCTTCCTGTGGTTTGGTAGCCTTATTTTGGGCGGTAGGTCGCGGGCTTGACGTTAGCTGCTATCAAATGGAGTTATCTCCGACTTTATCTCGAGATGTTGGTTGGCCTGCTGGCTATGCTCCGCCAACCGTTTTTCACAACTACTTGGGTGAACGGAGGTTGGCCCTCACACAGCTGAGCACCACCCCTACACGGATCACTTGGCCTGGAATCTTACTGCCTGAAGTGAGGCTCCCATTGATTCGGCTTGAACCCTCCGCCAGTTCTAGCCTATCTGACGAACTTCGCCGGCTGCAGGACTCGAACGCGCCAGTAACAAGTAGGCGAAAACAATTGGGGCAATTGGTATCTCAGCTGATCATGGATCCGTCGATGATGCTCGCTGCAGCGAGCGACATTGAGGCAGAAAAGTTTTTTTATCTTCCTCGCAACGTCAGGCATACAGACAACTGGTGGTTGTATGACTACGAGGCTTCGTTAATTATTGATAGTTTTGTGACTGTGTTACGCCAGTACCAGCAGGTTATATATCTGGTTGGCTCGTAGCTGACTGGACTTCCATGAAATGCAGGCGTGATTACCCGTACAAAGGGGGATATTCAAGAAGAAACAGCCCATTCATGCAAAGGATTCTTGTTCTATCTATTTGTTTATAAATGGGATATGTAATTTCATGCACCTAGTTCGACTTTGATTAAAATCTATCGGTTGCTCTTCGGCGATCTCCAAATATTGCTCTTAAAGTATGATGTTTTAGGAGTTGTTGTCAGGAACCTAATATTGCAAGGAAAGTTTGTATGAAAATCATTCGCGGCATTGTCAGTGTAGTGCTTCCGATTCTTCAGATCTTTAGGAAAACTCCAGCCACTATTTTAGTTACAGGCCTTTTGGGCCTGGCATCAGTGGCGCTAACCACAGCTTTCTCAGCGGATCTACAGCTGAAAGCATCTGCTGTAACTGAGTCTTTCAGTTTTGATCTTGTGTACCAAAATGGGCCGTCAGCTTGGGCAGGGAGCTCTATCTTTGCCTGTTTAGTAGGAGTTTCAATATGGTTTGTCTATAGGACTCTGAGCCCTCGTCGGCCTAAATCTGAACTGATCGCTGATTTAGAGGATTTGTAACTATTCAGCTCATATCTGCCACGATCATCAAAACTGG
>TARA_R110001583_G_scaffold118450_3_pt1 | contig 11006 bp, 10 predicted proteins | sample TARA_R110001583 | Tara Oceans TARA_R110001583 (sample SAMEA4398432) | marine metagenome | biome: Polar Biome; feature: [MES] marine water layer (ENVO:01000295) within the mesopelagic zone...; material: water (ENVO:00002006), including particulate matter (ENVO:01000060) such... | reverse complement strand
CCCCGCCGTTAAGAGAACGGCGGGGTTTTTTGTGTGGGTGATGTTGGAGGCGATCATTGCTGCGCTTAAGCGCAGCAATTGGATGCCGTAACCATATAGTTTAAATAGTTGTCTGCCGGGCTTTGTAAATGCGGCGCGCTAGTAGCAATAGCTCCAGGGTGGCGATCAGAATTAGGCTATAACCGAGTAGTTCGACGACTTCTTCAGCAACACTCTTAAAGGTTCCTGAATAGCTGTCTTCAAGAACGGCTTGCCAGAACTCTTGTCGCCCATACAGGCGCGAAAATATATAAGTGGTCAGCACGCCTGCCGTAAACAAACCAAAGGCAAAGGTATTGCTGTAATGAGTGAACTCCGCAAGAAAACGTTGGCGCTGCTTCACCACCCAAAAAAGCGATGGGAGAATAATCAGTGCAACGAGTACCTTCCAGGTATTCTCAGCCACATAGTTATCTAAAAAGTGATCCTGTTCGCGCACTAGAGAGGCGGCCACAAAGGCTAGCAGCAGCAGCATAACGGTGGGCCACACTTTAAGTACATAGCGAATGTAAATCAGCATTGCACAGCAGGTGGCCAACACCAGCGTTTGGGTAAATTCGGTAAAACCCAGCTCAGAAAAACGTACTGAGGGAAGATAAAGCGCTTCAAAATAGGCGCCTTGGGTAATCGCACCTATAAACAGTACGTACAGCACTGCACGTACTAAAATGGTTTGAAATCCGATAGGCCAGGCAGGGGGGGAAGACATACCAACATCCTTTGTGGGTAAGCAGCGTCGCTATTCGCATATTAAAACATGCATGAGTGAATGTTCATTATATCGTCACACTTATGTGCGCGCACGTCGATATTGCGGTTAATCGCTCGACGTTTGGTCTTCGACGCTGCAAAGTGTCTAATAGGCATGTAATAACAGCGTTGTGAGGCGTAATAGGCATGGCTATTAGTGTGTTTGATCTTTTCCGAATTGGCATTGGGCCCTCGAGCTCCCATACGGTGGGTCCGATGCGCGCAGCCCGTGATTTCGCCCTGGCGCTTGGCGATACCCGCGTTACCCGGTTGATGGTGAGGCTGCATGGTTCGCTTGCCGCCACCGGGGTGGGGCACGGTACTGACCAGGCGGTGATCATGGGGCTAATGGGCGAAGCGCCTGAAAGTATCGATCCGGACACGATTGCCGCGCGGTTAAAATACCTTGAAGAGGGTGAGTCGCTGGTACTTGCCAATGGCCAATCAATCGCCTTTGAAGCCCGTAATGATGTCGAGTGGGATGAGACGTGTCTGCCGTTTCATCCCAATGCCATGGTGCTGAGTGCCTATTGCGATGACGTACTGGTGGCGACCAATACGTTTTACTCCCTCGGCGGCGGTTTTTATGTCGATCAAGCGAAGGCAGATCAAGGCGAGGTTGGTGAAGATGCTACTGAACTGACTTACCCCTTCAATACGGCGGCCGAACTGCTCGCACTATGTCAGCAGCATCAACTGCGTATTAGCCAGCTCATGTTAGAAAACGAGAAGGCCTGGCGTAGCGAATCGGCCATTCGTGAAGAGCTGCTGGCCATTTGGCATGCCATGAGCGATAGCATTGAGAATGGCCTACGCGCGACAGGCCATTTGCCCGGTGGATTAAATGTACGCCGCCGTGCGCAGTTGCTCCACCAGCAGTTGCTTCATCCACCGGAAAATCAGCGTTTGATTGTGTCGAGTTTTACCGTAATGGATTGGGTTAACGTGTTTGCGTTGGCAGTGAATGAAGAGAACGCCGCCGGGCGGCGGATGGTCACTGCGCCGACCAACGGCGCAGCGGGCATCGTGCCCGCCGTATTAGCGTATTACTTGAAGTTTGAACCCGACGCTAGCGAAGCTGATGTGGTGGATTTTCTGCTTACCGCCGCAGCAGTAGGCATTTTATGTAAAAAGAACGCCTCCATTTCCGGTGCCGAAGTAGGCTGTCAGGGTGAAGTGGGCTCCGCTTGCGCTATGGCGGCCGCAGGGCTTGCCGAAGTGCTAGGCGGCTCACCTGGGCAGGTGGAAAATGCCGCTGAGATCGGCTTGGAACATAACCTCGGTTTGACCTGCGACCCGGTCGGCGGGCTTGTCCAAGTGCCCTGCATCGAGCGCAATGCGATCGCCTCCGTCAAAGCTATAAACGCTGCAAGAATGGCGCTGCACGGCGATGGCGAGCACTTTATATCGCTGGATAAAGTGATCCGTACCATGCGCGATACTGGCCGTGACATGCAGGATAAGTATAAAGAGACCTCCAAGGGCGGGCTCGCTGTCAATGCCATCGAGTGCTAGCCATCAAGTGCTAGGCCAGCGGATTGGGAGGCAGTAAGCTGTCAATATTGGCGACTAGGTAGTCGACCAACTGGCGGATTTTGGGTGACAGGTGACGGTGGCGAGGGTATACCGCCCAGACAGCGGTATCGTGGTGCTGAAAAGGCTCAAGCACGGCCACCAGCTCACCGCTAGCCAAGTAGGGCGCTACATAATAGTCGGGCAGTTGTGCTAGGCCAAGCCCCTTGCGTGCTGCGTCTAGCAGCGCCGGTCCAGAGTTGCCCGTCCAGCATCCCTCGACACGTGCCTCGCGTCGTTGTCCGTTGACTTCAAACAGCCAGTTGGGCCGTGATCCAATCAAGCAGCGGTGCTGGCTAAGTTCCGCCAAGGTGTGTGGACGTGGCGCTTGGCGAAAATAGCCCTGTGAGCCGACGATATACTCGCGGCGGTCGCATAACCGTCTGGCGATCAGGCTGGAATCCTTTAATACCCCCATCCGTATGGCAATATCGTAGCCCTCTTCAATTAGCTCCACCGGTCGGTTAGTGAAGTGCATGTGGACATCCAACTGCGGATGCAAACACTGAAAGTCATTAACCAGCGGTGCGATAAAGCGCTCGCCGAAGGTAGTGGCTGAGGTGAGCTTAAGCAGCCCATTGGGGGTAGCCTGAAGTTCGCTAAGCGCCTGCTCTGCATCGCGCAGCCCATCAAATAGATGGCGGCAGTGTTCCACGTAGGTAGTGCCCGCATCGGTTAAGCGGATCTGGCGGGTGGTACGATAGAGCAATTGTACGCCCAGCTGGTTTTCGAGTTGACTGACCAAACGGCTAATATGCGAGGTCGATACCTTTAGGTGGCGGGCCGCAGCAGAGAACGTGCCTAAACGCACCACCTCAACAAAGGCTTCGATACGGCTCCAGTGCTGCATGCTAACTCCCTGGGTTGATAGCGATTGTTGCTGTATGGCAATAATCTTATGAGTGTATCCCGGTTTATCAAGAGCGCCTAGCTGGCCTACACTGCCAGCATCGCTAGCCTATGAATGGAGCCTTTTGCTTATGTCTATATCTTTATCTCAGTGGTCTCGCGGGGCGCTAGCAGTGGCCGTGAGCGCTGGCTGGGCAGTTAGTGCTCAGGCAGAGCTACCCACCCAGCAGCAGGAGCAGGCGCCAGGCTGGTTTCGCATGATGGTTGGGGAATATGAGGTAACCGCGCTGTACGATGGCCATACGGCTATTGATACCTCCTTGTTAAAAGGCATGGAGCAAGAAGAGATTCTCCGCCACTTGGATGCGCTATTTATCGATGCAGAGAGTGGCATGCAAACTGCGGTTAATGCCTTTCTTATTCACACTGGCGAGAACCTTGTGCTGGTCGATGCCGGCTCGGCTGCCTGCTTTGGCCCCTCATTAGGTCAGGTGGAGAGTAACCTGCGCGCTTCTGGCTACTCGCCGGAGGATGTCGACACGGTGTTGATGACTCACCTGCATCCTGACCACGTGTGTGGTTTGGCCAATGAGGAGGGCGAAGCGGTTTATCCCAATGCTGAACTGCGTGCCAGCCAAGCTGATGCCGATTTTTGGCTGGATGAGGAGCGTGCAGCAGCGGCCCCCGAATCTGCCCAACCCTTTTTTACCATGGCCCAGGATTCGGTAGCGCCTTATCAGGAAGCTGATCGTTTCAACCCCTTCACGGCTGGTGATGAAGTTTTGATGGGCATTGTTGCCCAAGATACCCATGGCCACACCGCTGGGCACTCAAGCTTTATGCTCAACAGCGATGATGACGCCATGCTGGTATGGGGGGACGTAGTACACAGCTACGGCGTTCAATTTGCTGACCCCACTGTCGCCATCGAGTTTGACTCTGACCCCGAGCAAGCCGTCCGTACGCGGCAGAGCGTGCTCGAAAGCGCGGTTGAAGATAAGCACTGGGTAGCCGGTGCCCATATGCCATTTCCTGGCATTGGTCATATCGTAAAAGATGAAGAAGGCTATCGCTGGCTGCCGATTGAATTTGGCCCAGTCACAGTTGACGAGTAACGGCTTAGTTTCTGTTGTTGAAGTAATGAACATTTAGGAGTCAATATGAAATCACGCGCAGCTGTAGCCCTGGAAGCGGGTAAGCCGCTTGAACTGGTTGAGATCGATGTTGAAGGCCCGAAGGCGGGGGAAGTGTTGGTTAAGATGGCTGCGACAAGCGTTTGCCATACCGATGCTTATACGCTCTCCGGTGCTGATCCCGAAGGTAACTTCCCAGCGGTGCTGGGCCATGAAGGTGCTGGCGTTGTTCAGGAAGTCGGCGAGGGCGTTACCAGCCTTAAGCCGGGCGACCATGTCATCCCGCTTTACACCGCCGAGTGCGGCAAGTGTAAATTCTGTCTGTCGGGTAAAACCAACCTGTGTGGCAGTGTGCGTGCTACCCAAGGTAAAGGGGTCATGCCCGACGGTACCTCACGTTTCTCACTCGATGGGAAGATGCTTCATCACTATATGGGCACCTCCACGTTCAGCGAGTACACCGTGTTGCCTGAAGTCTCTCTGGCAGTGGTTTCTAAGGAAGCGCCCATGGATAAAATCTGCCTACTGGGCTGCGGTGTGACTACCGGCATCGGTGCAGTGCTGAATACCGCAAAAGTAGAGCCGGGCGCTACGGTGGCGGTGTTTGGTCTCGGAGCAATCGGTTTGGCCGTCATTCAAGGCGCGGTAATGGCCAAGGTGGGGCGTATTATTGCTATCGACGTCAACGCCGATAAATTTGAGCTGGCCAAGCAATTTGGCGCCACTGATTTTGTGAACCCCAAAGAGTACTCAGATCCAATCCAGCAGGTCATTGTCGATTTGACCGATGGAGGCGTTGACTACTCCTTTGAGTGTATCGGCAACGTCAATGTGATGCGCTCGGCGCTGGAGTGCTGCCACAAGGGCTGGGGTGAATCGATTATCATTGGTGTCGCTGGAGCCGGTGAAGAGATCTCCACACGGCCATTTCAATTAGTCACTGGGCGGGTCTGGAAAGGCTCCGCCTTTGGTGGCGTAAAAGGACGCAGCGAGCTGCCGGGCTACGTTGATCGTTATATGAACGGCGAAATCAATATCGACGATTTCATTACCCACGATATGCCGTTCGAAAAGATCAACGAAGCGTTTGAGTTACTGCACGCGGGAAAGAGCATTCGTACCGTGCTGCATTACTAGGCCCAGCATTAGTAAGTAGTATAGAAAGCACGTTTGAAACGCTAAAACGCGGTAGGGTAGACCTACCGCGTTTGCTGCATTTAAAGGAACCTGCCCATGAGCATGAGTGAAACTCTAGAACTGGTGTCTGCCAACCGTAGTTTCGGTGGCTGGCATAAGCGCTACCGCCACTATTCCCGTGCGCTGGACTGCGACATGATCTTCGCCGTTTACTTGCCACCCCAGGCGGAAAACGAGCGCGTACCGCTGCTGTGGTGGCTCTCGGGGCTGACCTGTAATGACGAAAATTTCATGCAAAAAGCGGGTGCTCACCGTATTGCCGCTGAGCTAGGCGTGGCGATTGTTTGCCCTGATACCAGCCCACGGGGTACCGATTTGCCCGGTGAGCATGAAAGCTTTGATTTAGGTTCAGGGGCCGGATTTTACGTCAATGCCACCGAGTCACCCTGGAAGCCCCACTATCGCATGTACGACTATGTGATTGAGGAGCTGCCTTCCGTGGTGCGTCAGCACTTCCCGGTCAATGGACGCGAATCTATTAGCGGGCACTCGATGGGTGGGCATGGGGCATTGATCTTGGCGCTACGTCATCCAGGTCGTTTCCGCTCTGTGTCGGCCTTCTCACCGGTGGTTAACCCGATGAACTGCGCTTGGGGGCAGCAGGCGTTTAACGCCTACTTGGGTGACGATCAGTCCCGCTGGCGTCAGTACGATGCCTGTGAGCTGGTGGCCAACGGGGCATCACGCCAGCGCCTGTTTATCGACCAGGGCGAAGCAGATCAATTCCTGGAGGAGCAGCTTAAGCCTGAGCGTTTAGAAGCCGTTTGCGAAGAGCACGATCATCCGTTAACGCTGCGCCGCCAGCCGGGCTACGATCACAGTTACTTCTTCATTGCCTCGTTCATTGAGGATCATCTGCGCTATCATGCAGATCATCTCATGAAGCGTTAAGGATAACTGGATGCTCAATCGCTCGCTGCGCCGTTTTATGCGTCTGCTATGGCGGATTGTTTGGCGCGGCGTTTTAGCGTTTGTGCTGCTGTCGGTCGCGCTGGTCTTGCTGTTTCGGGTCGTTCCACCGCCGGGGTCGATGGTGATGGTCGAGCGCAAGATACAGAGCTGGATCCATAGCGATCCGATTCGTATACAGCGCGAGTGGCGAGGCTGGGACTCGCTCTCGGTGAATGCCAAACTGGCAGTGATTGCCGCGGAGGATCAACGCTTTCCGCATCACCGCGGGTTTGATCTGGTCGAATTGCGCCGCGCATTGCAGGCCAGCCAAGACGGTGGACGACTGCGTGGTGCAAGCACCTTGAGTCAACAAACGGCTAAAAACGTTTTTCTGTGGACAGGTCGCAGCTGGACGCGGAAGGGGCTTGAAGCATGGTTTACGCTACTGATCGAGATACTCTGGAGCAAGCAGCGTATTTTAGAGGTCTATCTCAACGTTGCAGAATGGGATCGTGGTGTATTTGGACTAGAAGCCGCTGCTCAGCACTATTTTGGCGTCTCTTCAACTTCGTTAACTGAGCGTCAGGCAAGTCTTCTCGCGGCTATCTTACCCAGCCCCCTGACGCGCAGCGCCGCACGGCCCGATGCCCAGGTTGAGCGGCGAAGCCAGTGGATTCGCCAGCAGATGCGTAACTTAGGTGGGGCTGATTATTTGCAACATCTATAGCTATTTTTTAGCCACGCTAGTCGTATTTAGCGTCGTCAATTTCCGCCAGTGCTTCCAGATTGGGGTAGGAGAAGTAATAGCCCTGCTGCATGGGAATGCCCAAGGCCAGCAGGCAGCGTGACTCCTCGCGGGTTTCAACACCTTCAGCAATTAGCTGAGTTCCCAGGGTTTTTGCTAGTGCCACCAGGCTACGCAGTATGGCTTGGCGGCGCTTGTCGCTATCGCAACCCATCACCAGGTCGCGGTCAATTTTCAGCGTATCGGGCCGCAGGTCGGTCAATAGATCGAGATTGGCATAACCGTTCCCAAAGTCATCCAGCGAAGTGGTAAAGCCCATCTCACGGTAGCTCTCAATAATCGAACGCATATGCATGCGGTCATTGACTCGCTCGGTTTCGGTAATTTCGAAATTGAGCTGCTTGGGGGGCCAGCCAACACGGTGCGCTGTTTCCAAGGTGGCTTGAATGCATGCTTGCGGCTCATAAACTGCATTGGGTAAAAAGTTGATAGAGAGCCGCTCCCGCATGCCCATTTCGCTGGCTAGCTCAATCGCTTTGATTCGGCACGCCTGGTCAAATCGGTACATCAACTCATCGGTTACCTGTTCCAGTATTGAAAAAGCGGACTCACCGTTGGGGCCGCGTACTAATGCCTCATAATAAATAACTTGTCGCTGACTGACATTGACGATCGGTTGAAACGCCATCGTAAATGCAAAAGGTACCGGAGAATCGCAACGGTTACAGTGTTCGTTCACCCTGGCACAGTGGTGTTGTGCTGACATGTTTATCCAAGCCCTGGAATAAAATTATCGATCATTATAAAAATCGGGTCATCGTCTAATAGCCTTAGGGCCGGATTTCCGTATAACCATCACTACCCCAGTGATGGCCACCAACATCCCCACAAGCCCTAACAAGGGAAGGTGTTCGTCGAAGAGCCACCACGCCTGAAGCGCCGTGACCGGTGGCACAAGATAAAAAAGACTCGCAACCCGCGAGGCTTCCCCCTTTTTAATCAAGGCCATGAGTAACAGAATAGCGGCAATTGAGAGAATCAACACCAACCAGCCCAGGGTCAGCACAAAGGTGCTGCTCCATTCCACTTGGCGGGACTCAAAAAGCAGGGCACCAACGCCCAGTAGGGCACCCGCTGCTAAGTATTGAATCACCGCCCCTGAAAGCAGCGGCATGCTGGTGCAGTATCTTTTCTGATAGAGCGTACCCAGCGAAATCCCCATTAACGCGGCGGTGACACACAGCAGAGCACTAATCCCGAAGCCGTCAAACAGCGACTCACCCAGCTCAAGCTTACTGCCGAGGACTAAACTAATGCCAATCAGGCCCAGCGCTAGACCTGTCCATTGGCGCCAAGAGAGCTGCTCACCCAGCAGTGGGCCAGCGAAGGCGGCGGTCAGAAGCGGCTGCAGTCCCACCAGTAAGGCCGCTAAACCGGCGGGCATGCCTAGGTAAATGCCATAGAAGACGCCACCTAAGTAAGCACCATGGACTAGAAAACCTGATATCGCGATATGTGTCCATAACCTGGGTGATGAAGGCCATGGAATCCGCATCACTACGACCAGCGGAATCAGTAGCAGTAGCGTGAGTAAAAAGCGAATAAACAGAAACGTAAAAGGTTCTGCGTAAGGCAGGCCGAACTTCGCACCAATAAAGCCAGTGCTCCAAAGTAGAACAAAAAGTGCTGGCATGGCGGCAAGCCCTGCTGAAGGCAGGTCGTTGGTACGTAACTTATTGAATATGCTAGGCATGTTATTTCCGTGGTGGCGTGTATAATTTGGTTTTTAGATACGTTTTGTTCTTTTTGTTACTAACTTTTACATAATAAATTGAACCTGCTTGAGCAGCGCGCGTCACAGTGGGCACATACACAACGCAATATTGAGGTTTCTTCTATGCAACGTATGACTGCTCTGTTCTCCGCTGCCCTGCTCGCGACCGGCCTGATGACGGCTACTGCCCACGCCCAGCAAGAGCAAGGCGCTGCGCAGGATCCAATGGCAACCCAGCAAGCGCCTGCCCAGGATTTTTCTGACGATCAGCTCCAGCAGTTTGCCGATGCTTCTCAAGAAATCGCGGTTATTTCTCAGGAATATACCCAGCGTCTGCAGGAAGCGGAAGATGAATCAGCACAACAGGAAGTGCGCACTGAAGCTAACGACCGCATGATCGAAGTGGTTGAAGATAGCGGCCTAGATGTTGATACCTTCAACGCCATTGGTCAATCCATTCAGCAAGACCCGGAAATGATGCAGCGTGTGCAGGAAATGGCTAACCAGTCGTAAGTCATATTGCTAAAAGTGGCTGATGTGTTTTTGCTAATTTGGTCTGGCTAATATAGCAACCCTCATTTAGCAACGTTAATATTAGTATGGTTTCGGCCACCAAAGCCCGGTGCATAACTGCACCGGGCTTTTTTTGTGAGCCGATTGGCCTACGAGTAGTTTTATTATCCTGAGTGGGGTTTACCTAACTTAGCCTTCCCGCCACACTTTAGATTATGCGTTGATTATCCAGCCTATTGACCGGCAACACCAAGGAGTCCGTATGGATGTCGAACTGTTAGAAATACGCCAACATATGGGACGATTTCCCCCTTTTGATGGGCTGTCGGATGACCTCCTTGATGCCATTGCTGAGCAGGTGGAAGTGAGCTACTTCAAAACAGGTAGCAGCATATTAACGCTTAACGAGATGCTCAATGATCTTTGCTATATCCGCAGTGGCGCCGTGGAGGTTTATCGTAGTCAGGGCGAGCTGTATAACCGCCTGGGCGAAGGCGATATTTTTGGTCACTTCAGCCTCTTACGTAACCATAAAGTGCGCTTTCCAGCCCAGGCGATCGAAGATACCCTGATCTATTTTATTCCCAAGGCGGTCTTCCTGCGATTGTGCGAGGAGGATGACCATTTTGCCGATTTTGTTGAGTTGGAGCGACCGCGGCTTGAGAGCGCTGCTGAACAGCAGAAGAAGTCCAACGACATGATGGTGACAAGGATACGCAAGCTGCTAACCCGCTATCCAGTAATGGTGGAAACGTCTACCAGCGTTCAGCTCGCCGCCCAGCAAATGAGCGAAGCCCAAGCCTCGGCGCTGCTAGTGTTAAAAGAGGGTAGCGACAATCCTCGCTATAGTTTTAAAGATAGCGAAGGGCAAACCTGGCAGATGTGCGGAATTTTAACCGATAGTGATTTTCGTACCCGCGTAGTTGCCGAAGGGTTATCGCCACAAACTCCAGTAGGTGAGGTGATCTCCTCCCGGTTGATTACTATTCAGTCTGACGCCTCTGTTTATGAAGCTATGCTGACGATGTTGCGCAGTAACGTGCATCACCTGCCTGTGCTCTATCGTCAGCGCCCTGTAGGTGTAGTGCATCTCTCCGATATTATTCGCTACGAGACCCATAGCGGCCTCTATTTGGTCAGCAATATTTTTAATCAGTCCAGCGCCGAAGGGCTGGCACGTTTAGCCCCGGATGTGCGCGCGGCGTTTGTGCGTATGGTGCAAGAGGACGCCAACTCACAGATGGTTGGCAGCGCACTCTCTACCATTGGGCGCAGCTTTACGCAGCGATTGCTGGAAATGGCTGAAGCGGAACTTGGCCCACCGCCGGTGCCTTACTGTTTTATGGTGAATGGCTCGATGGCCCGCAATGAGCAGAGCATCGTCACTGACCAGGATAATGCGCTAATCCTTTCCGACAAGTTTAATCCTGAAGAGCATGACGACTACTTTTACGCCCTGGCAAAAATTGTCAGCGATGGCTTAGATGCCTGCGGTTACACCTACTGCAAAGGTGACGTTATGGCAACCAACGTTCAGTGGCGC
>TARA_R110001583_G_scaffold39260_10_pt1 | contig 11008 bp, 7 predicted proteins | sample TARA_R110001583 | Tara Oceans TARA_R110001583 (sample SAMEA4398432) | marine metagenome | biome: Polar Biome; feature: [MES] marine water layer (ENVO:01000295) within the mesopelagic zone...; material: water (ENVO:00002006), including particulate matter (ENVO:01000060) such as...... | reverse complement strand
GGAGATGTTGGTGCGTATTGGGGTTTATGGGATAAAAACGAAAAATTGAAATATTAAAATTTACGAATTACTATTACTACTATAATAAAATCAAACAAATTTATATGAATTTTAACCCTATATTAAATATAGAACCGGGCAAGGCTATTTGTTATTCTGGTTTTAGAGAAGGGCAAAAACCTGGCGGAAATGTACCAACTTACAATGAAATAAAGGAAGATCTATTAATGCTTCATAACCATTGGAAATATCTACGTTTATATGATTGTGATGAACATTCTGAAATAGTTTTAGATGTAATTCAAAAAGAAAAACTAAATTTTAAAGTGATGCTAGGCGCATACATTGGCGCTGAAATGAATAATTTTGGTTGTCCTTGGGGAGGTTCTTATTCTGAAGAACAATTAACTGAAAATAAAGAAAGAAATCTAGCACAAATCAATAAGTTAATTCGGTTAGCAAATCAATATCCAAATATTATTTTTTCACTATCGGCAGGAAATGAAGCAACGGTTGATTGGACTGATCACTTTGTACCCGTTAAAAGTGTTATTAAGTATGTGAAAATGCTTAAAAAAGGAGCTAAACAACCTGTTACTTTTTGTGAAAATTATGTTCCTTGGCTTGATAAGTTGAAGGGTTTGGTTGAAGAAGTTGATTTTATCTCCATACATACGTATCCGGTTTGGGAATACAAAAACATTCATGAAGCATTAGAATATACCAAAGAAAATTATTTTTCAGTAGCCGATAAATATCCTAACAAGCCAGTGGTGATAACAGAAGCGGGCTGGGCAACAAATTCGAACGGACGAGGAATTTGCCCAAGCAATGTGAGTGAAGAACTTCAAAAAGTATATTATAACGATTTGGTGAATTGGAGTGAAAAAGAAAATGTTCTTACCTTTGTATTTGAAGCTTTTGATGAACCTTGGAAAGGATCAAATGAACCATTAGAACCAGAAAAACATTGGGGTTTATTTACAGTTGATAGAAAGCCTAAATTGGTAATGAAAGAATTTCACTCAGATTTGCTTTAATATTTAAAAATTAGAATATTTACTATGAAAAACATCATTTATAATATATTTTTAATAAGCGTTTTATTTTTAACTTCTTGTAGTAATGAAACTAATTCTATAAATGTAGATCCCGTAAATATAGAAGGAACTACAATTAGTGAATTTTCATTTTTAAAAACCAATAACCCAAGTCTTCAGTATGATATATATTTAAATTTTGAAGGGAATACATTAACTGGAAAACTCTCCATAAATGAGGATATTGAAAATCTTGTAGCAACATTTGAACACGATGGTTTTGAGGTGGTTAGTAACACAATTCAACAAATAAGTGGTTCAACAAGCAATAATTTTACAAATTTGGTAACCTATACAGTTAAAACTACTGATGGACGAGAGGAGAATTATACTGTAGATTTGACTTATTTTACGGGTTTACCAATTATTTTTATTGATACTAATGATATTCCAATTGATTCAAAAGAAGAATATAGGGAAGGTTTTGCTTCGGTTTATGGAGGTAGAAACTATAGTCATTTAGTAAATTCTGAAATGAAAATTAGAGGAAGAGGTAATTCAACTTGGTATATTCACCCTAAAAAACCATTTCAGTTAAAATTTGGAGAGAAAACAGAAATGTTAGATATGCCTGCAGATAAAAAATGGATTTTCTTGGCAGAGCATTCAGACAAAACATTGATGAGAAATAAGATTGCTTTTGAGATGGGATACTTAAGTAAGTTAGATTGGACACCGCAAAGTGTTTTTTCTGAAGTATTTGTAAATAATGAATACAACGGAACTTATAATATTACACAAAAAGTGGAGGAAAGCAACAATAGAGTTGTTTTAGGCGATACGGGTTATTTATTAGAAATTGACCAATTAGAACGGATGGAATCTGATGATGTTTTTTTCTATACAAGCGAGTTTTTGATAAACATAAAAGAACCAGAAATAGTTAAAGATAGCGATGAGTACAATTATGCAAAAAACCTAATCAATGAGTTTGAAACTGTTTTAAAAGGAAGTCAATTTAATGACCCAACAAATGGTTATGCAAAATACATTGATATGGATAGTTTTATAGATTGGTATTTAATAAGTGAAATTACTAAAAATCAAGATTCAAAATCTTGGTCAAGTATTTTTTTAAATGTAATTCCAGGCGAAAAAATAAAAATGGGCCCACTTTGGGATTTCGATTTAGCTTTTGGAAATGTTAATTATTCAGAATGTGAATTTCCAGAGGGTTTTTGGGTTAAAGACAACGCTTGGTATAACAGGTTATTTGAAGATCCTGCATTTGTTACTAAAGTAAAGGAGCGTTTTTTATATTTCAGAGAAAATCAAAATTTTATTTTAGAAAAGATGGATTTTTATGCAAACCAGCTAAATTTGGCTCAAAAAGAAAATGATGATAGATGGGATGTAATTGGTAATTATGCTTGGCCAAATCCGGTTGTTTATGCTACCTATGAGGAGGAAGTAGCACATTTGAAAGATTGGTATACAACACGAATGAATTGGTTGGATACTGCATTTAATAGTTTATAAAAACGGTTGGTAGTTCTAAATTTTATTTATTCCTTTTTAGAATTTACATTTAATTAAATCTCCAGGTTTTAACAAAGATGAGTTAAAATCTTTTAACCTTGTAGTAGAAAAATTGACATTTTCATCACCAATTGACTGAAGATGATACTCGCCATTTTTCAATTTAAGGTAAACATCTGTTTCGCTTGAAAACTCAATTTCTTTATTTTTGTTGGAAATATTTTTAACATTAAAGAAGTAACATACCCAATATAATTCACTTTTTATAAGTTAATTTCCTGTTTGGCTACTTTTCATTAGAAGTTATATTTTATAAAAACACACATTAACATAATTATATTTAAAATGTGGGTAAAAAATGATACTAAAACTAGAATAAAAATTTAGGTAGTTATATATTTACTCGGTTATAAATTTTAAGATTATTTAATTAAAAAGAAATACCTTGGAATTTTGAAAAGAAACGAACTTAAATTACCAAAATAAGAGTTTATACTATTAACTAAATTAAACTAAAATACAGCAATGAATTCAGTACTAATTTTATTTATTATCGTTTCTTATTTTGGAGTTTTAATGTTAATATCTCACTTTACCTCAAAAAATACTAGCGATGAATCTTTCTACACTGGAGATAGAAAATCACCCTGGCAAGTAGTAGCATTTGGTATGATTGGAGCAGTGGTTTCAGGTGTTACTTTTGTTTCTATTCCGGGTATGGTAGGTACTAATTATTTTTATTACTTACAGTTTGTTTTTGGAAATGTTGTAGGATATATTTTTATAACCTACGTTCTTATTCCTATATACTACGATTTAAAATTAGTTTCAATTTACACCTATCTTGAAACAAGATTTGGAATTAAAACATATAAAACAGGATCCATATTTTTTTTAATATCGCAATCTTTTGGAGCTGCTTTAAGATTACTTCTCGCAGCAAAAATTTTACAATATGCCGTATTTGATGGCTTAAATATTCCATTTTATTTAACGGTACTAATTATATTAATTCTAATTTGGTTTTATACGCATAAATCAGGTATTAAAACTATTGTTTGGACTGACACGCTTCAAACATTTTTTTTGTTAATGGCTGCAATTATATCCATATATGTTGTAAAAGATTCTTTAAATTTAAGTTTTTCTGAAACAATTACAGCTGTTACAAAACACGAATATTTTAAGGTTTTTAATTGGGATTTTAATTCAGGAAGTAACTTTTTTAAACAGTTTATTTCGGGGATTTTAATTGCTGTTGCAATGATAGGGTTGGATCAAAATATGATGCAAAAAACATTAACTTGTAAAAATAAAAAAGAAGCTCAAAGCAATTTATTAACGTTTAGTTTAATTTTAGCAGTTACTCAATTTCTCTTTTTAGGACTAGGAGTACTATTATATTTATATGCTGAAAAATTTGGTATTCAGTTAGAAGTTGAAAATGGAAAATTTATAAATACAGATGCATTATTTCCAATGCTATCCTTAAATAAGTTTGGAACATTTGCAAGTATTAGTTTTATTTTAGGAATCACAGCAGCGTCATTTTCGAGTGTGGATTCTGCATTAACAGCATTAACCACTTCTTTTACACATGATTTTTTAGACATTCAACATAAAAGTTCAAAAGAAAAAAAACGTTTAAAAAATAGTGTTTTAGTTGGATTTTCATTGGTAATTTTTTCAATCATTATGTTATTTTCGGCAAGTAAAGGAGACGTTATATCAACAATATTTAAAGTAGCTGGTTATACGTATGGACCCTTATTAGGGCTTTATTTATTTGGAATTTTCACAAAAATAAAAATAAAAGATGCTGCGGTTCCTTTTATTTGTATTTTAATGCCACTGCTTACATACTATTTGAATTATGTATTTTTAACCCAATTCTCATTCGATTTAGGGTTTATGAATATCTTAGTTAATGCGCTACTAACAATATTTAGTTTAATTATTGTAACAAATAAAAATGAAAAATAAACCAACAACAGAACAACCATCAAACCACAATAATCTTGAAAAAATGAGCACATTTGAATTGCTTTCAAATATTAATGCTGAAGATAAAACAGTTCCTTTAGCTATTGAAAAAGCAATTCCTTCAATTGAAAAATTAGTAGCTATTATTTATTCGAAAATGAAAGATGGCGGTAGATTATTTTATATTGGGGCTGGAACAAGTGGAAGACTTGGTGTTCTTGATGCTTCAGAATGTCCACCAACTTTTGGTGTTTCAGATGATTGGGTAATTGGTTTAATTGCAGGTGGTGATTCAGCGCTCAGAAAAGCAGTTGAAAATGCAGAAGATGATATAACACTGGCTTGGAAAGATTTAAAAAATTTTGAGATTTCAGAGAAAGATGTTTTAATTGGAATTGCAGCCTCAGGAACTACACCTTACGTAATTGGAGGGCTTAAAAAAGCAAAAGAACACGCAATTATTACAGGTTGTATAGTTTGTAATACAAATAGTCCAGTTTCAGAAGTCGCTGATTATCCAATTGAGCTAGTTGTAGGACCTGAATTTGTTACGGGAAGTACCAGAATGAAAGCTGGAACAGCACAAAAATTAGTACTGAATATGATATCCACATCTGTAATGATTAAATTGGACAGAGTGAAAGGGAATAAAATGGTGCATATGAAACTTTCAAATAATAAATTAGTAAACCGTGGTGTGCTTATGTTAATGGATGAACTTCATATTGAAAGAGTCTTAGCAACTACGCTTTTAGAAAAACATAAAAGTGTGAAAAATGTGCTAGATTTTTATAAAAATAAAACGCTTTAAAAATGAAGCCAGTTACCAAATATATTATTGGTGTAATGAGTGGTACTTCTTTAGATGGAATTGACATAGCGTATGTAAAAATATGCAATAATGAAGGTTATAGTTTTGAAATATTAAATGCTTCAACAATTTCATATAGTGAAGCATGGAAATTAGCTTTACAAGAAGGTTTTAATGTAACTGCAGAAGAACTCACAAAATTAGATGCTGATTATGGTATTTTATTAGGTGAAACCATTCAAAATTTCATTGTAAAAAATAACATTTCTAATGTTGATTTTATAGCTTCTCATGGGCATACAATTTTTCACAATCCAACTAAAAATTACACACTTCAAATAGGAAATGGTCCTTATATAACTTCAATAACGGGTTTAAAAACAATCTGTAATTTTAGAGTTCAGGATGTTGCACTTGGAGGTCAAGGCGCTCCATTGGTGCCTATTGGAGATCTGTTTTTGTTTTCTGAATACGATTATTGTTTAAATTTAGGAGGGTTTTCTAACATTTCATTATATAAAAATAAGCAGCGAATTGCATTTGATATTTGCCCTGTAAATATAGTTTTAAACCACTATGTAACTCCTTTAAATATTGAATATGATGATAAAGGAATTTTAGCTTCAAAAGGGAGTATTCATCAAACACTTTTAAATGAACTAAATTCGTTGTCGTTTTATACAAGTGTAAAACCAAAATCTTTAGGATATGAATTTGTTGTAGCAACAATTTTTCCAATAATTGACAAATATAATCTGGAAATAAACGATATTTTGAGAACTTTTGTTGAGCATATTGCCTTTCAAATTTCAAAAAAAATGGAATCAAATCCTTTAAAAAAAGTATTAATTACAGGTGGAGGTGTGTATAATAGTTTTTTAATTGAAAGACTTAAATTATATACAAAAATAGAAATTATAATTCCTGAGGATGCTATTATTAATTATAAAGAAGCGTTAATATTTGGCTTGCTTGGTTTTTTAAAAGATGAAGGAATTAACAATTGTTTGAAAAGTGTTACTGGTGCAAAAAAAGACCATAGTAGTGGTGTAATTTTTACACCTAATTAAGTTAATTTGAATTAAAAAACAGTAATGTCAACGCAACAAATGAATTTAGAAGATCTTTCAAAATTAATTTCTGGGGAAGTGTATTTTGATGATTTACATAAAGTTATGTACGCAACGGATGCTTCAGTATATAGAAAAATTCCATTGGGAGTCGTGTATCCTAAAAACAATAACGATTTAAAAACATTGATTCATTTTGCTACTGAAAATAAAATAACACTAATCCCAAGAGCTGCAGGAACTTCATTAGCGGGTCAATGTGTTGGTGAAGGTTTAGTTATAGATGTTTCAAAATATTTCACTAAAATAGTAGCTTTTGATGAACGTAAAAAAACAGTTACGGTTCAACCTGGAGTAATTAGAGATGAATTGAACAATTTTTTAAAACCATTTGGGCTATTTTTTGGTCCAAATACTTCAACTAGTAATAGATGTATGGTTGGAGGAATGGTTGGCAACAATTCATCAGGCACAACTTCTATAAAATATGGTGTTACACGTGATAAAGTAATAGCATTAAAAACAATTTTAAGCGATGGTTCTGAAGCGATATTTAAGGCTGTTAATTCTGAAAAATTTAACTTCAAAAGGATAGGGGATTCATTAGAAAATAACATTTATAAAACGCTTTTTAATGAATTGTCTTCAAAAGAAATTCAACAAGAAATTATTAATGAATTTCCTGAAAAAAATATACACAGAAGAAATAATGGGTATCCTGTTGATGAATTGTTAAATTATGAAGAATTTGGAGGTTCAAATAAAACATTTAATATAGCAACTTTGTTAGCCGGAAGTGAAGGAACATTAGCTTTTACAACCGAAATAACCTTACAATTAGACGAATTACCTCCTTCTAAAAACATCATGGTTGCTGCACATTTCAACAGCATTCAAGAAAGTATGGAAGCGGTTGTAGTTGCCATGAAACACGATTTGTTTACGTGTGAATTAATGGATAAAACTATTTTAGATTGCACTAAAAATAACAGAGAGCAGCTTAAAAATCGATTTTTTGTTGAAGGTGATCCAAAAGCAATTTTAATGCTGGAAATCTGCACCAATTCTAGTGACGAATCTGAAAAATTAGCAGACAATTTAATTAGTGATTTAAAAGAACAAAAATTAGGTTACGCTTTTCCTAAATTAGTTGAAGGAGACATTAATAAAGCGCTAAACTTGCGGAAAGCAGGGTTGGGATTATTAGGAAATATTGTTGGTGATAATAAAGCAGTTGCCTGTATTGAAGATACTGCGGTTCAATTAAAAGATTTACCAAATTATATTTCTGAATTTACTAAAATGATGGAAGATTATGGGCAAGAAGCAGTTTATTATGCACACGCAGGTGCAGGTGAGCTTCACTTAAGGCCCATTTTGAATTTAAAAAAGAAAGAAGATGTTATTTTATTTAGAGAAATAACGGCTAAAACAGCAGAATTGGTAAAAAAGTATGGTGGATCTTTTAGTGGTGAACACGGTGATGGAATTGTGCGTTCCGAGTTTATTCCCCAAATGATTGGTAAAAAAAATTATGAACTCTTAAAACGTTTAAAACACACTTTTGATCCCAATAATATATTTAACAAAGGGAAAATTACTGATCCATATTCAATGGATGAAAATTTACGATATGAAGTAGATAGAATTGAACCAAAAATAGAAACTATTCAAGATTTTTCAGATAGTTTAGGTATTCTTAGAGCAGCTGAAAAGTGTAACGGTTCAGGTGATTGTAGAAAACTTCCTGAAGCCGGTGGAACAATGTGCCCAAGTTATAGGGCAACCAGAAATGAAAAAGATACTACTAGAGCAAGAGCTAATGTATTGCGCGAGTTTTTAACAAATTCTGAAAAACAAAACAAATTCAACCACAAAGAATTATATGATGTTTTTGATTTGTGTTTAAGCTGTAAAGCATGTGCTAGTGAGTGCCCAAGTAATGTAGATATTGCAGCTTTGAAAGCAGAATTTTTGCATCAATATTATAAAGAAAATGGAATTCCTTTTAGAACTCAATTATTTGCAAACAATGTTAAGTGGAATAAATTGGGTAGTCTTACGCCAACTTTTACAAATTTAATTTTAAATACAAAACTCACTAAAAAAATAATGGGAATTGCGCCTCAAAGAAGCATTCCTAAATTGGCTAAAACAACAGTATATAGTTGGTATAAAAAAAACAAAAAAAGACTATTAAATCTACCTATTAAATTTGGTGAAATTTATCTTTTTGTTGACGAGTTTACAAATTATTATGATGCAGCTATTGGTATTGACACTATTGAATTGTTAACCAAAATTGGCTATAAAGTAAATATTACAAAACATGAAGAAAGTGGGCGGAGTTTTATTTCAAAAGGGATTTTGGACAAAGCCAAAGAAAAAGCCAATTTCAATGTCAATTTTTTTAAAGATTTAATTACTCAAGAAACACCGCTCATAGGTATTGAACCTTCAGCAATTTTAACATTTAGAGATGAATATTTAAGATTAGCGGATGACAAAAATGCTGCAATAAATATTTCAAAAAACACATGTACTATTGATGAATTTATGAAGCAAGAATTTGAGAAAAAGAATATTTCTGCTCAAAGTTTTACAAATAAATCTAAAAAAATAAAAATTCATGGACATTGTCAACAAAAATCTTTGAGTAGTGTTGAACCAACATTTCAAATGTTATCAATTCCTAAAAATTATTCAGTAACTATTATTAATTCAGGTTGTTGTGGAATGGCAGGTTCATTTGGTTATGAAAAAGAACATTACGCAATAAGCATGCAAGTTGGAGAGGATACACTATTTCCAAAAATAAGAAATACGGAATGCAATACTATAATTGCCGCACCTGGAACTAGTTGTAGACATCAAATAAAAGATGGAACTGACAGAATTTCAAAACACCCAATTTCAATTTTAAAAGACGCGCTGATTTAAAATAAATTTAACAGTTTGCAAAGTTTTTTCAGAAAGGATTATAATAATAAATATAGGTGAAGTCTATCTTTATTGCTGGAAATTAGCGTGCTAAATTGTGTAAAAAAAAGAATTAAAACATCTGTTATTTTTTTGGATATCGTATTATTTTATCAGCTAAAATAGAATGATTTTCAAGAAATATAATTACTTCTTTTACTAAAAAAATCAAGAATTTTTTAATTATTAAAATTTCAATAGAAAGAAATTCTATCAAAAATTCATAAAAAGCACTTTTATTTTGAATCATTTTTAAGTTTGAAGCATTTTTAAGATAAGAATTTGCTAAATAAATAATTCGATAAATGAAGTCGTTTTAGCACCAAACAGTAATAATAAAAATATAAAAATAAAATTGAACTGGTTTAGGAATTTAGTAGATAGAAAGGGTTAAGTGAAAATGAACTGAAAAACTGTTTGGGTATCGTATATAATTAATTATAAAATTGACAACTTTGCAGCTTTTTTTAATTTTGCAACGATTGTTGTTGTCAATAGTTAATTAACTTGGCTACAAAAAATAAATACAATTAAAAATATTATAAATGAGTACTACATTATTTGATAAAGTTTGGGATTCACATGTTGTTCGTAAAATTAAAGACGGACCAGATGTGTTTTTTATTGATAGACATTTAATTCACGAAGTTACAAGTCCTGTAGCTTTTTTAGGATTAAAAGAGAGAAACAATTCAGTATTATTTTCTGAGCGTACTTTCGCTACTGCCGATCATAATACACCAACAATTAACCAACACTTGCCAGTTGAAGATCCGTTATCGGCGAATCAACTAAAAGCCTTGGAAGAAAATTCTGCCGAATGGGGAATTTCTCATTGGGGATTAGGCCATGAAAAAAATGGAATTGTACATGTTGTAGGTCCAGAATATGGAATTACATTGCCAGGAGCAACAATTGTTTGTGGAGATTCACATACATCAACGCACGGAGCATTTGGTGCAATTGCATTTGGTATTGGTACTTCTGAAGTTGAAATGGTATTGACTTCACAATGTATTATGCAGCCAAAACCTAAGAAAATGAGAATTAACATTACAGGAGGTTTGGGTAAAGGAGTTACTCCAAAAGATGTTGCGTTATTCATAATTTCTAAATTAACAACTTCAGGAGCAACAGGTTATTTTGTTGAATACGCAGGTGAGGTATTTAAGCAAATGTCTATGGAAGGACGTATGACGGTTTGTAATTTAAGTATTGAAATGGGTGCTCGTGGAGGTATTATTGCTCCAGATGAAAAAACTTTTGAATATGTTAAAGGACGTTTATTTGCTCCTAAAGGTGAAGCTTGGAATACAGCAATGAACTATTGGAAAACATTAAAAACTGATGCTGCTGCTGTTTTTGATAAGGAGCTAACTTTTGATGGAAGTGAAATTGAACCAATGATTACGTATGGTACTAACCCGGGGATGGGAACAGGTATTTCGAAAAACATTCCAAATGCTGAAGATGTTGAAGGAGGTGTTGCTACTTACAAAAAGTCGTTGGATTATATGGGCTTTTCTGAAGGGGATGCTATGATTGGAAAACATGTAGATTATGTATTTATTGGAAGTTGTACCAAT
>TARA_R110001583_G_scaffold6971_17_pt1 | contig 11009 bp, 9 predicted proteins | sample TARA_R110001583 | Tara Oceans TARA_R110001583 (sample SAMEA4398432) | marine metagenome | biome: Polar Biome; feature: [MES] marine water layer (ENVO:01000295) within the mesopelagic zone...; material: water (ENVO:00002006), including particulate matter (ENVO:01000060) such as...... | reverse complement strand
CGGGAAATAGAGTATTCCGTATTTAAATCCCACTATTTGCCCGAATTCGTTTCAAGTTCCAAAAAATCGGAGGCTTCTTCTCCTTTTACCGCGGAACAGCTTAAATGTTATGCCGAGGCGATTGAAGTAACTATGAAAGAGGATAAACTTTTTACCGATCCTGATCTTAGTTTAAAACAATTGGCAGGGGATATAGATTTACACCCAAATAAACTTTCTTGGTTGTTGAATAATCATATGGGAAAGAATTTCAATGATTTTATAAATCAGTACAGAATCAAGGAATTTCAGAAATTGGCCGTTGCCCCCGAAAACAAGAACATTACATTACTCGGTTTGGCCTATGATAGTGGTTTTAACTCAAAGACCGTCTTTAATACCTTCTTTAAAAAAGAAACGGGCATGACCCCGAAACAGTGGGTCAAGGCCAACTCTTAAACATCTTTTCCCAAAGAATCCAAAAAAGTTCCAAATCCCATTTAAGAAGTTCCGATTCATAAGTTCGGGCGTTTGGTCTATGCTTCAATTTCATCTTTGTCCCATCATTAATCTTAAAATAATCGAACAAGATGAGAAAGCAATTAGTATTATGTTTTACCCTTGGCCTTATGGCCATAAATGCAATCGCCCAAGAGACCTATTTAGATGTGGTCATCAACTACACACCGACTACAATGGACTTTGGTGATAATAATAAAACCGTAAAGGATTTCAAAAAAGGGTATTGGGGCCTACAAGCTGGAGCATCCCTTCAACTAGGGGTTACCGACTATTTTTCCGTTGTTCCTGAATTGTATTTTGTGATGAAGGGTGCAAAGTTGGAAAAAAACAATCCACTTACCGGTCAAGAAACCCGTATTCGTTTCAACACGATCGATCTACCGGTTTTGGCACGTTTGCACCTGTGCGATTTTTATGTGAACGCAGGTCCGGTCGCAAGTTATAATTTGGGAGGACATGTAAAAGCAAAAGCCAATGGGGAATTACCAGACAGTAAAGTAATGATGGATTTTGGTTCTGATGAAAGCCAGTATAGTAGGTGGGATGCCGGTATACAGTTTGGTTTGGGGTATGAGATACAATTGAAGAAATCCCGCTTGCTACTTGATCTACGCTACCACTATGGTATGGTCGATATGGGCAATGGTTCGGATATCTACAACCGATATTTTAATATGAACATCCTTCTTGCAAAAAAGTGGAAAAACAATCCCTTGGCCAAGGCTAGGAAAAAGGATATGGCTTTATGGCAAGATGTGGATAATCGACCATTTGCTTCGGAAAACAACTAAAATTAAGGGGTTTATTCATCATGAAATCAATCAAAACAAAAGCAAGGGTAGCCGGTGTATTGTATCTCGTAGTGATTCTATGTGGTATTTTCGCCGAAAAGTATGTAAGGGCTACCCTCGTGGATATGGCAAATGGGGTAAAAACCATTGAAAACATCACCCAAAATGAATTTTTGTACCGTTTAGGGTTCGTAAGCGACTTAATGATGCAATTGGCGTACTTTCTTCTGCCTTTGGTATTGTATCGTATTCTAAGGAATACCCATAAATGGATGGCATTTATAATGGTTTTGAGCGTTGCCGTTGCCGTGGCCATAATGTGTTCAAATATGCAAAACCATTATGCACCGCTATTATTTCTTAAAGGAGTGGGGGAAGGTTCCGAACATTTGCAAAGTCAGGTTTTGTTCTATTTGGGCCTACATAATATAGGTTATCATATTGCACAATTATTCTTTGGGTTATGGTTGTTACCATTAGGGTGTTTGGTCTATAGATCAGAGCTTTTCCCAAGGATTATCGGGGTTTCACTAATGATGGGATGCATGGGTTATCTATTGGATTTTCTCGTGTATTTCATGCTTCCGGATATTGGCAATGAATTATCGGCATGGATAACGCTACCTGCAGATTTGGGGGAGTTTTCACTTTGTCTCTTTTTGTTGATCAAAGGAGTTCGGTCTAAACCCTTTAAAAAAAGTACTGATTCATAAATCCGAACGACCAGCGTCGTATTTCATTCAATATTTGCATCATTCAATAATCAATTAAAAAACATCATCATGAAACTATTTAGAAAAGAAACATCGACCGTATCAAGAAAACATTTGATATTCTCCAATTTCAGGGATAGCAAGCGTGTCCGCTGGGCACAATACAGGAAATACGGTTATTAAGCTTATCATTAATCATCAAAATCAAAAAGCCCTGGCCGTTTCAGGAAATCAGAAAGGTTCGGGGAAAAAACAGACAAATCATGACAACATTGATTAAATTCATAATCACAACTATCTTATCGATATTTTTATTGACCTCTTGTACCGATGATGACAATGGTACAAACATTTTGCAAGAACCATCGAGAATTACTTCAGCCGATGAGCTTACCGCCTATCTTAAAGAAGTGGTAAGCCAGGAAAAGGCCCCTGGTTTTGCCATCAGTATTGTTAAGAATGATGCTATGGTGTATCAAGAAGCTTTCGGTTTTGCCAATATTGCGGATCAGGTACCTTATACAAATAAAACCGTTAATTCAATAGCTTCTATAAGTAAGACTTTTGTGGGTGCTGCGGTGGCAAAAGCCATAGAACAAGGATATTTTACCATGGAAACAGATATAAATGAACTGCTTCCCTTTACTGTAATAAACCCCAAACAGCCGAATGCGATTATAAGAATCAAAAATTTGGTGACCCATACCTCAGGACTTTTGGACATGCCGGAAGTGTATTTGGCCAATAACTACTACATTTTGCCGGGAGAGGATATTTCAACCGTTGGAGCGCGAACGTTAATTGATAATATCGGTATTGAACAACGTGAAGCGTATAATCTTTCTGATATCCTGTCCGAGTATTTTTTAGAAGATGGAGAGCTCTACAGTTCTGATAATTTTGCGAATACCGAGCCGGGCACAACGTGGGCCTATTCTAACTTGGCAACGGGATTAACAGGACTTATCATTGAATCCGTTACAGGACAGTCCTTCAAGGATTATGTTCAGGAAAATATTTTATTGCCTTTGGAAATGACCCATTCAACCTATGATATTTCTGAAGTGAACACTTCGGAGATGGCCGTAAGGTATATCGATGATACAACTCCATTGCCCGTTTATGGCAATGATTCTTATCCTGAAGGAAGTATATATTCCACGAATGAAGATATGGGAAAGTACCTTTTGGATATGGCCAAAGGGGTAAAAGGAGCTACTTCAACTTTGTTTTCAGAGGCAGGTTATATGAACCTTTTTCAGGCCAAATTGGAGAGTGGAATCGTTCCTGACGATTTTGCGAATAATCACGGGTTATTTTGGTATATAAAAGAAGGGAAAGTAATGCATAGCGGCAATAGTCTCGGAATCTCAACACATTTGGAAATAACCGCAAATGGAAATTCAGGATACCTATTTCTCTCGAATATTGATGCTACTTTTACAGGTAATGTTCAAAATTATAATAACATTATTTCAAAAGTTGATGCTGCCATAAACCAATTTCTAACCGCTGACTAATCCATATTCAATCCGTTTTTATAAATTAAAATATTAAATCGAACGATCATGAAGAAGTGGTTAAAAAGAGTAGGGATTTTGCTGTTAGGTCTCACAATATTAATGGTAGTGGCCATTTCGGTTATCTTGATTTTAGATAAGAAGAAAACATCGTATTTGAAAATCGGGAAGACGACGGACTCCTACGTAATCAAAAACGTGAATGTGGTTCCAATGACCCATGATACTATTTTGTACAAGCAAGATATTTTGGTGGAAAATGGATTGATTTCTAAAATCGCCCCAAACCTAGTTACTGATTCAATGGTTCAAATAGATGGATCCGGTAAATATTTGGTTCCCGGTCTAGCAGATATGCATGTACATGTTTGGGATGACTACGAACTTGGGCTGTATTTGGCAAAAGGAGTGACAACCGTGAGGAATATGTGGGGCATGCGATTTCATTTAAGAATGAAAAAAAGGGTAGTCAATAATGAGATTTTCGCCCCCCTTTTCTTTACGGCAAGTCCCAAAATTACGGGGCCGGAAGATCATGGCATTGATAAAAAACAGGTGGCGGACGCCAATGAAAGTAGACGGTTGGTGGGCAAGTACAAAGAACAGGGTTATGATTACATTAAAACTTATGCTGGCTTGCCCAAGGATATCTTTGATGCAATAAAGGAAGAGGCCATAAGGCAAGATATCTCTATTGCCGCTCATCCAAGTTTTGAAGTACCATATAGTTATCATTTTTCACGACCGATAAAAACCATAGAACATACCGAGGATGTTATACAGCAAGCGCTAAAATTTAAAAATGATAGTGTATTATTGACAAAAACCATTGAATCCTATGTTCAGGGAAAAATGGGTCATACCCCAACTTTGACCGTTTTTCATAAGATTTCGGAAATCATGGAAAAGGAGACCGATTTGTTTAAAGAACCTACTTTGGGTTATATAAATCCGGCATTTTTAGAGGTTGGTTCACAAGACGATTTTAATCGTTGGACAAGCACCAAATCCTACGATTCCTTAGTTGAAGAACGAATTATGAACCAGCATAAACAACATTTGAAAATCGTAAAACAGATGAATGATGCTGGGGTCATTCTGGTGGCGGGTACCGATTCGGGCATATCATATGCCATACCTGGTTTTGGTATCCATGAAGAATTGGGGTACTATGTCGAAGCAGGATTGACCAATTACGAAGCACTTAGGACAGCAACGGTAAACCCATCAAAAATCTATTTGTCACTTTCGAATACGGGCACGTTGGAAGTTGGGCAAATGGCAAATATGGTTCTTACAAACGAAAATCCTCTAATTCATTTAAAAACCTTGGCCAATCCTGAAAAAGTCTTTATTAAGGGATATTTGCTCGATGCGGACAAACTTTTGCAGTTTAAGGAGAAGGCCTATAAAAGAAACAATTATTTGGCCACATTGGTAAGGATGGGAGAGGGACTTTGGTTACAGTAAAAATGGCCCCTCCAAGAGGTTCGGTTTCATATTTCGGAACGACCTATTGCTATTTGATGAATAGTTTTGAGTCAGGATATTTTAATATGGACAATGGTAATACCATTAAATACATACCATAAAATGAACGCAGATAACATAAAAACCAAAGTCTTATTGGCAGGAGCTACGGGGTATCTCGGAAGGCATATTGCCAAAGAACTTGAAATACGTAATATTCCAACCAGGATACTGGTTCGAAATACAAAAAAAGCAAAGGGACTCAGTGCTGCATCGGCTACGATAATACAGGCGGAAGTTACCAAGCCAGAAACTTTGAAAGGACTATTTAGCGGAGTGGATACTGTAATCTCAACAGTGGGAATTACTCGGCAAAAAGACGGATTGACCTATTGGGATGTTGATTACCGGGCCAATGTGAATTTATTGAAAGAAGCTATAGCCTCTGGGGTAAAAAAGTTCATTTACGTATCGGTTTTGAACGGAAAGCTTCATAGAAATCTTAAAATTATGGAAGCCAAGGAATCTTTTGTAGATGAACTGGTAGCCTCGGGATTGCAGTATACGATCGTAAGGCCCAACGGTTTTTTTTCCGATATGAAAGATTTTTTGGAGATGGCCCAAAAAGGAAAGGTGTATCTCTTTGGAACTGGGGAACAAAAGTTCAATCCCATTCACGGGAAAGATCTGGCCATTGCCTGTGTGGATGCTATTGAAAACGAAAATAACGAGATCAATATCGGCGGACCCGATATCCTGACCCAGAATGAGGTCGCCGAAATGGCCCTTTTAGCATGTGGCAAGCCCATTAAAATCATTCATTTGCCCCATTGGTTAAGGCGATTGATTATTTGGGCCTTACGAACGTTCACTTCCTCAAAGACTTACGGTCCCATTGAGTTTTTCCTTACCCTAATGGCCGAAGATGCCATTGCACCAAGATATGGTAGTCATCGTTTGTCCACTTTTTTCCAAAAAGAAATGGATACCCTAAAAAAGAAATAAAGAAAAGGTTTAGTTCTATCTAAGTTCAGATATATTCCAATTTCACTAAATTGAGAAGCCGTTTCCCTTATAGTATAAAGTAATTCAACCAAAATATTTTCTATGAGCATACCAGACAAAAACAAACCATTTCCTTTAGAAGGTTACAATCGCCTTTGCTTCTTGAAGAACTGTATAAAGAACCCAAATATCAGTGTTGGTGATTATACTTATTATGATGATTTCGAGGACGTTGCCAATTTTGAAAAGAACGTTAAGTATCATTTTGATTTTGTAGGTGATAAATTGTTGATCGGGAAGTTCTGCATGATAGCTTCGGATGTAACCTTTATAATGAACGGGGCCAATCATTTGACAGATGCCATCTCATCTTACCCGTTTGCCATCTTTGGTGCGGATTGGAAAGACGCCATGGATGGTAAGTCCTATCCCTCTAAAGGTGATACGGTAATAGGCAATGATGTCTGGATTGGTTATAAGGCTACGATTTTGCCGGGTGTGCAAATCGGTGATGGGGCAATAATAGCCAGTAATGCAACGGTAACCAAAAATGTTGAACCGTACGCAATCGTTGGGGGAAATCCTGCAAGGTTGATCCGTAAGCGTTTCTCGGAAACCGAAATCGAAAAATTATTGAAACTAAGTTGGTGGGACTGGCCTATTGAAAAAATCACCAAAAATCTAAAGGCTTTAACCGGCGATAAATTACAAGAGCTAGGGGATTACATTTAAATGATGTAAAATTTTGATTGCTTTTTTTATGAGGTGAACCATAATTTAGGCAAATCATTTAACAGAAGTAAATTACCATTCGTCGACACTTAAATGCTTTTCACCTATAGTCGGCCTTTTTTATAAGTTTAATTTAGGAGTTTCGATTTTTGATGCAATACTTACACTATGGATATATTACTTATTGAGGATGATACAATTGAGATTATGAAGTTGCAACGAACAATCTCAAAATTACACTTGAAACATAAAGTTAAAGAGGCCAAAAATGGGGAAGCGGCCTTAGAGTATCTTAGATCGGGTAAATGCTTGCCAGATATTATTCTCCTCGATTTGAATATGCCAAGAATGAGTGGTATCGAATTTCTTTCGATCCTAAAAGCGGATGAAACATTAAAGTACCTTCCTACAGTAGTTCTTACAACTTCGGAGAATAGGGCAGATTTACTTGAATGTTATCGAATAGGGATTGCAGGATATGTAATAAAACCTCTGAAATATGAAGATTACGAGTCCAAACTTCATAAGGTCCTTAGTTACTGGGACATCAATGAACTAGTGAAAGCCTAACAAAAAAGCGCATTTCACAACAAATTTTGATCAACTCGTATTACTTTTCTTACTTTTAAAAAAAATAATGGAATGAAAGGAATTGTATTTACCGAGTTTTTGGAAATGGTCGAGACCCAATTCGGCTTGGAGGTAGTGGAAGATATCATAGAAAAAGCCGATCTACCCTCAGAGGGGATTTATACTTCAATAGGCACCTATGATTTTAATGAAATGGTGAGCTTGATCACAGAATTGAGCAAACAAGTAAATTTACCACCTGGAGATTTGATTTATGCTTTTGGTAGATACCTTTTCACAAGTTTAAAAGATGCACATCCGGAGGTAATTCAGAGTTACAATTCTCCATTAGGCCTTTTATATTCGATAGAAGACCATATTCATGTGCATGTCCAGAAATTATATCCTGAGGCCGAATTGCCTACATTCAAGATTTTAGAAAAAACCGATACGACCATTTCAATGATCTATTCTTCTTCTAGGGGGTTATATCGATTGGCCCAAGGTCTTATAGAAAAGGCCTTTGAGCATTTTAACGGTAGTGCCCAGATTTCTTATGAACTATTGAAGGAAGATGGTACCGAAGTGAAATTTGACATTTCCCAGAATGGATAATAAAGAGGTTGCCCTTCTGAAAAAGGCCCTTGAGAGGCAAAAGAAAGCAAGGAAACAGGCGGAAAAAATCTTAGAGGAAAAATCGAAGGAGCTGTATGATGTTATGCATCATTTAAAGTCGGCCAACAATAAGTTGGAAGGTCTTTTAAACGAGCGGACTTCAGAACTAGATGGGGAATTTATAAATATCATTGATCCTTACGTGGTGATGGATCTTAAGTATAACGTGATCAACATGAACCTATCTGCCAAGGAATTCCTTGGTTTTGATCACACCAAAGAGTTGGTCAATCTTTCAGAATTTGTACATCGGGATTATTTGGAATACACCACGGAATCCATGCGCTCTTTAATGGAAGTGGGCGTGTTAAGAAACTATAGGGCTAAGATCATTACACGTAATAATGAGGAAAAATGGGTGCAGATCAATTGTTGCCTTATTTTCAATAAAGAAAGAAAACCCATTGCTGCCCAAGGTATTTTAAGGGATATTAGCCAGGAAATGGAGATCAAACAAATGCTTTCCGAACAAAAAAAGCAGTTGGATGTTATTGTGGAGAATTCCCCATTGGGAATTGTCCTAAGTGTTGATGGTCATATTGTGAAGACCAATAGCACGTTTTGTGAAATGGTAGGTTATTCCGAGAGTGAACTGAAACAAGTTTCGATACCTGAAATTTCACGACCCGAAGACGAGCAGGCCACTGCCATATTATGGGAGCGGTTCTATGCAGGGAAACTGGATAAATTTGCGGTTACGAAAGAATTTTTTAAGAAAGATAAATCAACCTTCTTGGCAAAGGTCCAAATAGGTGCCGTTACCGATATTCACGGTAATATGGAATACCAGGTAGCATTGGTTGAGGATATTTCAAAAGAACGGGAGGCCGAACGGCAATTGAAAGCATCGGAGAATAGATTGGCTACTTTAATAGCCAATTTGCATACGGGGGTACTTTTAGAAGATGAAAATAGAAAGATAGCCTTAGTGAATCAGATGTTCTGCGATCTTTTCCATATTTCCACACCGCCGGAACAAATGATAGGTATAGAAAGCAATACCTCGGCGAAGAAAACCAAAATTCACTTAAGGCATCCTGAAAAATTTGTTGAACGTGTTGATGAACTTCTGGAAAATCGCGAAATCGCGATGGCGGACGAGGTTGAAATGAGCGACGGCCGAATATTGGAGCGTGATTACATCCCTATATTTACCAACGGCAATTATAAAGGTCATTTATGGACGTATGAAGATGTTACGATTCGCAAGAACTATAAAAAGAACCTAGAGGCACAAAGGGAAAAGTACAGTAGTATCATTGCGAATATGAACTTAGGTCTGGTAGAGGTAGATAACCATGATGTTATTCTTATGGTCAACCAAAGTTATTGCGATATGATCGGTTTTTCCAAGGAAGAATTGCTGGGTAAAAATGTAAATGAAATGGCTCAATTCAAAGATGAGCAATTTATTTTGAAGAAGAACAAGGAACGACTTCGTGGCGAAACTGACTCTTATGAGGTATCGGTTAGGCACAAGAACGGAAGTTTGCGACATTGGCTTATCAGTGGGGCTCCAAGATTCGATGATTCAGGTATAGTGGTAGGGTCAATAGGTATCCATTTGGATATTACCGACCAAAAATTACTGGAATTTCAAAAAGAAAAATTACTTCGCGAATTGGAATCCAGTAATCAGAACCTTCAGGAATATGCCCACATCGTATCCCATGATCTGAAATCCCCTTTACGAAGTATAAGTGCCTTGGCCACCTGGTTAACTGAGGATTATAAGGATAAACTCGACGAAGGTGGGCTACAGAACCTTGAGTTAATGCAAGAAAAAATTGCATCTATGGATCGCCTTATTCATGGGATACTGGAATATTCCACGGCCAATAGCTCAGAACTCGATAATACGGATGTAGACACCAACGAAGTTATAGCGGAGATCAAGGATAGTATTTTCATTCCAGAACATGTAGAACTTTTAGTTCCCGAAGTATTGCCGACCATAAAGGCCGATAAGACCAAAATGCATCAATTGTTCCAGAATATTATTGGGAACGCCGTGGTGCATATTGAAAAGGAAGTAGGACTTGTAGAAGTGCTATATACTGATGAAAATGATTTCTGGAAATTCACCATTAAGGATAATGGCGTGGGAATTCCAGAAAAATACCATAAGAAGATTTTCGATATATTCCAGTCTATCGGTGATAACGAAAGATCAACGGGAATAGGACTATCCATTGTAAAGAAAATAATAGATCGTTATGAAGGTAAAGTTTGGGTAGATAGTACCTTGGGGAAAGGCACCCAATTCCATTTTACCATAAAAAAGAATTTAGATACCTGATAAAAAACCTGAATGATGATCATAAAACAAGCTATAAAACAGGCCAATACTCCCTTCGAACTCCAATTTGACCCAACAGAATTAAAGAATCCGTTGGTATTCGTATTCGGTAATCGATATATTTTGGAAGAACCTTCAATTTATGAAGAAGTAAGGGATTTATTTCCCTCAGGGCATATTGTTTTTGGGTCAACCGCAGGGGAGATTGTAAAAGATGAAGTTCAGGAGGAAACCGCGGTGTTAACTGCCATTGAGTTCGAGAAAAGTACTTTTTTAGTAAAAAGGAAAAATGTAACCGAGTTCAACAATGAGGATGATCGACTAGGGGAAGCCCTAATGGAAACCTTTCCACAAGAAGACCTGAAACATGTATTCGTTGTTTCTGAAGGAAGTAATGTAAATGGAAGCGCACTAATAAAAGGGCTGGAAAAAACAAAAGCCAAGTCCATTGGTCTTTCAGGTGGTCTTTGTGGGGATGATGACCGTTTTGAGCGAACCTTGGCATCGTATAATGAAAACCCTAGGGAAGGGGAGGTAATAGCCATAGGATTCTATGGTGAAAGTTTAGAGGTGTCCAGTGCCAACTATTGTGGATGGGCAACTTTTGGTCCCGAGAGGATCATTACAAAATCTGAAGGAAATGTTCTTTATGAGTTAGACGGCAAACCGGCACTTGATCTTTATAAAATGTATTTAGGGGAGAAGGCGAAAGAACTGCCCAAATCGGCACTGC